>Ga0315324_10000236_pt1 | contig 19799 bp, 20 predicted proteins | sample M150021515metaG_FD_203919 | JGI IMG/M metagenome (GOLD analysis project Ga0315324, IMG submission 203919) | Ammonia-oxidizing marine archaeal communities from Monterey Bay, California, United States - M1 500m 21515 | ecosystem: Environmental > Aquatic > Marine > Intertidal zone | place: USA...
CTTAACAAAGGTTTTTCAGAACAAACAGTGGGCAAGCTAAGTTGCCCTATTGGTGTAAAGCATAAACTGTTAAAATCACCCATCGCAATCGCAGTTTCAATTGCGAGCGAGATGATTAATTTTTTAGAAAGTAAGAGTCAAACAGAGCCAGCATGCAGTACCAACTAGAACTTAATAACATAACTAAATCATTCGGCTCTGTACAGGCTAATGACAATATAAGCTTTGCAATAAAGTCTGGCAGTGTGCATGCATTGTTGGGAGAGAATGGTGCCGGTAAATCAACCCTCGTGAAGATTGTATATGGGTCTTTAGAGGCAGACGATGGCTCTATGCAGTGGTATGGAGAGAAATTTCATCCCGCAAACCCTTCCGAAGCAAGAGAAAATGGAGTAGCCATGGTGTTCCAGCATTTCTCATTATTTGAATCATTAACTGTGGCTGAAAATATAGTTTTAGGGTTAGATGGTGTTCAGGTTGATGAGAATATCACGAATAAAATTGAAGAATGTTCAAAGCAGTATGGGTTGAACATAAATCCACACCAAGTTGTTGGAGATTTGTCAGTAGGGGCTAGACAGAGAGTTGAAATTGTTCGTTGTTTGATGCAAAACCCAAAGCTCCTAATAATGGATGAGCCGACATCCGTCCTTACCCCTAAAGAGGTTACAGATTTATTTGTAACATTACGAAAGCTTGCCGATGATGGTTGCGCAATTCTTTATATTTCACATAAACTGGAAGAGGTGCGTCAAATTTGTCAATACGCAACTATTTTGCGTGACGGAAAGTTGATAAAAAATTGTAACCCACAAAAACATTCTAAGGATGAGATAGCTGAAATGATGATAGGCAAGAAGATCATCAAACTGGCTCGAGAAAATATTCAGCACGGAGAGCATGTCTTTTCAATAAGTAATCTTAGTATTAAGAGTGACAATATGTTCGGGGTTAATCTGAAGGATGTTAATCTTTCAGTAAGGAAGGGAAGCATTATTGGGATCGCTGGCGTTGCCGGAAATGGTCAGGATGAATTAATGAAAATATTGATTGGAGAGTGTCCTGCAGCGGAATCTTCGTTGATATTTAAGGGTCAAGATATAAGCAAGTTGAGCCCCCACAAGAGAAGGCAATTATCCATGTTTTTTGTTCCAGAAGAGCGCCTAGGGCATGGAGCGGTGCCAAGCATGGGGCTAGATGAAAACATGTTACTGAGCCGTCCTGCTTTGAGCAAAATGATTCGCAACCATATGATTGACTGGACTCAGGTTAGAAGACTCACTAAGCAGGTTGTAGACACATTTAATGTAATGACGCCCTCAGTTGAGGCAGAGGCGCAGTCACTATCTGGCGGAAATCTACAAAAATTTATGGTAGGCAGAGAGCTCATTCATAGCCCTGAATTGTTAATTATTGCTCAACCAACATGGGGTGTAGATGCTGGCTCAGCAAACAATATACACCAGGCATTGATAGCTCTGGCAGATAGCGGCTCTTCGGTTCTTATTATTTCTCAAGACTTAGATGAGATTCTATCTTTGTGTGAACAGGTGCACGTTCTTAATAATGGCAGCTTGTCTCCCGCAGTTGATATGCAGAGCGATGGATTAGAGGCGATATCGCAATTGATGCTTGGCGGATCATTACAATGATTAGACTACAAACAAGACCTCAAAACTCCGGTGCAATGGTGTTTGTTTCGCCGTTACTTGCGTTGACACTTACGGCATTATCAACCTTCGTTGTTTTTTTCCTGGCAGGTGTTGATGGGTATGGGGCTTTTTATGTTCTGTTTATTGAGCCACTAACTACGCAATATAACGTTTCTGAGATTCTAGTTAAGGCATCACCACTGATAATGATAGCACTGGGACTTTCTATAGGTTTTCGAGCCGGGGTATGGAATATAGGCGCTGAAGGGCAGTACGTGATGGGCGCAGTTGCCGGGGGTGCGGTTGGACTGTATTTCTATGAGGTGGAGGGTTTCTGGTTGTTGCCACTCATGTCACTGGCTGCGATAATGGGGGGCATGTTTTATGCTGGTATTGCAGCATTTCTGCGCACCAAGCTCCAAGTCAACGAGATACTAGTCACATTAATGCTTACCTATGTCGCTATATTGTTTCTTAGCGCTATGGTAAATGGTCCGTTACGTGACCCTGATGGTTTCAACTTTCCTGAGAGTCGTCTATTCCATGACAGTGCAACTTTACCGATGATATGGCAAGGGACAAGGGTTCATATAGGCTTAATTGTGGCCGTAGTCCTTTCTTTCGTTACATATTTTTGGGTTAATAAGCATATCACTGGACTACAGATAAAGATTAGTGGTCAGGCACCTAGGGCGGCTAAATTTGCCGGGTTCGATGAGAACACTACGATATGGATTTCATTACTTGTTTCTGGAGGTGTGGCAGGTTTGGCTGGTGTGTTTGAGGCAGCTGGACCTATAGGTCAACTAGTTCCGAGTTTGCCATCGGGCTACGGGTTTACTGCAATAATAGTAGCATTCTTAGCTAGGCTCAATCCAGTAGGCATAATATTCTCTGCCCTACTAATTGCGCTCACCTATATTGGCGGCGAAAATGCACAAATATCTTACGATCTGCCGAACTCAATTACCAGTATTTTTCAAGGCATGCTACTGTTTTATTTTCTAGCATGCGATGTTCTTATTAGGTATAAGTTTGTATTTACATTTAACCAAAAACATTAACTATGAATGAGCTATTTGTACAAATCGTATTAGGAATAAGTATTGCATCTGTGCCACTTATATTTGCTGCTACGGGCGAGCTTTTGGTTGAACGTTCAGGTGTCCTTAATCTCGGTGTTGAGGGGATGATGATAGTTGGAGCTATTGCTGGTTTTGCTGTGCAGTTTCATTTTGATAATGCCTTGTTGGCATTAATTAGTGCTATTGCTGCTGGTATGTTGTTAGCAGCAATTTTTGCTTTTTTAACACAAATAATGCTAACAAACCATGTAGCAACAGGTCTTGCGTTAACGCTATTCGGGCTAGGTATTTCTGCTTTCTGGGGTAGGAGCTATTCAAAAGTAACGGTTGACCGTGTGGACGCAATAAACATACCAGGTTTTTCAGATCTGCCAGTAGTTGGTCCGCTACTGTTTAGTTATGATCCGTTATTTTATTTATCCATATTAATGGTAATTTTGGTTTGGTATTTTTTAAATAAAACTAAGAAAGGGCTTATACTTCGTGCAATAGGTGACAATCACGATGCAGCGCACTCAATCGGGCATAAGGTTGTTCGTTATCGCTTTATGGCTATCATATTTGGAGGAGCTATGGCTGGTATGGGTGGAGCTTACCTTTCTTTGGTCCAGGTTCCTATCTGGGTCGAAGGTATGACAGCAGGTCGTGGATGGATAGCACTAGCCTTAGTAGTGTTTGCTTCATGGCAACCATTCAAAGTTATTGTTGGAGCTTTCATATTTGGCGGTATATCGATTTTGCAGTTGCATGCCCAAGGCTTCGGGCTTAGTGTTGATGCACAATATCTATCAATGCTGCCATATTTGATGACTATTATTGTGCTAGTGACTTTACGTATAAGAAGTAAGTCTATGACCAGCCGGGTAATGCCTAACTGTTTGGGTAAAGTTTTTCATTCTAACCAGTAGCCCAAGCAATAAACTAAAATTGTCGCAAAAAAAAGTAAAACAAAAAGGGCTTAAACTAGTAAGATAGTAGGTTCTTAGGAGAAAAATTTATCTTTAACTAGAGAGGAGAGAAAATATGTACATTAATAGCTTTACAAATATTGCAAAAGTTCTAATATTAGCAGCACTTCTAATCATTACAAGTGGTGCAATTGCAGACCCAACCAAGGCTGCATTTATTTATATTGGGCCAACAGGTGACCATGGCTGGACCTATCAGCATGATGTGGGTGCCCAGTATGTGAAACAACATATGGGAGATGATGTTGAGATCACTACAGTTGAGAGTGTTGAAGAGGGGCCTGACGCTGAACGCGTTATGGCGCAACTAGCTAACAAGGGTAACGAAATTATTTTTACAACTTCGTTCGGTTACATGAACCCAACACTGAAGGCTGCTAAGCGTTTTCCAAATGTTAAGTTTGAACATGCAACTGGTTATAAGAGACTAGATAATATTTCTACATATTCAGCTAGATTTTACGAGGGTAGGCATGTGATTGGTAAGATTGCAGGAGAAATGACTAAGAGTAATATTATTGGTTATATTGCTTCTTTTCCAATTCCTGAAGTTATCCGTGGAATTAATGCCTCATATTTGGCAGCTAAATCTGTCAACCCTGATATAGAGATAAAGATTGTCTGGGTTTTTTCTTGGTTTGATCCAGGTAAAGAGGCAGACGCGGCTAAAGCTATGATTGATCAGGGTGCAGATATTATTATGCAGCATACCGACTCAACTGCGGCTATGATGATGGCTGAAGAGAATGGTATCTATGCATTCGGGCAGGCATCTGATATGGGTGATTTCGGTCCTCGTGCACAGTTAACATCAATTATTGATGAGTGGGGTCCTTATTACCTGCAGCAGGTCCAAGCTGTTAGAGATGGTACCTGGAAATCAATCGATACTTTTGATGGCGTGAAAGAGGGAATGGTAGGATTTTCACCGCTATCAAACGAAATGCCGGCTGACGTTAGAGCTATGGCTCAGGAGGCTATCGATGGCTTGAGAGCAGGAACTATACATCCGTTCACAGGACCTATTAATAAGCAGGACGGAAGTGCATGGTTGGGCGATGGTGAGACTCCACCTATGTTCCCTGACTTGTTAACTATGGACTTTTATGTAGAGGGTATCGATTCAAAGATTCCTCAGTAATAATTAATCCATAAATTAAGCTAAATTTATGCCGTAACTTAGATAATAAGTTGCGGCATTTTTTTTTGGTTTGTGTATGTATAATTGAGATACTTATTTAATAACTAAGGGGGAAATAAAATGAGTGAAAGTACTGAACTGATTTACGAATTGGAAGCAACACCACCGCCACAAGAATCATTCTTTGCGGCCTTACAGCATGTGCTTGCAAGTTTTGTTGGCATAATCACACCAACACTAATTATAGGAGGAGTCCTTGGACTCGGCAGTGAAGTTCCGTATCTAATAAGTATGGCTCTCATGGTTTCAGGTGTGGGCACAATTATTCAGGCAAAGAGACCAATGGGGGTTGGCGCCGGTTTGATCTGTGTGCAGGGAACTAGTTTCGCCTTTCTGAGTTCTGTTTTGGCTGCTGGATTTATTGCTAAAGCCAATGGAGGAGGTCCGGACGAAATTTTGGCGATGATCTTTGGTGTATGTTTTTTGGGTGCATTTATAGAGATAGCTCTAAGCCAGGTGATTGGCAAACTTAAGAAGGTTATTACGCCACTAGTTACTGGAACTGTGATTACTATTATTGGGGTTAGCCTAATCAAGGTTGGTATGACAGACCTTGCTGGCGGGCAGTGGCTCTTAGATAACAAGCCAGAGTTCTTTGCTAGTACAGAGAACTTGTTCTTAGGCTTCTTGGTAATGATAAGTATTATTGTTCTTAATAGTTCAAAGAATCAATGGCTAAGATTGTCTTCAATAGTTATAGGGTTAGCTATTGGTTTTGTTGTAGCACTGATGATGGGTAAGGCTAACTTTAGTTCCCTAGCAAGTGTGAGCACAGTTATAAGTATCCCTATGCCTTTTAAGTATGGATTTGATTTTGACTTTTTAGCATTCTTACCGATAGCTATAATCTATATCATCACTACTATAGAGTCTTCAGGCGATATTACAGCAAACTCAATGATATGTAAGCAGGAAATCGAGGGTGAAACGTACATGGACAGAATAAAAAATGGCGTTCTAGGTGACGGTATCAACTCAGCCATAGCTGCACTATTTAACACCTTTCCAAATACAACCTTCAGTCAGAACAATGGAGTGATACAGCTGACAGGTATTGCGAGTCGACATGTCGGTGTTTGGATAGGAGCTATCTTAATTATTCTCGGACTATTTCCACATGTTGGGGCGCTATTTAGAGCTATCCCTAATCCTGTTCTGGGAGGTGCAACTATCATTATGTTTGCTACCGTTGCTATTGCCGGTATTAAGATTTTATCAACGGTAGACATGAATAGGCGCAATATGCTTATCCTTGCTGTGTCATTCGGTATGGGTATAGGAGTGCTTTTGGTTCCCGACTTTGTTTCTCATTTATCAGACAATGTTGGCGGTACTGCAGGAAAGATCATTAAAAGTGTTCTTAGTTCTGCTATTACCACAGGAGGTATTACTGTAATTATATTGAACATCATTTTAGGTAAGAGAGAGTAGTTATATATATTTTTCAAGCCGGCAAAGAGATATTGTCGGCTTGAATTTTATTTTGATATTTGCTTTTATGTTGAATAATTCTGGCTTGACCAGAATTTTTTTGTTATCCTGTTAGGTATATGAAGCAAAAAAGTATTTGGATAAAAAATCCCTTAGCAATCTTTGCAGATAGTAGTGAGAATGGCGTTGTTATCAAGGGAGATAAAATTATTGAGCTCGTCGGTAAGGGGAAAACACCGATAACCAATATTGACGAAGTTTATGATGCAAGCGAGAGTGTAGTCCTGCCAGGACTCATCAATACTCATCATCATTTCTATCAAACACTGACAAGGGCTTATCCTGACGCCCTAAATAAGGAGTTATTTCCATGGCTCAAGAGCCTATACAAGGTTTGGGCTCACATTCAGCCTGAGATGCATTCTGTTGCAACTGAGCTTGCATTAGCTGAGTTGCTCCTTTCAGGATGCACAACAGCTAGCGATCATCACTACTTGTTCCCGGCACAACTTAGCGATGCCATAGATTTACAGGTTATTGAGGCTAAAAGGATGGGAATAAGAGTAGCACTTACTAGGGGCTCAATGAGTCTTGGAGAGGATGAAGGAGGGTTGCCACCACAGAGTGTTGTGCAAAATGATGATGAAATACTCAAAGAAAGTGAACGCCTAATAAGCACCTATCATGACAATGGGGATGGCTCGATGGTGCAGATAGCCCTTGCACCCTGCTCCCCATTCTCGGTCACCACTGAATTAATGAGGTCAACTGCTGAGCTAGCAAAGAGTCATAATGTAAGGCTCCACACACACCTAGCTGAAACTATAGATGAGGAGAACTTTTGCTTGCAAAAGTACGGCTTGAGGACGGTGGATTATCTGGAAAGTGTTGGATGGCTACACGATAATACTTGGCTAGCTCATGGTATCCATTTCAATGAACAGGAGATACAAAAGCTTGGCTCTGCTGGTGTTGGTGTTTGTCATTGCCCGAGCTCTAACATGATGCTCTCTTCTGGAATCTGTCATAACCTAGAGCTGGAGAAGGCTGGTTGTGTTATTGGTATAGGGGTTGACGGTTCTGCATCCAACGATGGTTCAAACATGATCAACGAGGTTAGACAGGCAATGTATTTGCAGAGGCTTCGTTATGGGGCATCAAATGTTTCACATATAAAGGCACTAGATTGGGCAACTAAGGGCTCTGCAAGATTATTGGGTAGGGACGATATAGGTGAAATTGCACTAGGCAAGCAAGCAGATCTTGCCTTATTTAAGCTGGATGAAATGCGATTTTCAGGTAGCCACGACCCATTAGCAGCCTTACTACTGTGCGGTGCTCAAAAAGCAGACAGGGTTATGGTGAGTGGTGGTTGGCGTGTTATCGATTCTAAAATTGTAGATATAGATGAGAGAGAGTTAATTTATCGTCACAGTAATGCTGCAAAAGAGTTGCGCAGACTTGCTAGTGCCTAATAACAGAAAGAATTTGAGTGTTTAGTTTTCTGATAATTTATTAAGGGCCTGCTCTAAGTCATAGATTAAGTCTTCTATATCTTCTATACCTGCAGAATATCTCACCAAGCCCTCTGGTATACCTGCAGCAGCTCGTTCTTCTGCGCTACACTCTACATGAGATGTAGTCAAAGGTGGGCCCACAACAGTCTCAACGCAACCAAGATTTGCAGCCATATGGGCGTATTTCATGTGCGGCAAGAATCTCTTGATAGAGTCAAGTCCTCCCCTAACAGAAAAGCTAAGCATGCCCCCAAAGCCGCTCATTTGTTGTTTGGCTATTTGGTGTCCAGGGTGTGACTTGAGTCCGGGATAGTTCACTTTCTCTACTAACTCATGCTTATCCAGAAAGAGTGCCACGGCCATAGCATTTTCGTTCTGTCTTTGGACTCTTAATTTTAAAGTTTTCATGCCCCTAATAAAACTATATGCGTCCATTGGAGATAGGGTTGCGCCATTGATTTCACGGTAGTGATATACCTTTTCTACTAACTCTTTAGAGCCACATATTACACCGCCCAGTGCGTCAGCATGTCCACCTAAATATTTTGATGCAGAGTGCAATACAATGTCTGCACCTAGAGACAATGGATTCTGGTTAATAGGTGTTGCAAAGGTGTTATCAACAATTACCAATGCCCCTACACTTTTGGCGACAGAACATAAGCGCTTAATGTCAGTAATCTTGATGGTAGGGTTTGTTGGTGTTTCTAGATAAAGTATTTTACATCCATTATTTACTTCCTTCTCTATCTGATCGTTGTCATCAGTATCACATAGAGTAACATCTATATTGAGTGGCGGCAGGAACTCATTGAATATAACGTTGGTACCTCCATAACTATCCTTAATAGAAACTACCCTGTCGCCAGACTTTAAGAAGGTTCCGAGTGTGTTGCTTATTGCTGCCATTCCTGAAGCAAAACTGGTTGCAGCTTCTGCGCCCTCTAGTAGCTTTACTTTGTCCTCAAACGCCCTGACAGTTGGGTTTGTATTGCGTGAGTATATGTGTCCTTCATCCTTCCCTAGTGCGACCCTGTGCCATTCGTCAATGTCTTTATAGCCGAAAGAAACACTATGAACTACAGGAACCTGTGTTGAGCGCTCATATGGCTCATAGTCCTGTTCCCCTCCCCATATACTTAGGGTGGACTTACCTATTTGTTTATGCATATCGACTCCTAGCTTGCTGCGTATATAAAAACCGGTGACACTAGCGACACCTTACCATATTCTCAAGGCAGCGCTATAGAAAGCCTTTATCTTGGAGACTAACATTCAACTTAAGGGTCTTTTGGAATTATCAAAACCCTGATTAGGAACTACAATATGTAGCAGTTTATAATAGTTATAAGAACAAATGAAGCTAAATAATATTTAGCTTCATTTGTATTATTCCTTTATGGTCTTAGGTATGTGAAACCTAGATGTTGCAGGTGTGATAATTCAGCCACACCGCTAGGCACAATGTCGGACTCGTCTACATCATATAGATGGTCCCCAACATCAATCTTTTTACCTCTAACCGTGTTAGCGCAAACCTTAAAGGTGACACCCTGAGCTTTTAGTCCGGCAATCTTAGCCTGCATCTCCTCAGTAGCATTACCTACTGGAAGTTTTGTATTACCAGCTTCGTCTGGCAGTAACAGTAGAGATAAACCCTTTCCGTGCATAACTACCCTAAGGTCAAGGTTTTCTGCTCCAACAGCGTTTATATGGTTTTGTATATTCCTTAGTGCTCCTGATTGCCTTGCTGCCGCATCATAGTTGATATGGTATGCGACCATCTGAGATCCATAGCCACCAGCCTGGGCTACAGACATCATACCAATTGCTAGTGCAATAATAGAAACAATAGAAAGTATACTTTTAGATATTTTTATCATGATTCCCCTTCTTATTTAAGTAATATTATTATTACTATGTTTCAGTATATGACATCTCCAATATAATGAACAGGGCAATCTGACACACACATATGATTATGTATTTTTCATTATAAAACTTTCAATCAAAAGTTTAGTCTTAAGAATGCCTTAATGTTCAGCAGTTAAACTGCCTCGAAAATACAACTATAGATGGATATAATTTTATTTATCTATATTGGTAAATATGAGGAATATAAAGTGGATATACATCAGTCAACCCTTGAACAGAATGAAAAATTTATAAATATTTTTGTAAGGGTATTTCACTGGAGCCTTGCGTTTATATTTGTGATATTGTTTGTTACAGGTGAGAGGGGTGATGGCTCAGACATTGTGCACATATTTTTTGGATACCTCTTAACCAGTATTATATTTTCAAGAATAGTTTGGGGATTTTTTGGTAACAGTGATGCTTTGTGGTTGAAGTATTTACATTCCCCGGTTCAGGTTGTATCGTATCTCCGTAATATGCTTAAAAAGGGACACAGAAGCTACCAGCTACATAATCCTGCAGGTAGTTCTATGATACTAGTTATGATTCTTCTTTTAGTAATCCTGACTAGCAGTGGAATCCTAGTGGAGGCAGTATTTGAATTCGAAGGTGTATTGTATTTTATATCTAACCTTGTAAATGACTCTCAAGCCGTATTAATAAAAAAGATTCATAGCCTAGTCGCCCATATCATGCTTATAGTTATTGCGTTACATATTGCTGGGGTGATCTATTCTAGTTACGCGTACAAAGTAAATATGCCTCTTATGATGATCACTGGAAAAATTAATTTTTTTAAAAACAAGGAAAAATGATTATGAAGAAGATATATTTGGTAATAATAGCATTGTTATCTTTTGCAAGTTTTGCAGGCCCTGTTGATTTTACTAAGCTGTATGACTCATGGTCCTATAGCGGCGACTTATCATCCATTACCAACAAAGGTCAAACAATGTGGAGCGAAGAGCTCATACCTGGAAAGAGTTGCAGTAGCTGCCATGGCGATGACCTGAGTCGTAGTGGCCAGCATGTTAAAACTAACAAGGTAATCAAACCATTATCACCAAAAACCAATCCAAAAAGATTAACCAAAACCAGAAAAATAAATAAATGGTTAAAGCGCAATTGTAAGTGGACCTATAAGAGAGAATGCACCACCGACGAGAAAGTAAGTTTTATTGAATTTATTAGGAATAATTAAGGAGAAAGTTATGTTTAAAAAGTATTTATCAGTCATGTTGTTTTTTGTAGTTTCACTATTTGCACTGCAAAGTCAATCAGACAGTAATATTTGGACATACATAGTTGGTAAGGTGAAGCAAGCATCTCCAGTTAATAATGAATTGTATTTGGAAGAGTGCGGGGCATGCCACTTAGCGTACCATCCAGGATTGTTACCATCAAGGTCATGGATTAGGATTATGAATCCTAACCAAATGTTAGACCATTTTGGTGAAGATGCAAGTATAGATGAGACCACAATTTATGACAGTTTGACTAATTATTTGACTACCAACTCTGCAGACGAGTCTGGTCACAGGCGTTCGCGTAAGATATTGCGATCTATTGGTGCAAACGATATACCAATTCGTATCTCAGATACCCGATATATACGACGCAAGCATTCAGACATTCCAGAAGACTTAATCACTCAAAAGGAGGTCGGCTCCCTGGCAAACTGTGGAGCATGTCACAGGAGTGCTGACAGAGGTAGCTTCGATGATGATAATGTGAGAGTACCTAATTCAACCTTTAGGCTATGGGATGATGATTAAATTAATTTAGTAATTAAGAAAACAGAGCTTAGCTGCAGAAAGGTTATTAAAAGAGCAAAGCTTTTGAGCATAAAATATCTAACATTACTTGTTATAAGAGAGCTAAAAAAATGAGAATTTTACTGGTAGAAGATGACGACTTACTGGGAGACGCTACTCAGGCTGGTCTTACCAACGATGGCTACACTGTTGACTGGATTAAGGACGGCAACGAAGCAGAGTTTGCTTTAAAAAGTAGCGAATTCGATGGCGTTGTGTTAGATCTTGGTTTGCCGGGCAAGGATGGTATAGATGTCTTAAAGTCTATGCGTGGTAGGAAGGATGCCACTCCAGTAATAATTCTTACTGCACGTGATTTAATAAATGAAAGGGTCAAAGGGCTAGACACTGGTGCAGACGACTACCTAGTGAAGCCATTCGATATAGATGAATTATCGGCAAGATTAAGAGCACTTATACGTAGATCATTAGGCCGTGCTGAGCCATTAATGATTGTTGATGATGTTTCTCTTAATCCCGCATCTTTTGAGGTATACCTAAAGAAAAAATTAGTAACCGTTTCTCAAAAAGAGTTCACCCTACTAAGGTTATTGATGGAGAATGTCGGTAGAGTGTTATCACGTAGCCAGCTAGAGGACCACATGTATGGATGGAACGATGGTGTAGAGAGCAATGCATTAGAGGTTCATATTCATAGTCTCAGGAAGAAGCTCGGAAATTCCTTCATCAAAACTATACGTGGTGTTGGATATATTATATCGGGGCAAAACAAATGAGCTCAATTCGTGCCAGACTTTTAGTCCTACTACTGAGTACCTTTGTTGTGGTTTGGGGTGGCATGATAATTTATACCTGGCTCTCAACCGAGCATGAGATTGAGGAAGTGTTTGATGCCCAATTAGCACAAGCATCTGACGTGTTATTCAGTATCACATTGAGTGAGGGAGGAATAGATAATAGCACTAACAGTAATTTGGTTGAATTGTTGAGCCTAGAAAAGCAGGTAGACAGGGTTCGTTATGATGCACTAGAAAAAAAAATAAGTGGAGATCCGTTAATATGGAAATCCGACCAAAAACAGATATCTGTAACTGTAACCCCAATCAAGACATATAAAACAGATGGCGGTGAGTTTTGTAGAGAATACAAACAAAGTGTTAGTAGTGCTGGCAGTGTTAATTATAGTGAGGGTATAGCGTGCCGAGATAAGAATGGCAACTGGCCGGATATGAATGGCCCAGAAAGCAAATTTGATTTTTTAGACTCTGATCCAGTGCACGAGTATGAGAACAAGGTTTCATACCAGGTATGGAAAGACGACAAGCTAATACTTCGATCATCGAACGCCCCACCATTGTTACCAATGACTGGCACGATTGGATATAGTGACGGCCAAATATACGGAGAACGCTGGAGACTTCTAAACCGTAAAGATGAATTTTCAGGCCTAACAGTTATAGTTGGAGAGGAGTACGCTGTCAGACAAGAGTTGATTGCTATAATAACTCTACAACAGTTCTGGCCAGTAATAATTGTCATCCCTGTTCTGGGTATACTAATTCTTCTGAGTGTGAGTCGTGGCATGAGACCATTAAGGGAGCTAACCAAGGAAATAAGTAAGCGCGGGGTAAATCAGTTGAATCCCGTTTCAATGGAACAGGTTCCAACCGAAGTAACTCCAATTGTTAGTAGTCTCAATAAATTATTAACTAAATTATCATATGCAAGAGATGCAGAGCGTAAATTTACTTCTGACGCTTCGCACGAGCTTAGAACACCACTAGCAGCACTCAAAGCTCAAGCACAGGTCGCTCATAGAGCTGACAAAGATGAGGTCAGGGGTCATGCCCTAGATAAAATTATAGAAGGAGTTGACAGGTCTTCAGATCTTGTTGAGCAACTACTAACATTAACTAGATTAGAGCCAGAGTTTCTTGAGAAAGAATATAAAAAGCTCGACATCTGTAAAATTGTTGAGGAATCAACAGCACAGATGGCCCATCTAGCGCTGGAACGTGAAATTGATATAAGTTTAAACCTGTCTAAAAAACTCTACGTTGATGGTATCGACACTTTGTTAGGGCTTGTCGTTTCTAATCTGGTTAAAAATGCACTAATGTACACCCCTAATGGTGGAAAAGTTGTGGTCTCTGTTACAGAGATTGAAGGCGAGGTTTGTATAGATGTGAGTGATAGCGGTATAGGTATTCCTAAGATGATGCGTGACCGTGTGTTTGACCGTTTTTACAGGGTTCCTGGTAGTGAACAGGTTGGCTCTGGGCTTGGACTTTCAATTGTAAAACGAGTAACTGAGATACATGACGGCGATATCATTATTGGTGAGGCTGATATCGGTGGAGCCTCTATAACAGTTAAACTGTCAAAATCATAGATTCTAGTTTATATATATTTTTTTGGTTGTGGTAAAAAAGATATACAAGATTTAGTGTATATGAGATAAAAAAGAGTATATTTGGCATACAAATAACCCTAAATTATCTAAACAAGCCAGTAAACATGAACCTAACTAAATTCCCACGCCTAAGATTCGCCCACCTTCCAACTCCACTCGAACATTTGCCTAGACTATCTAATGCATTGGGTGGTCCAGAAATATGGATAAAGAGGGATGACTGTACCGGGCTCTCGACCGGAGGAAACAAAACCCGTAAGCTAGAATTTTTAATGGCCGAAGCCCAGGCTCAGGGTGCAGACACGGTAATGACTCAGGGAGCAATCCAATCAAACCATGTAAGACAAACAGCGGCCTGTGCGGCAAAGCTAGGTATATCTTGTCATGTACTGCTCGAAGACAGGACAGGCAGTGAGGATCCAAACTACAACAACAATGGCAATGTCTTTATTGACCTTCTTCATGGCGCTAGTTACGAGAGGCGTGGCCCAGACTTGGATATGAATGATGAGATGGAGTTGGTTGCCAGTAAACTGAGGGCTGATGGAAGCAATGTATATACGATTCCAGGGGGAGGCTCAAATGCTACCGGCGCTTTGGGTTATGTTGATTGCGCCTTAGAAATGCTTCACCAAATTAATAATATGGATCTTGTAGTTGATCACATAGTGCATGCTACTGGAAGCTCAGGCACTCAGGCAGGGTTAATTACTGGATTGAAGGGGACAAATGCGAACATGCCTCTGCTAGGTATTGGCGTAAGAGCGCCACAACATCAGCAAGAAGAAAATGTCTATAAGTTGGCTGTTGAGACATCCAATAAGATAGGTTGTGAGGGAGCAGTAAAGCGCGAAGATGTTGTGGCTAACTGTAATTATATTGGGGAAGGTTATGGTATACCAACCAGGGCCGGTATTGAAGCCATAACCATGTTCGCAGAACTTGAAGGGATACTGCTGGACCCAGTCTACTCTGGAAAGGGTGCTTCAGGACTAATTGACCTAATCCGTAAAGGTTATTTTACTAAAAAAGAGCGCGTTATTTTTCTACATACCGGGGGCTCCGCTTCTCTGTTTGGGTATACAAATTATTTTGATTTTGGAGATAGGGCGTAAACTTTAATTTTTTAATTAGATGGCTAAAAAAAATTTTTCAAGAACCTTTACTCAGCAGGAGCCGATAACTAAAGATGCGATAGGTGCAGCTATCGAAGTGCTTGAGTCAGGCAGGCTACATCGTTACAATGTAATAAAGGGTGAGATATCACAGGTATCACAATTAGAACTGGAGTACGCCAACTTCCAGGAAGCTAGATACTGTTTAGCGTGCTCATCAGGAGGGTACGCACTTAGCATATCTCTTAGGGCTGCTGGACTAGAGATGGGAGAGAATGTGCTCACAAATATGTACACACTGGCACCTGTTCCAGGAGCCATATCTGGTGCAGGCGGCAACCCAATATTTGTTGAGATAAATGAAAACCTTGTTCTAGACCTGGATGACCTCGAAAAGAAAATAAAGTCTAGCGGGTCTCGCTTCTTACTGCTTTCTCATATGCGTGGACATATAGTTGATATGTTTGAGCTTATGAAGATAGTAGATAAAAACAATATCGTACTTATAGAGGACTGTGCCCACACAATGGGAGCCAAGTGGGCTAACACAATGAGCGGAAACTTTGGACTCTGCGCATGCTTCAGTACGCAAACATATAAACACATAAATTCAGGTGAGGGCGGCCTAATAACTTCAGATGATGCTGAATTCATTGCACGTGCTATTGTTATGTCTGGATCTTACATGCTATATGATCGACATAGCGCCTCACCTGATGAAGAAGTATTTACAGAACTAAGGCTAAACACTCCGAATTATTCGGGACGAATGGACAATCTTAGGGCTGCCATTCTACGACCGCAATTAAAGGCCCTAAAAGAAAACATCGAGCGCTGGAATGAGCGATATATAACTATAGAAAGTATACTCAAAAGAGTTAAGCATGTCGATTTGCCAGAGCGCAATATCGATGAGCACTATGTTGGTAGCTCTATTCAGTTCCGAGTTCCAGGTATTACAAAAATCGGAGCATTTAAATTTATTAAGATAAATCAAGATCGCGGAGTAGAGATAAAGTGGTTCGGAGATGATAACCCGAGCGGATATACTAGCAACCACAATAGCTGGAAATACATAGACAGTCAAAATCTTGATAGATCTGACGAAATACTTTCTTCACTGTTTGATTTGCGATTACCGCTAACATTCTCAACTGATGACTGCAAACTTATCGCTGAAATTGTTAGTGAAAGTGTTCTAGAGGTGTTGCGATAGAGCAATGAAAAATATAAGCACAAAACACAAGATTGGCATCATCGGTGGCATGGGGCCAGAAGCAACAATACTACTCATGGCGCGCATAATACAGCTCACAGATGCGTCAGACGACTCTGACCATGTTCCATTGATTGTTGAGAGTAATACCCAGGTCCCCTCTCGCATAGAAGCAATAATTGATGGAACTGGTGAGAGCCCAGAGCCTGAATTAGTGAGAATGGCCAAGAGTCTAGAATCATGCGGTGCAATGGCACTAGCTATGCCATGCAATACGGCACATTATTATGCTAGCGCGATTGAGGAGGCTGTCAGTATTCCGTTACTAAATATGGTAGACCTGACCGCAAAACAGATATCAACACAAGCCTTGCCTAACAGTACCGTAGGGGTACTCTCCTCACCCGCAGTAGCCATAACAGAGCTATTTGATGATGCACTATCTAGATACGAACTAAAAACTATTTATCCTAATGATCAGGACCTAATTCTGGATGCTATTCGATCAATAAAAAAAGGTAACAAGATTGATGATGTCTACGAAACCTTAAAGGATGCCGCATCTGAGCTTACTGATAGGGGTGCAGATTTAATTCTAATTGCTTGCTCAGAACTGTCACTGGCTATAGAGCATCTGGACAGCTCATATATTGTGGTTGACTCTATGGATGTCCTAGCCCGTAGCATTATAGATTTTGAAGATGAGAGATTAAGTTAAAAGGGTTGCACCTGTCTCTGTACGTATAACCTTGCCATCCTTTATTTTATGGTAAGCCAGAACTGCCTCCCTTGTTTTATCAGGGAAGTGGTATACAGCATGGTCTATAAGAACATCACTATTCTCATATAGGCAGCGCATGTCATGAATTTCAAAGCCGTCAATTTAATAAAGGATGTGCATGGGTTTGGTGACGCGTCAGGTCATAAGGTTGTTGATGCCGATTGCGGCAAGGTAGGGAGCCTTATCTCCCGGGAAAACTACATGCCTACGGCTAGGTACGCTCTATACGCACAAGTGGTAGAGGTTTATGTTGTCCCTAAACTGGGATCAGCAGAGACATGGGTATCATTAATGAGTCGCATTGCAAATGGGGCGCTTGCTGTGTGATTGGTAGTGGTAGTTCAAATTAGATTGACGCTATTGGAGGTCTGAACTCTTTACGAATACCTTCAATTACCTTTCGACTATCGCAGCCATGCATATGATCATTAACAAGGCCCATGGCCTGCATGAATGCGTATGCAGTTGTTGGTCCAAAAAACTTCCAGCCACGATCCTTTAAGTCCTTACTCAATAGCTGAGATGTTTTGGTGATACTAGGTATAGGAAAGTCGTACTCACCTTTCTCAATATGCGGCTCATCTGAGTCTGGCTCCCAACCCCAAATATAGGCAGCCATGCTTCCGAACTCATCAACCATCTCGATTGCGCGAGAGGCGTTATTTATGGTGGCCTCAATTTTTCCTCGATGACGAATTATTGCCTGGTTATTGAGTAGATCTGTTACATTTCCTTCATCAAATTTAGCTACAATATTGAAATTGAAATTGGCGAACGCCAGCCTAAAATTTTCACGCTTTCTAAGAATAGTGAGCCATGACAATCCTGACTGAAAGCCCTCCAAACAAATCTTTTCAAATAGTTGATAATCATCTTTAACAGGGCGACCCCACTCATGGTCATGGTAATGAATATAGTCGGAATTGTTGACGCACCACCGGCAACGTGTAGCTGAATGTTTGTCTGTATGCAGGTGTTGACTGTTATGGTCAGACATTCAAGTTATCGATAGATTTCATAAAGTTATGATAAATTTGTTTTGCACTTAGCATGCAGTTATCTATTTGTGCGCTCGATTCATTCTTTAGCATTTCGAGTCCGCCATCCCCAAGTGTTGATTGTAGTGCACTAGCGTAGGCAGGAACGGATCCCCAATTGTCAACTGTGTCTGGCTCAATTTCAACGTGGTACTGCATAGACCATGCATTAGCTCCAACCCTCATCGCCTGTACAGAGCATACATCTGATTTGGCTAACACAACCGCACCCTCAGGCGGCTGAGCAACGCGCACAGAGTGCCACTGAAGGCACTTTTGTTTTGTGGGAACGCCTTGAAATAGTGGGTCAGCTTTGCCCTGTTCGGTGAGCTCAACCTCTAGCACTCCTATCTCTGGTATTGGCTGAGGTCCACAGGTTCCTCCTAACGCATCAGCCAGTAACTGGTGACCCAGGCATAGCCCAAGGTAGGGCTTTTTGAGTTCTGTCACCCATATCCTTATCGCAGACTTCTCGTCTACAAGCCAGGGACATTCCTCGATATCCCACACATCCATCGGGCCACCCATAACCCACAAAGCGTCATACCCTTTCAAGTCAGGTATTTCGTCTCCTAGATGTAAATTTATCGCATCCCATTCGATACCATCTTCATAAAGGAACTGGCGCAATGATCCTGGATGCTCACAGTCAATGTGCTGGAAAACAAGCAACTTCATAAAAACCCAACTCCTTATAATTTATTTGAGATTCAATTAATACAATATCATATCAATAATACAATCACAAGCTAACAAACATTTATAAGGAATTACTTAAGCTATACAACTGTAACTAAATTATTGTTGGTACTCGCAGATACTTTGTTCACTCATCTGGAGCTCTACTAATTCCAGTCACAACGTTTACTCTTCTTCTCACCCCCATCTGTCTTTGATAATCCTTGCCCCTACTTGACCAGCCGAAACGGTTCCTCATATTTATAAACCAGAGCCTATAGTTAAAGTTTTTATTACACAAATTTATCCTACCTTGCCTCTCCCACCAGGCACAGGAATATATATAGCCCATCTCTATTGCATCATGGAAATCGTCTTTGTCCCTTCTCCATCGGTAATAGGTTGACCTTGATATCATAAGTCTTGATGCCACCTCTCGGTGCGATGCTCCATTCTGCATGAGTTCTATTGCCATATCGCACATGTATGGTCGGTACTTAGTTGGTCTAGATTTATTCATATTGAATGAAGTTTAACTTACAACTTGCAAGTTACCCGTCACCCCACAAATTCAGGCTAAATTAGTATATTTATCAAAAAAAATAACTTATTCTTCTTAAATGCCTATAAATTGTGTAATATTTAGTTATTAAAGTTTTATCGGGGGTGTTATATGTCAGTAAGAGTCACTTTTTCTATATGTTCTGCTATTACCTTTTTATTTTCTATAGCATTCATATCGATGCCAGAGTTTTTCACAATGAACGCTTTCCCAACTGCAGAGTGAAGTGCGCTAGATGTTGGGGTGACTATGCGTTACGTTCTTGGGGTGTAATATTTTCAGTCAGCTGTATACTATTTCAGTCAAGAAACATAGATGGTGCAAATAATCAAAGGTCAGTGCTTTTAGGCGCGAGTGTCGGTTTCGCTTGTGTTTGTAGTATGATTATTTTTGTAACAATTTTTCGTGATGTTGCCGCTTCTGGACCGCCCATTATTGCAACAGGTCTATG
>Ga0315324_10000238_pt1 | contig 19717 bp, 17 predicted proteins | sample M150021515metaG_FD_203919 | JGI IMG/M metagenome (GOLD analysis project Ga0315324, IMG submission 203919) | Ammonia-oxidizing marine archaeal communities from Monterey Bay, California, United States - M1 500m 21515 | ecosystem: Environmental > Aquatic > Marine > Intertidal zone | place: USA...
GGTCTGTTAGATGACATAGATTTAAGTGAATATGATGCATTTTTAACAGGATCATCACTGGTCCCATGTAATGTGGTTACACCTTTAGAATCTAAATTTATCAATACTAATAATCCATTTATGAATTATTGTGAAAGTTATTATCCATCATATACATCAATATCAACATACTTGGATGACTATAATAAATCAAGATTATCTCTTATTCAATATGTTGAAAGTTTAAATATTTGTCAGCAAAAAATAGATGAATTAAAGCAACTATATAGAAATGAATTTCTAACAACTGTTGAGTCTATTATTGAAGATATTTCTGAACCAGGGTTTATTGAGAGAAAGCATACATATGTTTCATCCATGAAATCGTTAGATTCTATGGAAAGCAAATTGGCGGACCTCGATATAGCTATTACATCTCTATCAATGCGTGATTATGAAAGAAAGGTATTTGCCATGTTTAAAATCATAAAGGAAAATACATTGAAGAGGACACCCGATGCTGAATTGTATTTGGTTAAAAAGGAAACTAAATTCTCATATAAATGGGTTATGTATGGATATGGTAGACCTATAGATTTCTTTAAAATTAATGTTAAAGCACATGCTTTAGTATTCACCTTTCATTTAAATATAGTCAGATTTTGGTGGGATGGTCGAAAAGTTTATGGACTTGCGTCTGGTGTATGTGCTGCACTTACTGGACTCAACCAATGGTATAGATGGTTTTCAAATAATAAGGATCCTATTGATATTGTATTAAAAAATATGCAAAGATCATTTACAACATTATTGTCCGAATGTGAAATACAAGCACTTATGCTTTATATTAAAGAGGTACCTAAGTATAAACACTGCGTTAAAACTCTACAAAAGGGTAGGGCACATATCAACCATAATTTGTTTGGACATGAAGGTGGTATTAGATATGGGTTCCCAAAAAATGTTATCGAAGATACTAACAACACAAATATAATGCAATATTGGCCATTGATAAATACATATAATAGACGTGTGATGTGTGATCTATCATTTTCAAGTGAAGGTAAAATTCTCCCTCCTAAAATTTATGCATTGCAATCACTAATTAATGATTTATTAGATGTTTTATAATTTATTTTTTTATTAAAAAAATAAAATTGATTAAATAAATCACTTACGAAGATCCATAATTTTAATAGCTCTCATTAAAAGCATTCCTCCAATCTGAGCCAAATCTCTAGACAAATCAGATTTATTTATTTTATTACAACCTGAATTAATATTTTCTACTATATCCTTGTCAGTTTTCACCATATCAATCAGCTTAGCAACATAACTAAGAGCAAAATTCCTAGATGAATTGAAATTTGAATGTGATGTCACAGGGTCGTGATAATATCTACATTCACGGTATGAACATGGGTACGGGTTCTCACATCTTTTAGCATGGGAAGTACGTCCTTGTTCGAGTTTAAGGTTGACAAAATTACCAGGACCCAATGTATAAACATTTTTACCAGCACGCATCATGAACACATCATATGATTTAACATAATTAATGCTGAATTGTCTGGTACAATCGTTAATTTCATTTACATTGGTAATGGAAACATTTGTAAGTCCTATATTAACAGATTTTTCCTCCAATTTAACCGATTTAACAGGGGGGATATCGACAACATAAATACTATGTGTTGCCCCAATAGCAGAAGCATATGTTTTACGTTTTTCAATTGTAATATCTGGACTGATAGAAGCAGATTCCTCTTTTGAGTCAGTCTTGGTTTCAATTCCACATTTTTTCAGGAAAAGTTTGATATTATCCATCTTCTGTGCCCTCATAATGTTAATATTATCTACCTGTACTTCAAACATGTTTGTTGCCATTGATGTTCGCTGACAAACTTCTTTTATATTATCAATACATGAGGTCAATGATAACACAGCCTGTTGATTATCTTTTGGCACATTATTTAACACACCTTCTAGAATTGAAGTCATCGTTTCGATAGCAAATGATGCTATTTCCCCTAAGTTAGTGATTTTTTCATAATCCCCTTGTTTTTTGTCGTCCATCATCGATATCATATTGTTAATAATATCAGCCGACTTATTTGATTTCATCTTAGAGACACTTGATTCATACAACTCTTCTGGGGTTGTGGGTGTATTTTCACGTTTACTGTCATCATTTCCCGATGATATATTTGACGGTTTATTACCGTTTTTAGATTTCTTATGATTAACCACAGTCCAGCTCATTATTCACTGTATATAAGCAGATATTATATCAATATTATGTTAGAGTATATTAATTCAATTTTATCCTTTTAAATTATATTAGTCATATGTATATGTTTACATTTCATAATATTAATAGCTTTGGACACTGCTCTCATGAGACGACCTTCAGTGTCTAGAAACTTCAATTCTTCAATACTCACCCATTTTACAGAATCTACTTCACACATATTTTCCCCGCTACAAAATGTATTTTTAGGGATAAAATCACTATGTGCGAATGCCATATAATAATTATGAATATATTTAATACCCATATTTACAAATATCTCATTTATTGGTCGCACATCAAATAATAGAGTGTAGTTTTTAATACCAAACCCTGTTTCTTCTTTAAATTCTCTAACAGCACAATCTATACGTGTTTCTTTTTTATGTTTTCGCCCTTTTGGTATTTCCCATGATAAATTTATATCTTTAGATCCCTCTATCAACGACCTTAAACGAGCACCATTATCTTCTCTAAAAATTGTGTCGAATTTGGTTTTTTTCTTTACATAGAATTCTAATTTAGTCTTATTTGCCATCTTATATGGTATGCAACTATCGACAGTTTTTTGTTTAAATATCATCTTCCATGTATTGACTATGGAGTCAGCGTCGGACACATTAAATTCTATTTTTTGATTTAATGTTGTATCTGGGAATTCAAGCCATATTTTATACCACAAAAGATCAAATCGCAAACTCATGATATCAATTTTTTCTTGGTGTGTCATGTTATTAAATAAATATTTCAACCTTTTGTCATCCTTTTTTGTATACTGCCCAAATACAAACGCGACAAAACAATATGAATATCTTTTCTTTACTAACATGATACACCAATTATGTAATTTTTTATCATATCGGCAACAAGCTATACCGAAAGATGATCTAGTATTTTTTACTGGAAATTCATTCATTATTTCTATACATTTATTATTAGTTGTATTATTAGTTGTATTATTAGTTGTATTATTAGTTGTTATTCCTAACATTATAGTACTACCCCATTTAAATGTTTAGAATTAATTATTCAATAACATTATCATATATATCATATAATACCACTTAAATTAAGATTAGTATAATGAGCCATTATAAAAAAGAAGAAGTTAACCCATCCAAAACATTACCAGTTATAGAAGATTCAGATAATATATGTGCACTTGGTGTAAATAGAGATGGAACTAATATTTGTATGAGTGACATTGCTATAAAACAGATATCGGACCAATTAAAAAAATCTAATATACCAGAATCGTCTCTAACTGAAAAAAAAGATGTAATAGAACAAATTAAGAAGAAGACGAATTGTAATGATGAAATATGTATATTAAATGACTACTCTGTTTCTTTAACTGACGAACAGAGAGAAGAAGAAAAAAAAAGAATTAAACCTAAAGGTCCTGCCGATTCTGATAAACTCTTACATGACGGGAATATAGATACGGTATTAAGTAATTTAACAATAGTATTCAAAGATTTTAAACATATGAAATTCCAAATGATTGATTTTGATGGGTTGAAAGATTCATCCGGTAATTGGATCCAAAAAGGCAATCAGTATATTACACCAACAGAATTAGGTACTGTTGACATGGTAAATGATGTTATAAAAAAGGGTTACAAAACATTTGGTGTTGTATTGAATACAGATACCCGAAATAACAGGGGTGAGCATTGGTTTTGTTTATTTTGTGATTTTAGGGTATCCCCGTTTACAGTCGAGTATTTTAATTCCTCTGGTAATAAACCTTATCCACAAATACAAGACTGGATGGCAAAAACATGTGCTCAAATTAAACAAGCAGGGTATTCAGTTGTGAAAAAACCTTTAGTAGGAACTATGCATCAAATAGATTCAGAAACAGAATGTGGTCCATACTCACTGTATTATATTTATAATAGGGTTGAAGGTGTTCCTTCTGACAATTTTCAAGGAACTAGAATAACAGACGCTCAAATGTTGGAATTCAGAAAGAAATTATTTAGGAAATAATGGGTTTTACGGTTAATAAATGATTCGATAACTTATCTTTCCCATCTTTTAATTTTAGTTCTGATATCAATTTAATAAATCCTGATTTGAGACCAATAACAGGAATATTACCTGGTTCGATACTATTCATACTTTTATTTAGTTCAGTAACAATGCCATTCATAGTTTTATCATCAACACCTAAAATAATATTTTTACCAGATAACATATCTCCACCTAAACTTCCAGCCGACGTTATATCTTCCCCTACAATCGTTGAATATTGAGAACTACTGCCTCCAATAGAAAATACACCAATACACTTATGGTTTTTTTGTGATTCTACCAAACCTTTAAGAGCGTATGATTCAAACACAGCCTCTTCTTCTCTAGAAAGTGTCATACCATTTCCCTTCTGTTCTACTGGAAGTTCTATATGTTTCTCTGTTAATATATCCCTAAAATCTTTAAAATCATTTAAGTCTTGTAAATCATTAATTAAAAACTCTTTAAGTTGTTTGACTACATTATTATAGTCCAGTTGTTTACCATCAAATTTATCTAAAGCCTTTCCATTAAGTATATTGTCCCTAATTGGTCCTGTAATACATAAGAATACATTTTTTTTACATAGTTGATATTCTGGGTGTGATTTGGTCTGTGTTAGTTGGGTTGCTAAAAGACTGTATTTGTTAATATTGGTAGTATTATTCGTGTCAAATGTGGTATCACCATATGTTAATGTAGAAACTGAAACTTTATCTGTAGGAAAAGTACTATATACCCCTAATTGCTCTACCCTGTCATTATCTTTTTTATATAGTGCTATTTTTGTAGCATTAGACCCACAACTTACTAATAAGCAGTGTTGTAACGAATCCCCCATTAAAACCTCTGCAACACCCGCTGTTAAACTAGTCCCCTTCCCATTTAGGTTCTCTGCAAAAGAATAATGTAAATTCTTATCAGGATCTAACTTATTATTAACAGAATTAACAAATTCATATCCTTTCAAAAATGCATACACGATAGCATATTTTTGATTCATTTGTTTTAAAACATCTTCGGAATATTTAAATTGGTTTTGCCCTGATGTGTCCCTTTCACTTATATATGTATTACGTAGTTTTTCATTGGAGAAATCGTAGAAAGATAGATAATAGTCATGGTTTAATAAATAAGTGTCTTTATAATGATTTATTAAATTAACCAATAGAGAGTAATTTTTGAACGATAAAAAGGGGCTAGTTATTAAATAATTAATTAATTCTGTAACAGTTTGATTAAAACCTGATTTGTTTATATAATATAACATAAACCCACTAACGCCAATAATTAAACCAAGTATACTGATCACAATTTTATCATGCCAATCGAAATCCTCTGATGTCGATTTAACCGTTATAGCGATGACAGATAATGCTATTATTATTATCACCAATAGAACTAATATACCAAACATGATATGCGATTTATATATAATATCATATATATTTTCTTATTATTTTATTTGAGTTAATGATGTAGTTTTTTAAGCGTATTGTGGGATGCGTGCCACGTTTTGTTGTGGGTAGTTTTGTTGTGGGTAGTTTTGTTGTGTATCGTTTTGTTTTCGTGAAGTACTAATGTATACAACTATGCTGATAATGATTACAAATAAAATAAACATATGTTCCTTTGTAAAAGTAAAATCGGGGATGTTAGTTGTTGTAAGTGTAGGTGTGGTGTTAGTTGCATTTTCCTGTTGTTCAATAATTGCTTGTACATCACTTATAGTTGGCGGGGAGACTGATGATAACATATCATAACATACAGTACTTGCATTATGAGTGGCAGATCCCTCGCTTATAATAGTTTTAATATTAACCCCTTTGATATATGTGTCACATGTAGATTCATATGAATAAGGTATTGATACACCTTCACCCATATTCATTTCAAGAAAAACATTTTTAATAGTACCCGTTTGATCTTTAATGATAAATGTATATTTTAAATTATTGTCTGCTGATATTGTTTTAATTAAGTTTGTTAAGTAAAACCCATTGGGGAATTTAATTTGTTCAAATTCGTCAGGTGATTCAAATGATTTAGTTTCATTTATACCAAGCATTGTAGATTTGATGGAAACTGTCTCAAAAACATATTCAGAAACAGGCCCTAAAGGACTAGTTAAAAACCCTGCAATACCCTGCTTGTTCTTGTATACAACCCCTGATATATACCTATCAGTTGAAAATGTTGATACTAGCTGTCCCCTTATATTTTTATTATATTAATATTATTATATTTCTTTTTATTATATTAATGTTATTATATTTCTTATTATTTTATTTTTGATTTAGTATCATTTATCATTACCTTATGCTTAAGGGCGTATTCTAAAACTTTTTGTTCTTGCATCTTTATCTCAGTACATTCACCTCCATTATAAGCAATTATACGAGTTGCAAGATCTTTTGGTAATTCTAAAAATTGTCCATTATTATATAAACCATTAACTATTGCAGCACCTTTTTGCATAATAATATTCTGAAGTTCTACTATAAGCATTTGACGATCGTTTTCCGATGTTAATGTGTGCCATTTATCTATGTAAACCATAAGTGTTTTATCCTTTTTATTAACAAGGTAAATAGAATGATTTTCTGGACGGTCTGGGTTAAAGTATATTTTCTCAATTAACGAATAAGCAATTTTTGTATGATTATCTATATCTATAGAGGATAGCGTTAATCCTTCTGTAGACGGTGATTTATATGAATTAATAGTTACAAAATTTTGCATAGAATAGTTTTGTTGAATATTTTGTGTATTATGAGAATTAGTTGTTATATTTTTTGAAGTAGATAATTCTTGTATTTTTTTCTCCATTCTGTTCATCTGTTCTTGTTGAGATTTTACCAAATCAAACATACATTTTATAATGTTTGTATGACCGATTTGTTCTTCTCTGTTAACTTTATGAGCAAGTATTTCCATACCACCATTTTTTATAGCACATGATTTATAATGTCGAATTAAACTGCGATGATATTTATATGCTTTATTACAAAATTTGCATCTATCTTGCCCAGTATCAGTGTCAGGAATTTCTTGTATGAGACAAGGTGTTTTCCTATTTTTGTGTCTAATTAAATCTGATGGACATTTAAATGTTTTATCACAGTTATAACAATGTTTGTTATCCTTTATCGCTTGTTCCATTAACTCAGAAAATTTGAATCAAATCAATGAAAGTTGTTACCCGTATTTTGGTGCACCTCCCCGTAATTTATTGCGGTACTTATAGATATAAGTTATAAATCTCTTTAAAGTACAATAATTATATATTTAGTCTGCACCAAATTATATGTAACATAAAGTATATATTCTTATAATAATTAACTAATAAGTCATATGCACCAAATTACGGGCCCCCGTAATGCGGGGGGAACTTCAAAAAAAAATCTGAGATATTTTTATTTTTTTTTCAAGGAATAAATAAAAAAATATATATGTGTAGAAAAATTACTGAGAAATAATAAAAAATGAACTATAGTAAATATATACTTTCAGTCATATTTTAATTAAACATAGGACATCAATAATGGATAATAGAAGCATTATTCTTTAACATTGAACCATATGAATAAGACACGTAAACTGAAACAATTAAATGCATTCTTTGAAAAATATAAATATCTACCATGTCAAAACTCTAAGCAATGGTTGGAAGAACGTAAATTTTTTATAGGGGGTAGTGAAATGGGAACTATAGCAGGAACTAATCCCTATAAAGATATTCTTGGATTAATTAAAGGTCATCTAGGGATTGAAGTTTTCTCTGGTAATATCAATACATATTGGGGGTCAATTCTAGAAGATTATACTGTCCAAATTCTTGAAACAAAATGGAATTGTGATATTAAAGAGACTGGTTCATTGCCAGGTGTTATACCCGAACAAAAATATTCACCTGATGGGCTAGTGTATTTAGAATTTTTAGATCAAATAGTTCTACTTGAAATTAAAAATGCAATAAGACGTGTGGCAAATGGGAAAGTACCTGCCCCATATAAATCTCAAATATATACGGGTCTCGATACTATACCTATCGCGGATAGAGCATTATTCATAGATTCTATGTTTAGAAGATGTTCCCTTGTTAATTATAATTTTACAAACGTACATGATACGGCGGTTCACCCAAAAAAACCAGTAGATGACCCAATACTATTGTGTGCAATATTTATATATGAAGATAAATACTCGGGGTATTATGATAATATAAAAGAGAAATATGGGAAATTAACTACTGATTCCTTTATTGACGGAGGTATATGTGAACCAACCGATTTGGAACAATTACTTTCTGATGTGTTAGGTAAAAAATTAATAAGACATTTCCCAAAAACTATTGATAAACTTGATGATAATACCGATTATAAATCTATAATGGTTAACAATTTTTTAGATCATGCTAAAAAGAATGATTATACAGCTATATGTATTATACCTCTTAAACTTTTTAAATTTGAAATAATACCTGTGGAACGTAATGATTGGAAGAAAAAATATAACAGATCAACTCGTACATATATAGAAGAAGAGAAGGATTATGAAAATTATGTAGAATCTCATGCTAATACTATAAAACAAGTTATTTCACAAATTAAAGAACTTGATAAATTGCCTAAAGATAAAATGCTAGAAAGATTGGATGAAATGTATCCTCGGTATGATCCTGAACCACATATATCTGATGAAATGTGTGAAGATATTATAAAAAGTATAATGTGTTAGATATAGGTATGAAATTTGTTATATATATAATAGTAATATTACTATTAGTGTGTATTTGCACACAGAATAATATCTTTATACCTTTAGTAATATTATTTTCATTTTTTAGTATGCATTCTGAGAAATATACAAGATGTGGTTATAGTGGTGGTTCAGAAAACACTGTAAGTCTTATATCATATAATGAAATTATAAAACATGTAAACCCAGCGTTTGTCATAAGAAATATTAAATCATCTACATTTAATTTTAATGTGATAGATGAAGGTGTGTTGATAGGTGGATCCAAACAAAGAGTTATACCTATGATTTTATCCCAAATAGATAAAGAAAAAATAATTTATGCAGGGCCTTCTACGGGGTATGCACAAGTAGCACTTTCATACATTTGTAAAATGATGAATAAACAAGCTATATTATTCTTAGATTGTACAAAATACGATAATTCCCCATTAACAGACATAGCAATAAAATTTGGAGCAATTGTTAATTACTTTAACCCAAAAATTAAAGCAAAAAGATTAAAATATATACAAAACCAAGCTGAGGTCTGGGGTAGGAATAATAAAGATTCGTATATGTTACCATTTGGATTAAATGATGATATTACAGTTAAGTTATATAGTAATGTTTTTAGTAAATTAAACTATTTATCACCAAAGAGGTTGTGGATAGTTGCTGGGTCTGGGTTAATATTTACGGCGTTAAGTAAAGTATTTACAAAGACTAAATTTATGATAATCCAAGTAGGTAAAAAGGTATGGCCTGATCAATTGGAAGGTATTAACCATCAATTGTTTGTCTCACCTTATAGATTTAAAGAAAATATAAACGAATCACCTCCATATGACACTTTACTTAATTATGATGCGAAATTATGGCCTTTTGTATTAAAATATGGTATGGATGGTGATTATATATGGAACACCGCTTCTAATCCTAAGAAATCATGTATATATGATAACGAGTTGGATATATTAGAAAAAATGAAAACAACATATAAATTACCCCATATTGAAATACCTAAACATGTTTTAGAAATGAGTTCAACATCTGACATGTTTGATTTATTATCAAAATCTGCAAAAGATTGGAAGCATTCACCTAAAGTACATAGAAATTTTACAAAGGACTATTATAATATTGACGGGATTAGCAATCATTTTACAGAAGAAGAGCGGATGAAATGTGTAGTAAACAGGGGTGCTCAACTTTCACCCATAGAATTCTTTGAAAAATTTAACCGAAAAATAGGTAAGAAATATGTGTTTTTATACGGACATAATCATGGTGAAAATATAAATAAACAGTTATTGGAAACAACATCTTTAATTAATGGTTATAGGGAATGTAATACATTCAACCCATTTATTTTAATAAATTTCATTAAGCGGTATTTTAAGGACTATAAAGATGTAGATTTATTAGATCCTAGTATGGGTTGGGGTGATAGATTATTGGCATGTTTATCACTTGGAATAAAATCATATACAGGATTTGACCCCAACAAGGATCTCCATACGTCATATAATAATATAACAAATCTAAACACTAAAACGAAAACGAAATTCATACCTGATATATTTTCAAAGAAGTCATTGACTCATAAATATGACATTGCATTCACAAGCCCACCATTTTATGATTTGGAGTTGTATAAATATAGTGAAGAATCTGTGTCAGGTTCATATAATGATTGGTTAAATAATATGTATATACCATATCTTGAGGATATGATGTTTAGTATTAAGTCTGGTGGTTACGTGGGTGTATATATTGACAACATAGGTAGATATAAAACAGGTGATGATACAAATAAAATATTAAAATCCAAACTTAAATTTGTCGAAAAACTTGTATTCCAAAATGATCATTTTGATTTTAACGGGGTATTACATTCAGGGCGACCTAGGTCATTATGGGTTTATAAAAAATAAAAAAAATATGACGTGTTATATAAAATGTATAACACAGGTATAATAATTGCGATTGTGTTTGTAGTAATATTAGTTTCAATAGTTTTGATTGAAATTTATGTCCCAAGTGTTAGTACCGCCATAAATATAGGACTAAAAGCATCAGCAACTGCAACAATAGTTTCTATTATTATATTTTCTGTAATAATTATTTATAAGATGAGTTATATCAATTTATTTAATAATGAAGAATTAATCAATGCATTAGGTGATGCTGTAAGTGTCGGAATTAAAAAAGCAGCAAACGATACTACAGATAATGCAATACAGTCAGTGTAACATATATTAGATTCGGCATCATCTACCGCTAAAGAATTAGGTCAATCCTTTTTAGACATTGGAAAAAAATATGAAATGAATAGTGATAAATTAGATGCTATACAATAATTCTGTAATATATAGAATTACCTGTAGCAGGATCCCTTCTTATGATTCTTACAAGTTGTCCTGGTTTACCATCCAATAGTATAACTTGAGGATCGTTAAACTTAATTTTAGGGAATTGTGAAATTTCGGTAATGAAATTATCTCTCATAATAATGTCTTTTTCACCTTCTGTACATATTTCATGTTTAGGGACCATAACATGGTTCCTAATGTCTGTAATAAACAATTTAGTATTTAAGTATGTAATATTTATTTTTTTAGTCGAATATTCAATAACATTTTTTGTCATATTAATTAATTGATTACCAACAACAGTAACAGGGGTATTAGCAGATACTTTACTATACATAGTTTCAGACATCTTAATTGAATCATCTCCACTCAACTGAAAAACATGTATTTTCTTGTCTTTGTTTGTAGCCTTTAAATCTACATAATATACAACTTGCATAATTACATTAAATTCACTATATGTTTTAGGTTTACTACTAAGGGTATAACCAAGATTCTCAATATATTTGATAATATTCAAATATATAGTATATTCTCGGGAAGTTTCGTTTGACATGGGTACTGGCTATTATACATATATACGTTTCAAAATTTTAAATCTTAAAGTATAAACAATGTCAGTTGGCAACAGAGCTGGAAAAATTGCAGGTGGATTAGGATCCAATAATATTCGAAAAATAACATGTGGAGGATCGGAGAGGATTGTTGGAGAAAATGCTCGTTGGTTTATGAATGATAAGTTTTATGAATTAAAATATGCAGCAGACGATAATTATTCAAACTCTATTACTGATAAAGAGTTACTTAAAATTATAGGCTTAAAGATACCTTTAAATTTTAATAGAAAGAAATTTTATGATGACACGAATGGTATGCCTTGTAAAAAAACAGCCGTGGAAACAAATACAGATTTACATACAAAAACTATTATGGTTTTAGAAGATAGAATGGATGAGCCCATATCAACATCTATTAAACGATTATCGGAATCATATGATCTACAACACCCACTGATTTGGTCCATGAGCCAATTTATCAGATATTTAGCATTTGCCCACAAAAAACATAAAAACGATAAAGGGAAAATAAAAATATCACATGATCTCACATTATTAGTTGAACAAATATGGAATGGTAATAATTATTTTAAGTATGTAATTAATAAACCAGAAGCACCGTCCAACATTAAAGAATTAATTATAAAAATATTTGATGGGTTGGAGAAATCCAACATACCTAAAGGTCAATGGAAAGAACCTGTATTAAAACCCGTACATTATCCTAGTATTGATTCTAAAATGAAAAAAATATTACATGATTCCATGGAAAATGAAAGAAATATGCTTAAAGAAAAACTAAAAAGACAATTGTCACCTATAGACGAGACTAAAGAGTATATCCTTACCATATTAAACATGGAATCATTATTAATTGATCATTTAGAAAATATAGAAGAATATTATATCACACATACTGAAAATATCAGTGCTATTTTAAAAAGTCTGAAAATATATTTCTCATCTATTAGTAAATGATTTTCTACCATTTATTGTAATTATATTGATTTAAATTTATTTAATAGAAAGTCTTCGCACTTCCACCAAATCCAGAACGAGACATACCCCCACGAATACCATTACGGAACCCTGTGATATTATCCATATTGGACTCAGGTTCTGCGTATTCACAATGTTCATTTGCTTTTTCAGTGTCATAACTCAACCCATCTATCGCATAGTTCATACATGAGTCGTGTTTCTTTTTACGCTCTACGTCCCATTGTGTATCTGTAAGAACTTGAATATAGAATGGGCGTGCCCAGTAATCACGGTCCATATAAATCCCTTTTTGATCGTAGATAGAATCGTATGATTGGATGAATGCAAACATATCTGTCACATCATACTTACCAACCGCAAACCCTCTATCCATACTACCACTAGCACTCGATGTCAGCATAATATACGTACCAGGGACGACTTTCATGGATTGATACACCCATTGCAATGATTTACCTGAAGTCATCTCTGCGAATTTAGTTTTCATACCAGGATACAGTGTACGTTTAGTCCCAGTAAAATCTTTTCCGGTGTATAACTCAATCTTTGCTTCATCCATACCCACAGCATCTGGAACATGTGATCGGTCTGCAATACGTCTAATCGCTGACACGGTGCTTTCTTCAGGTGTTGGGGAAACAGTTGTAGTTTCAGGGGATGTCGCCGCTCCAGGGATGTTGGCAGGGGTTGAATCACTTGACATCATAACCCATGCTGCGATTATGACTAAAATAATACCAACAGTTGTAATAGGGTCCATATTTAGTCGAATATATATAAACTTATAAAAAACTTAAAAAAAAATAGTTAAATAATTATTTTAAGTTTATAGTATCTGTACTAATTTGGACTGTAATTGTTTTATTATCTATATGGGACTTAAAAAGCATACTTTTATGTGTGTCTGCGGAAATGGATATGTTTGGCGATAAAAATGCATTACTGAATGGTTTTATATATTCCACTACCACAGATGAAGAAAATATACCATCATCACTTACAGTGGATTGTAAATTAATTTTAGAAGATTCTTTAACAACATACTGAGATTTGACTTTCTTGTCGGTACTTAAATAGGAAAACATAAGAGGGTTATTACCTACTTTACTAATCGTTAATTTAACTGAAAAGGTAGAAACATCTGTTATAAATTTCTTAAAATATTTCCCAGGTAGTTCAAACTTAATAGGGTAATTTGAATCATCAAATGAAATATCTGATTTTGGGATAGATGATTGTATCAATTCTATTTCTCTATACTCGTCTATTTTCATTTCGTTTTTATATAATATATTCAAAACACTACGACTGGTAGATGATTTTAAAATAAATGCTATAGTTAAATAATCTTTATTTAATACTTGAATAATTCTTTCCATGTTAGTAGGATTAAGACATCCTTCGATAGGTTCTGCACAATAATATCTATTGATTTTAGTACAATCGATTGTTACTTTAATATGTGACCGTCTCAAATGATCCATAGTTATAATATTTATGTTTGTTTTATTGAATTCCAATTTAATCTCCTTAACAGCCATTGCTTTAAACAATGCAAATACTTTCTTTAATATACCAGGCATATCGTAGACCATTTCCATACAATTTTCATTATTTTTTGGTTTATCAAAGACACCTTCCCGTTTTAATGGTTTTTTTAACGGTTTTGTTCTAGGTCTACCAGGTTTCTTTTTTATTTTTATTTTATCAGTATCTTCCACTTTCATGTCTTCAATTTTTTTGTGTTCATCCATTATTCAAACGCGTATTTATATATTATTTTAGTGAAATCTTTAACAAACTTTTTTTAACAGATATTTTCTCATAAATATCTTTTTGAGGATTAAATGCTTTTTTTGATGCCTCCTGTATTATTTCAATTAAACTTTGTCGAATATAAATATATAATGCATGTGGTGTTTTTTCTTTAAACATGAATTCTGTGAAATTGTGTTTGGCTATACCCTCTTTAATATATTTAACAAATATGAATATGATATAATCTGCATTAGCTAAAAATGTTGCGGACAGTTCAGATTCTAGTTTATTTTCGTCTGCGTTAGCTCCTTCGTTTTCATATGATTGTATTAATATTTTACTGATGATTTCTTCTATTTCAACGCCACACGATAATTCATATAATTCTTTCAAGTTTTTAGGAAGTGGGACTAATTGTGCATCTAAATACTGTAGAATGGAATTATTTACCCTACTAGCAATATCATGTAATTGTGTTTTATCGTTTAATACAACATCTTGTGGTAATTTCAAAAATGATTGTATTTTATTATTAGCTAATTGTTGGTAATTATGTATTAACTTAGATGAACCCCGTTTAAACTTATCAATAAACTGTTTACTGAAGTAAAAGTTCGATATATTAACTCCTAATATATCAAATAAATCCCCGTTTACTGTCCGTATAATAACCCATTTATCTGATGTTGTATCTCCTAAATCATATATATTTGATTCTACTTCTGACACATTGTTTAATTCCTTAATAATATCTAATCTATTTATTATATTTTTATTGACTCCTTCATATGGTATACTATTATATTTCTGGACCGATTTTTTATGTATCAAATTTTTAAAATCAAACGTTATATTAGACTTACCTATTTCAACTAATAAACATATCCCAATATGTGATTCTTTAAATATTTTAGACACATTATGTAATATATTTGTAGAATATCCTCCATACATACGGTTAGGGTTTCTTTCTGATTTCCCTAACACTAAACTGGTTGTTATTTGTATTAATCTATCTACAGTGAGACTCTGCCATACAGGTATTACCCCAAACCTTTGTAATGTACTTGTATGGTCATTTTCGTCATTGAAGATATTATATTTAACATTTTCCAATTCATTTAATATATACAATTGGTCTTCTTCATTATCTATCTTATTCTGTAAATAATGAGAGTATAAAATAATTGTATTTTTAAATTTACTAAATTGATCTCTTACTATTTTTACATCTAATACATCAAGTTGTGGTAAAACGTGGTGAATATATTTATGTGATAAATTAGTGTCCGTTTTAATTGTTATTTCGAACTTAATATTTAACTTTTTAAGTTCATTATCAAGATCTAATAAGAAAGTGTTTGACATTGTACTATGGATATCAGTATCCAAATTAATCTCATACATTATATCAGACAAACCATCTCTAATATTATTTGTTAAATGTAACAACTTAAAAAATGATTCAGTGTTTTTTTCTAATTCAATAAAATATTTAGATAATTCAGACAAAATTGTGTTAATTCTGTCTTGGGATTCATAAATATGAGAACGTGCTATCCCTAAATTTCTAACATACGTTTTAATAAAGGGTAGGATATCATTATATAACTGTATTTTGTTTTTAATTATATCCATTTTAAACTATATATAGATAAATTTAAATAATAACATAATTAAACATGTCAAAACAGATAAGACAAACAAAGCCGTCTGATTTTCATCCTGTTATTCCAAATATAACAGATGAGTCTATGAAGGATCGTGATCCAGATATTGACATTGTAAAACGTATGGATGAGAAAAATAAACTTAAACGTGATGTAGAGATTAATGAAAAAGAAACAAACAATAGTAAAAACACACAAAATAGTGGGAAAAAGGAAGTACGAAATTCTGTAGGAAGATCTATTATAATAGGTGTTTTAATAATCGTTATTACAGTATTAGTGATATTATTGATATATCAGGTTTATAAAATGTTAACTACAGACGAAAATCCATTAGAAGAACCTCCTTTACGAAATCCATCGTATAAACCCAAGAGTTGTTATACACCGCCACCGCCACAAAGTAAAACAGAAAATCATTCACCTAAAGTGGTTGACCATGTAAAACGTATACCTGATCATGTTAGAGATATGGATGAGAATATTTTGTCTCAGTTTATTAGTAAAAGTAAACCAGCATCAGAAAATATAAATACATCAAAGGAAATAGAACATAGTAGTATGGTTGAAGATATTACCGATCCAAGTATGTTATCTGAAGATACTCGTGTAAGTACGATTATAGACAATGCTATGCAAAAAGATGATACGGTAAGTTTTAATGATGAGGAAATACCTACACGTGAGGACATAACTATAGGTTTACAGAATGATATGACACATGATATTCGAGAGAGAAATACTCTATTCACAATAGCCGAAAAGAATATACCACAAGAATTTGAATTTGGTGACGATAGTGACTCTGTTAAGTCTGAATCAGAAGGTTGTCAGTTTATTTTAATTAAAGGAAAAAATAAAGGGCAAGTATGTGGTAGGTCTCGATCTACTGTAGATAGATGTCAGAGACATGACGGAAAAATTAATTAATTGATTATTTAATTAATTGATTATTTATTCTCATTAAACACTTTCCATTTAGTTTTATCGTTTAATACTGGAGATTCTATACCTAATCCTATACCCCAAATTTTATCATAAGGACTTGCTTCTACCATTATCGATTTATTTGTAGATTTAAGCACTTTCATTAATCCAGGGTTTTGTTGAAATTTTAATACGTGTAACATTATGACCTTGCGTACATCCTCCCATTTTTCTTCATTAAAATGTTTAATACGTCCCCCGTATTGTTTAGCTTCTGCCGGTGTTTTTGATTTGAGTATATATTTCTGTGTTTGTGTGCATTGTGGTATTAATATTTATTCATTTTTTAAATTGATTTTTGACAGCTATTATTATTTCTTTTACGGCTGTAATAATTTCCTTTAAAGTTGTATGATCTGATAAAGAAATGCGAATTACTCCTTGTTTAATGACGGGTGGTGCTTTAATAGAATAAAGTACATGGGATGCCTTTTCTGATATAGTTGAACATGCAGAACCAACGCTAACAACAATATCCTTTTTATTTAAGTGTTTTTTTAAATCTATATTACAAAATTTGGTTTCCCCTATGTTTTTAACAAATGAAATTAATAATGTGTTCGGTAGTACATTAGGATTCCTAATATTATTATTACATTTAGGTCCTAATATTACAAATTCATTTTGATTAGGTTTCTTTTTTTGAAAATATGATTCATACATCCCCTGTGGGATGTGTTTTTCAAGTTCAAGAATAAATCTTTTTTTTAATTCATACATTTTTTTATTTTTTAGTTCTCTATTTTTGAACGTGTCTCCTGTACATGCGACTGCTGCCGCAATGGCAGGAACATTTTCTGTTCCTCCTCGTAATTCAAATTGTTGTGAACCAGAAATTTGTCCTTTCAAATCATAACCCTTTATTAAATTATTACTAACTATTAACATCCCTAAACCCATCGGGCCATATAACTTATGAAAACTCATAGACAATGCATCTATTTTATTGCGACCTAATGGTATTTTATATTTACCAAATAATTGTACAGCATCTGTGTGAAATGGTACTTTCTTATCATCAGTAATTTTACCAATCTGATAAATATTATTTATAGTGCCTAGTTCGTTATTTGCCGCCATTATAGATACTAAAGCTGTGTTCGAGTTAATAGATCTTAATATCAATTGAGGATCTATAAAACCATAAGCATTAGGTTCAATAAATGTTATGTCTGCTCTATTATTCTTTTTTAAATTATTGCAACATTGTATTATAGATTTATGTTCTGTGGCACTTGTTATTATGTGTGGTTTTCTACCTGTATGTTTTTTATAAGCATCCGCTACTGATAATAATATTAAACAATTACTTTCACTAGCACCACTTGTAAAAATAACTGTATACGTCTTTCCATTAGTTGAACAATGTTTAAGCATATAATTTCTAGCACATGACACTAATTCTTTAGATTTTGTTGCTAATATAGAGTCAGAGGATGGGTTTGATCTAGAGTCTAACCATTTTATCATAGCATCTTTGCTGGATTTACACATTTTTGTAGTACCATTATTGTCTAAATATATGAGTTTTTTGCGACAAGGATCTATATTAGGTGTATTTGTAGTTCTACTTTTTTTATACGGCATTACTGTATATGATAAAAAATAAAGTTTATTCTTAATTGAATTTGATTCACCAATATTTACATGTTTGTTGTAGTGTAATTATATCTATTACATGTATACACTTGTATAAAATTGTAAGTACATCCTGTGACGAGGACAACAATATTATCAGTTTTTTTTTCAATTTTTTTTTATATATAAAAAAAATACAACCACTTTTAGTTAATAATTAGTTAATAATTAGTTAATAATCTATTTCTTATAATCCTTAAACATTTTCAACCTTCCGTCAATAAACTCACTAAGTTGCTTGCAACACATATCCGCATCAAGCATAATCATTTTGATGACAAATTTAATAACTTTGTCATCAACAGTTTTCACATTAGCAGTGGTTGCATACAACTTGATTAGAGGTGCCAATCTCTTGATCAATTGAACAACAATATCAGAACCATCTTGACGGAAATCAAATGCAACACGAATAGATTTGTATGTTTCATTTTCAACAGAAAGACGTGTTTTAACACGTTTACATTTTTGTTGAACATAGAAACGGAAATTAGGTGTGTTTTGGTCATTAACTTCTTCCTCCTCTTCCAAAACTTCTTCCTCTTCCAAAACTTCCACGTCTTTAAGCTCTGAGTTCAGAGCATCTTGGACAACTGGCAAGTTTTTAACCAAAGGATGAATAGATAGATTTTTAAAATCACCCATAATAGCATGTCTGAGGTGGATAATAGATTTACCTTCAGCACGTGCATTAACCATAGC
>Ga0315324_10000241_pt1 | contig 19464 bp, 22 predicted proteins | sample M150021515metaG_FD_203919 | JGI IMG/M metagenome (GOLD analysis project Ga0315324, IMG submission 203919) | Ammonia-oxidizing marine archaeal communities from Monterey Bay, California, United States - M1 500m 21515 | ecosystem: Environmental > Aquatic > Marine > Intertidal zone | place: USA...
TCAAGAAGATAATTCGGCATCGATAGTTGGTGACGCTAACTGGCGTCATTCCAATTCCGGTTCAGATTATCCATCTGCTTCACGTAGTAGGCTAGTTTTCGCATTCCGTGGCGCTGATAGCACTTGTGGAAATGGAGCATCCTTGGATGGTGGACTATCACAACAATACATCCAGTGGATGTGTAAAATGCAACTCAATTCAGCAGGCCTAGTTTCTGCACAAATGCATGTTCAGACTTGGGGCCAAATGGGTGCCGGTGATTTCGTGGCTCTCGAATTGTGGCGCGGTAATGGCGCTCCAGAAAGCACAATTTCGCACAACTTCGTTAATGATGCTCCAAGTACAACCGCTGGCACATGGAGTAATATTTCATGGGACCCAACAGAAGAACTTGGTGGGCACTCATGGTCATATGGAATTCTATTCCAATCTGATGGCTCAGGTGCAGATAGTGGAATGCATGTCGATGATTTCGTAATGTTTGGAATTGAGAAGGTAAGTGAATTTACCCTCGGCATCACCTGTAATAATCCTACAAGCGGATACACAATCCCTCCTAATTCCATTGTACCAATGTTTTGTACAGTCAAGAATAACGGGTACATGTCTGCTCAGGTCCGTATTCAGTCAAATGTATCCAATTCATCATGGATGAACCCTGGTTTACCAATGATTAGAATTGACAGTGAGCACCCAACCCAACATGGGACAAGTGTAATCCTACCTGCAATTGCTGGCGGGGATTCAACAGAGATTTGGATTAACCTTTCAATTCCAGCAGGTGCTGATGTTCAGCAACAGGTTTGGCAAGTTTGGTGGGATGATGCAGGCGGTACACAGTTAGGGGAATTGGGGAGAATAACTTCTGATATTGCCATTACTGAACAGTATGGTGTGCACCTTTCCTCTACGGCTCCTTTACTAGCGGATACACTAATACCAGGTGGAACTACTGATATTCCATTCAAATTACAGAATGCAGGAAACCGAGAAGCAGGCTATACAGTAACTTCTAACTTCCAAACCGAAGGATGGGTTTCATTTGTTACAGACTTGAACCATAGTATAGTACAGATGCCAATGCCTCTAACCAAAGGAGAAGAGATTGAATTGTTACTGAATGTTTCTGCACCTTCAGATGCAACGCCCGGTGAAGTTCCATTCTCACTTAGGGCAGTTTGTCCGTCTTGTGGACAAGCATTATTTGGCAATGATGTAATATCTAAGAAAATAGCGGTTCCTGTTCTAATAGATCTCACAATGGTTGCAGAGGAAATGGAAATTGAAGCTGCGGCTAATGGTAATTCTAGAATTGTTTACATCGATTTGTTAAACCTCGGTAATGACGATGAAGCATATTCGCTGGAACTAGTTCAATCAAATTGGAAATTAGAGGCCTATCTGTCTGCATCCGAGACTCCAGTTCTCGATGCATGGGATGGAGAAACGAGTATAGCACTCAATCTTCCGATGCCGGTGGGGCTTGCTCCGGGACTTTACACTGCAAGAATTACAGCTTCCAGTATCGATGATCCAACTGTGAAGGAACAAATCACAATCAATGTCGAAGTTACAGATACTGCAGCAGTTTCGGTTTCTGATGAAGATGCGGACCAATCTTACATTCCAGGGGATGTCGCACAATCGATGCGCTTCGAAGTTCGCAATGATGGGAACGAAGCAGATAGATTCACAATGTCGATGGATGTTCCAGATGGAATGAATGCTAACTTCGCCCAACTTGTGGTTGGAAATATGACTCCTATGCTAGAGCCTGGTGCCTCTTACAACGTAACTGTAACATTTACTTTTGATGATGGTACCAATGGCCAACTAATTCTCAAAGTTATCGCAACAAGTGTAAATGATGTGACAATTTCTAGCAATGGTAAGTGCACTTACAAAGTAGGGGCACAAAATTTCCTACGAATTATATCGACCGAATCGACAATTATCGACGAATCTGGTGATTATGAAGTAGTTGTTCGTATCAGGAATCAATGGACGGAGGGGCAATCGGTTTCGGTGTCGGTAGATCAAGGAGATACAAACCGTTGGTATAGGGCTTCAATCAAAAGTACCGACAGGGATTTCTGGTTAGAACTTGAAGGCGAGCGTGAAGTCACTATTGTCTTTGAAGTTCAAGATAAATTATTGTTGACGCTTGATGAAGATTTTATCGAGACACAAGTTACTATTTGGGCAATCTCAAATTCAGTTGAAGATGCGGCCTCATTGGAACTACCGGTGACACTGAAGAAATCGTCAGGAATTGCTGATGATGAAGCCGGTTCTAACGCCGGTGGGTCCACCGATTGGGTAGGAATTGGAATCTGGGTTGTTGGTGGTGCATTAATCATATCACTACTAGGTGCTCTACTAATGGTCTTGAATGGCGGAGAAGAAGAGGAAGAGGAAGATTGGTCAGAAGATGGCTATGAAAATACTCTTTCTGCCACATACGGTGCGGTTGCGGCTGCTCCAACAGTTGGTGCCATGGAATATCCCAAACCAGTTCCTGAGATAGATTCAACTCCACAAATAGCACCTCCTATAGAGGTTATAGCGGGCCCTCCTGTGCCCGCAGTAGGTCTTCCAGAAGGTTGGACTATGGAGCAATGGGGTCACTACGGTCAGCAGTGGCTTGACAATCAGTGATGGTATTGTTCCGACGATGGGTTGAAGACATACCCCCCGTGCCGGTGAACTGTAGAGGTATTGCATATGTATGGGAATGGACAAGCACCAATATTCATCTTAAAAGAAGGAGTTCAGAGGACACGTGGCCGTAGTGCACAGTCCAACAACATCGCTGCTGCTAAAGCTGTAGCAGATGCGGTTAGGAGTACTTTGGGACCTAAAGGGATGGACAAAATGCTAGTCGATAGCATGGGCGATGTAGTAATCACCAACGATGGCGCTACTATACTCAAGGAAATGGATATTGAACATCCTGCTGCTAAGATGATAATCGAAGTAGCAAAGACTCAGGAGCAACATTGCTATGATGGTACAACAACTGCAGTTATACTTGCAGGTGAATTACTCAAGAGATCTGAAGATTTAATCGAACAAAATGTACACCCTACGGTAATTTGTGAAGGGTTTAGATTAGCTGCTGAAAAAGCGGTTGGTCGCTTAGAATCACATGGTATCTCTACCGAAAATGATGATGCGGTATTATTGGAGGTTGCTAAGACTGCACTTACTGGTAAGTCGGCTGGAGCTGTCAAGTCATTCCTTGCAGATATCTGTGTTCGTGCAGTAAACTCTGTAGGCACTATTGAAGATGGGGAAAGAATGGTAGATTTGTCGGATATAAAAGTCGAAAAGCGCCAGGGCGGTTCAATCAAGGATAGTGCCTTAGTCGATGGAATTATCCTCGACAAAGAGCGAGTACATGCAGGGATGCCACGTTCGGTATCCAATGCTAAAATCGCGCTAATTAACAGTGCAATTGAAGTCAAGAAGACGGAAGTTGATGCTAAGATTCAGATTACAGACCCTTCAATGCTAGCATCTTTCTTGGAAGAGGAAGAGAACTACATCAGAGGGTTAGTTAGTAAAATCCAAGCAAGCGGTGCAAATGTTGTAATCTGCCAAAAGGGGATTGACGACCTTGCTCAGCACTATATGTCTAAGGCGGGCATCTTCGCAATTCGCCGTGCTAAAAAGAGCGACATGGAAGCGCTTTCAAAGGCAACAGGTGGCCGTGTTGTAACAAATATGGACGACTTAACTCTTGAAGACCTTGGAGCAGCAGCAAAGGTCGAGGAGCGCAAAATTGGAGAGTCTGATATGACCTTCCTAACCGGTTGCCCTGAGGCGAAATCAGTGTCGGTTTTACTACGTGGCGGCACCGAACACGTCGTCGATGAAATCCGTCGTGCTTTCGATGATGCGGTAGGGGTAGTTTCTGTCGCTTGGGAAGACGGTACGGTTTTGACCGGTGGCGGTAGTGTATTAGCAGCATTATCTCGTGATTTACGAGCATATGCAGAATCTATCGGTGGGCGTGAACAGATGGCTATTGAAGCATTTGCAAGTGCTTTGGAAATCATTCCTCGCACCCTTGCTGAGAATGCAGGGCTTGACCCAGTTACCACAATCATTGAACTAAGAAAGTCCCACTCAGATGGAAAAGCATACTCGGGGATCAATGTTGAAGAAGGCGGTGTCATGGATATGTATGAGGCAAATGTCTTGGAGCCTCTACGTGTAGTTGAGCAAGCAATTCAGTCAGCTACAGAAACTGCAATTATGATTTTACGTATCGATGATGTTATTTCATCCAAGGGTGTTTCCGGTGGCGACATGATGGGTGGAATGGATGACTTCCATATGTGAAGTCGGCTAACAAAATAACCCCCGTATGGAACTCTCCCTTTAGGGAGAGGCAAGGAACCTTCAAAGGCTACATCCTAGTCGAACCGATTGCTCAGTGAGAGCAACGGGTGAACTCATGCCAACCATCGCAAAGGTCTGGATAGAGGAAGATTGCATCACTTGTGATGCTTGCGAGGATATTTTACCCGAGGTTTTCGCAGTAATTGACGACTCAAGTCTAATTAAATCAGATGTTCGTGAAGATGGTGTTTTAGATAGAAATACTGGTTTTTCTGCAATAAAAGCGGAATTTCGTTCAGAATATTCTGAATTGATTGAGGAAGCAGCAGATGCTTGCCCAGTTGAAATCATCAAGTTCGAATACGAAGGTGGATCTGTTGAAGTAGAGCCACAGGAAGCCGCTCCTGCTGTCGAAGCAGTAGTAGCACCAGTAGCGCTTGCATCAGATGCTGGTGCAGATGAAGGCGTCCTTTCAAGCGTTCTTTCAGGAGACCGCAATCTTGCAGTATTCTTTGGTTCACAAACTGGCAATGCCGCTGGATTGGCAGAGAAGACTGTCAAGAGAGCAGCAGCATATGGTTTGGAAGGTTCAGTCATCGACATGGATGGTTATGATCAAGCGAACTTCGCTACTCACAAGAGGGTTCTCATCATCACTTCAACTTGGGGTGAAGGTGAGATGCCAGATAATGCAGAAGTTCTGTGGAATGCTACATGTAGTACAAATCCTGCATTAGCAGGTGTTCAATACTCAGTTTGTGCAATTGGCGATTCATCCTATGATGAGTATTGTAAGGCAGGCCATGACTGGGACCAGAAGTTTTCTTCCCTTGGTGCAACATCGATTTTAGAAATCAAGTTATGTGATGTTGACTTCGATGAACCATGGGAACAGTGGGTCTCAGAAGTTCTTCCTAGAATCGCTTGTGTAGATTCTAGCGGTGTATTCCACGAAGAACTCGTTGAAGCGATGATTGCTTACGGTTCAGGTGATGAAGATGATGGCGCATCCGATGGTGATTTCACCCCAGGAGCAATCATACAACCTACGATTTCACTTACAATGCGCATCTTCAGATATGACCCAATAATGGCACAATCGGGATATGATACAGTTGCAGTTGCATTACCAGGTCATGCTACCATCGAGGACGCACTTGTTGCAGTGAAGGGAGATGTAGATGGTTCTCTTACCTTCAGAAAGAGTGGAATTGCTGGAATAAATCCACTAACAGGAATCAAAGCAAATGGCCGAATTGTCCCCGCAGATACTACGAGAATCTGTGACTTGGTCGGCGAAGGAGCAACAATGACGCTTGAACCAGTCCCTGGATATGAAGTAGTCAAGGACCTAATGGTCTCCTACGACCGTTACGATACCGCTCGTTCCAATTCCAAACCTTGGATGGACGCAGACCCACGGCAGGGAGAGCGCCTTGCAAGTGGAGAACCGATGGGTGTAATGACTTCTACAGAAGCGATTCGCCTACACGCATTAGCAGATGTTGGTTCACTTCAGTTGATCAATGCAATGTCGGACACCTATGATGTGGATGACGTTTACTCAGGCCCCGGAATCGCTCTACAGCGATGGGTAAGGAGCCAAGATTCACGCTCAGGTAATTCTCATGTCAAGCAAATGTTCGATTTGATGCAAGGCAAAGGTGGAGTTTGGGCTGAAGCAGACATCTCTTCGATTCATCGACACGGGATAGATGGTTCACAAGCTGCAGATTCATTGTATGCTGCCCGCGCACGTTTGTTAGCAGAATACAAGTTCACAGGTAAGACCGGGCGTTTGGTAAAGAATTATTCTCGTTCTGTTAAGATGTCTGGAAATGTCAACGAAACAACACTATACCGTTCAGTATTGGGTCCATTAGGACTTGGTTCTAACATTATGAATGGAGTTTCACTTCGTATGATGTTAGGATTCACAAGAAATGGTGGTCCAATGATGCGTGGATTCCAAGGTATGCTTGTTCCTCCTGCTGGTATTGGAAAGATGCCTGACATGTTCAATAGCAAGGTTGTTAATCACCATGAAGTGGTTGCGATTTTCAACGAATTAGATAGGAGATTCTGAGGTGAAGACATGGTGAAGTATTCATATTATCCAGGAAATGTAGTTCGTCAATCATCAAGAGAGGTTGAGGATACAATTCAGCCTCTGTGTCGAAGTCTTGGCATCGAACTGATTGAGATTGTTGGCTACAACAGTGATGGTGGAAATATCATCAAACAGGGGAACAAAGATTTGCAACTTGCTCTCAATGCAAGAAATCTTGCCATTGCTGAGAAAAATGGCCATGATATCATCACGCCTTGTGCATCAGCACAGGGTATTCTTCACGAATCATTGGAAACATTCCGAAAAGACCCAATCGCTTTAGCAAAAGCAAATCGAGTGCTAGAGAAAACGACTGGAATGACTCTCGATGGAACAAATATTTCGACGAACCATCTACTCCATGTATTGATTGATGAAATCGGTCTTGATAAAATCGAAGCAGCGGTTGTAAATCCATTAGACCTTGATATCGCTAGTTACTATGGCCCACACATGCAACGCAAGGGTGCTTGTGGTGGTGATGATGCTTGGAATCCAACTTACATGGAACAACTCATTACAGCACTCGGTGGACGCCCTGTGGATTTCAAAACAAAGACTTCGAGCGTTGGTAATCCTTCAATACTCTCTCTTGGAGATTCAGTAATGAAGATGACAGCAAGAGTGCTGAATGATGCAAAGAAGGCTGGTGCGCAAGTTCTGGTTAGTGCTTGTACTCAATCCCATTCCAATCTAGATTCATACCAAGGTAAGGCTGGTCGAGTTGCAAACAAAGACACAGATATTCCAGTGGTCAACCTAACCGAGATTATCGCTTTCGCTTTGGGGCACTTTAATGACCGTTTTGCACAACTAAGAACACGTGCATTAATTATCGGATCATGAATTCCCGTGAAGGAATTTAAACAAGTCCTTTGCCTGAATTGAAGACACTCCATCTATTTTAGTCAGTTCATGCTCACTCATTGTACAAAGACCCATTATATCTCCTGCAACCGCCATTATTTTCTTAGCTGTTACAGTGCCAATCCCTGGCAATTCAGCAAGTATTTTTGCCCTTTGAATGAGAACTTCATTTGACCATCTCTTGGATAACTGACCTTCATCGGCTTCGCCATTAATTATCGACATTATTTCAGCGGATGCGGCACTAATCGCAGATTTCTCAGCATCCTTGGGTTTTTTTCTAACATGGGTCATCAATAAATCTAGAACACGAGTTTCTCGCTTTGCCGCTATTGAGACAAAACTTGCAGTTTGTTCGGGTGAACCAGTCATTATTACCGGGAGGCCCAAATCAAGTGTTATCCATGCCATTGCACCATGTACTGCATTTGGATGAACCCTTTGAGTTTCATTGGATTCTACAATGATTAGCGGCCTTGGTGCAGCGCTACACAGCCTTCTTGCTTGATGTATCAGCCTTCCATCTATGAGGGAATCCACCAAATCCCTAGCACTCTTCCTTTCAATTAATATTCTATCAGATATTCGAATATCACCAACAGTCAAGTGCTCCATACTTATCTGATGGCCATGTAATTTTAGCATGGCTGGAAGGGTTGAATTTGCTTCTCTATGATCGATAGTAATCATATTTTTCGAATCCTTTTCCTCACCCAAAGAGTCGGCCTCAGTCATTGCTGCAGCAGCAGTTGCTGATTCTTCATCTCTAGAATGAGTTACAGTTCCATCAAGAACTGGTTTCCACCAATCTTCTTGCTTGGTTTGTTGGGGAGGTGAGGAAAATTCAGCAAGTGATTTTTGTGCTCTTGGACGATTAGATGGAGTATATGGTTTACTTGTTTCTTTTGTTTTAGCAGGAGTACTTTTCGTTGGTACTTCCTTGGTTCTGAACAACCTTTTTTCTTCCGCCTGGATGAATAATTCTGCACCCTTATCCTCAACTGTAAATGCGGTGAGAACGTCTGATTTAGGGGGTGCTCTTCTCGGTAATCTCGACTGACTTTTCAGGGCATCTAATGTTCTATACATCAATGCCTCACGCCGCAATGACGCCTGTTGAACATACTCATCTCGTGTTCCTTTGGCCAATAGAATATGTACGTCTCCATCTTTCTGTCTAGCAGTTCTTCCTCGCCTTTGAATTGCTCTAATTGCACTTGGTACTGGTTCGTACAGAATCACGCTATCTGCCGCTGGTACATCTAGGCCCTCTTCCCCTACACTAGTTGCTACTAATACGTTGATTTCACCATCTTTGAATCGTTCCAACTGGGCGATTTGCTCTTTTTGTTTCATTCCAACTTGACTTCCTTTACTCGCTTGCCCTACAAATCGGCCTGGCTTAATTCCAGATTGTTCTCCGAGAATTTGTATTAGGTTATCCACTGTATCTCTATACTCGGTGAAGACAATTACTTTCCCTCCCCCAACCAATCCCTTGGTCACCAAATCCAACACCAATGCAGGTTTTGGATGATATTCAATTTGATTCTGACATTCTCTAAAGAAATCTGCAACTGCCGATAGGGAAAGGAAGCGCTTAGTCTTACGATCGGTATCATTCCTGGCTCGTTCGAGATACATTATCGCACATCTTAGGCCCTGGGTATCTAGCAAATCGAGAAGCCTGTGGAGTCTACGAAGATCACCAATTCGTTTAGCAGCGTCATAACCTCGGGCATCTCCACGACCAATTGCTGCACTGGCTCTTCTCTGAGATTCCTCGATTGCAGCAGTTGTGATTCGACCTGCTGCTGTCAGGAATCCACCTCTACGAAGAAATTCAGCCTCTTCAGCTTCGAGTATCCTCAGCGGTCTGATTATTCCCAATAATTCATCAGGCAAATTTAATTCATGTTTTTCAATATCCATCGAGGTGATGTATGGTTGCACCAAATCATCTTCTCTTCTCGTGACATGTAATCTTTCGATTCCTAATCTTTGAATCACTTCGAGTACTTTGCTAGATTTTACTCCGGGTGATGCGGTTGCTGCAAGTACCAATGCCTTTGATGATGCTTCTAAGTACATGTCTCCTAATTGCGCCATAGAATCGGACCCGGTCGCATGATGGGCTTCATCCACGATTAGCAAATCGATTTGCGAAAGTAGAATCCTGCCATTTCGCGCATCATTTCTGATAACATGTGGAGTCGCCATCACAATTTTTGCATCTTTCCATATCTCTTCTCTTTTTACAGGGCGGTCTTGACCGGTGAGTGTAACAATTAGTTCAGGATTGATATTCAGGAATTCTCGAGCCATTTTTGCTTGCTGTGCTACAAGTCCGGTTGTAGGTGCGACCAACACGATTTTTCCAGGCCCGTCCAGTGCTTCAGCCATCGCCATCCACTGAACGGCTGTCTTGCCAAGTCCGGTAGGCATTACGACCAACGTAGAGCCTGAAATAGCCTGTTTAGCAGCCGCTAATTGATATGCTCGTGCTTCAACCCCGTCCCTGAGGCGTGGATGCGATAGCACAGGGGTCATGCCGGTGATTGCGCGGCGGTGGCTCAAGAGGATTTGCATAACCTAACGTTCAGATTCATTGCTCAACCACAATGCTTGAAGACTGTCAATTACCATAGACGCTCAGCGGCCCTATACATCGTTCATTACCGAACCACTCATATACGGGAGGTAAGTCGGCAGACTGCTCAGAAGGTGAGCGGCCAGACACAATGGGCAATGCACCGCATCCCATTACTCGCAGTCCCAATCGTGGACTGGGAGCCGGTGTCACGGCAACTCCCCAACCGGAAGAGCCTCTGCACGCCCCTTATCGGGGGGCCAATGTAGAGTATCGAAACATAGGAGGCGGAACATATGGGAAGAAGAAGTCACCCACGACGTGGTAGTATGGCATTTAGCCCGCGCAAGCGGTCTTCACGTCATTTCGGACATGTTAAGTCGTGGCCAGAAACCGATGCGAGCGAGGTACGTGTTCAGGGATTTGCCGGCTGGAAAGCAGGCATGACCCACGTAATGTCTCGTGATCTTAACCCTAAATCGAACAGCGCAGGACAGGAGATTAGAATCCCTGTAACTGTTGTAGAAGTACCTAAGATGAGAGTACTTGGCGTTCGTGGATACAAAATGACTCCATACGGTAAGCAAGCTGCTGGCGAGGCATGGATTGATTCAGAACAGATTGCTGAGGCATTCCCTCAGTTATTCCGTCGTCTGCACAACAATGCCCTGAAAGTACATGATTCCGAAAAGCACCTTGACGCTCTAGATGCTGGTGACTTAATAGAAGTTAGAATCATTGCAGCAACACAACCACATTCAATCACAGGAACCCCTTCCAAGACTCCAGAAGTAATGGAACTTGGACTAGTTGGTGGCGATTATGCTGCTAAGTTAGAATGGGCAAAGGAACACCTAGGCCAAGAACTATCAATTGGTGATGTATTTGATGAAGGCGTCTATGTAGATGCAGTCGGAGTAACCAAAGGATATGGATGGCAAGGTGTTATCAAGAGATTCGGTGGTAAACTACAATCTCACAAGAACTCCAAGAAGAGCCGTCAACATGGTAACATGGGTGACTTCGGTACAGGGTATGTTCGTAAGACCATCCGTCAGGGTGGACAAACCGGATACCACCAGCGTACCGAGTACAACAAGCGCATTTTATCAATCGCTTCTGCTGAAGAAAAGGCAATCACTCCCGCTGGAGGATTCCTACACTATGGCGAAGTAAATTCAGAATACGTTCTGGTTAAGGGTAGCCTTCCAGGTCCAGCAAAGAGATTGGTTAGATTCCGTGACGCAACTCGTGGATCAGATAAACCATCTCATCCTTTCGAAATTACATATGTTAGTACAGCTAGCAAGCAGGGGGTCTGAAGATGAAGATTGCAGTACACAACATCATCAACACCATCGAGCAAGATGAACTTGATGCTGGACGCCTACAGGAAGTTTACGAAATCGGTATCGAACTGGGCAAGAAGGTTTCACTTCCTGCTTCTTTCAATGCAGAGATTCGTACTGACTTAGTTAAACTTGCAATTGCAAGCGCTCGTGCAAACCGACGCCAAGCATACGGTTCCAACGCACATGTTGGAAAGCGTAAGCCGATGAGCGGTATGAAGCACTCCGTCGAATGGTGGGGTAAGGGACGTGGTGTCTCTCGTATCATGCGCCGTACCGGCCAACGCCGTGGTGCACAAAGCCCTCACACATTGGGTGGTCGCCGTGCTCACGGACCTAAGGTCGAGAAAGACTGGTCTCGTAAGTTGAACCGCAATGAGCGAAGACTTGCACGCAACTCTGCTCTAACAGCAACTACTGATGTTGCAATGGTATCCAGTCGTGGACACCGCTTCGCAGAAGAGATATCCGCTCTACCAATTATCTTAGGAGATTATTCTGAGAATGGTGAAAAGATGGACATTGAAGCATTCAACCTTTCTGGTGGAACTCGCAAGGTCAGTGCAATATTCGAAGCACTTGGACTTGGAGACGACCTTCGCCGTGCTCGTAGCGGCCGCAATATCCGTGCTGGTAAAGCAACAATGCGTGGACGTGTCCACAAGACGCCTAAGAGTGTCTTACTAGTTGTAGCCAACAAGGATGGCCTTGCAAAGGCTGCACGCAATCTCCCAGGTGTCGACGTTGTCGCCGCTAAGGACCTGTCCGCTGAGCATCTCGCCCCTGGTGGCGACCTCGGTAGACTAACTGTCTTCACCAAGGCAGCAGTGGAGGCACTGAACTGAAAGGAGGTGTGATGAATGGTAAATCCGTACAATGTAATCATGATGCCGTGGATCACTGAGAAGGCTATGGAAGCAAGAACTTCCGTAAACCGTCTTGAGTTTGTTGTCCGCCGCAGTGCAACTAAGGCTGAAATCGCAGCAGCGGTTGAGAATTTATTCGATGCAGAGGTTGCTAAAGTCAATGTCCGCAATACTAAGAATGGAAAGATAGCAAGTGTCAAACTGGCAGCTGGCTATCATGCAGATGAGGCTGCAATGCGTCTTGGCGCATTCTAATGAGGTGATATCATGGGTAAGCGAACACGCTCACAACGAAAGGGAAGCTCACCACGTTACCGCGTGGCGAGTCACCGATTCCCCGGTACAAACACTATGCCACGTGTAAATGATGTAGTTGGAGAAGTAACCGAACTGATTCACAGTCCGGTTCACACAGCACCTCTAGCACGTCTGAAACTACCTGATGGACAAACCAATCTGGTTGTTGCAACAGAAGGAATCGCAATCGGTTCTAGTGTTGCAATCGGAGAGAATGCAGCCCTAAGACCGGGTAACATAACCTCCATCTCAAGAATTCCTGAAGGAACTGCAATCAACAATCTAGAACTTCGTCCTGGTGACGGAGGGAAGATTGCACGAACCGCTGGAAACTCAGCAACTATCGAAGCACACCTAGATGGTGGCAAGGTACGTGTCAAACTTCCATCTGGTGTCTCAAAGGACCTGCCGCCTACATGCAGAGCAACTATTGGTGTTCTTGCAGGGCATGGTCGTGGAGAAATGCCAATGCGTACTGCAGGAGCCGCTTACTACAAGGCAAAAGCCCGTGGTAAGTTGTTCCCTCACGTAAGTGGTGTTGCAATGAACCCAGTAGATCACCCGCACGGTGGAGGAAATCACCAAGCGGTTCACGGTCCGAATTCCGTCGCTCGTGGCACCCCTCCGGGTGCTAAGGTCGGTAACATAGCTCCAAGCCGCACAGGAAGAGGCCGCGGCAAGAAGGTCTGAGGTGAAATAATATGGCAAAAAAGAAGAAGTCCTTCATGACACCGAAAGCGAGTCGAAGAAAGGCTCGTAAGAAAAGCACAACTATAACTGGTCGTAAGAAGAAAGAATTCACATATCGTGGATATGTTGTTGAGGAACTCAAAGCGATGCCGATTTGGCCATCTGAAGAAGATCCTAGCGCTCCTTCTGTCATTACACTACTAACTAGTCGTGCACGCAGATCTATCGCTCGTGGTTTATCCACTGAAAATGAGCATTTCATAGCACGTATGCGTCGTTCAACTGGTCGCACAGTACGTACACATCGTCGTGATGTCCCAATCCTGCCTGAGTTCGTTGGAATGAGAATTGCTGTCCACAATGGGCAGAATTTCGTTGAAATCGAAGTCAAGCCTGAGATGATAGGCCACTATCTTGGAGAGTTCGCTCTAACCCGCCGGAATGTTACACATTCAGGACCGGGTGTTGGTGCGACACGATCTTCTGCACACGTGGCATTGAAGTGAGGTGAATATTATGGGTTGGAAGAAATCAGAAATGGATCGCAGGTCCAAGCGTAAGGAACTCCCTCAGAAGGGCTACACACAGCTACTTCAGGGAAGCCGTCTCGCTACCGCTCGTGCAGTGAACACCGATGTTCACGTAAAACACCTCTTTGAGATTGCTCGTGCAATCAAGAACCTTACCGCTGGTGAGGCTGTAATATTCCTCAACAACGTATTGAAAATCGATAGCGACAGGCCAGATATTCGTAACAAGGCAGTAGCTGTACCGTACCGTATGGGGTCTGGGAACAAGAAGCGCAAGCGATCCGGTCCTTCGATGGTCGGACACCGTAAAGGTGGAATAGGTCCAGGTCGTTACCCGGTCAAGGGTAGTCGAATCATGCTAAAGTTGATTGATAGTTGTATGGAAAATGCACGCCATCAGTACGAAGACATCGAGCCTGAAGATATGGTTATCACTCACTGCGCTGCACACCGTGGCCAGATTAAGCGTGGATGGATTCCACGTGCACGTGGTCGTGCAACCCCATCGAATCACTATCGAGTAAACCTCGAACTATTTCTAGAGGACTTCAGCGGTGCTGAAGATGAGTTGGAGGACGACTTCTGAGGTGAATATTATGGTTGAAAATAAAAGTACACTAAGACGCATCATCGACCGCAACGTCGAGCGCCACCTAGTCAAGGAATTCTTGATGAATAACACCAAGAAAGCCGGATTTGGCGGACTAGATATCCGCCGTACCCCTAGCGGTACTGAAGTTACAATCAAGGCAGAACGCCCAGGTATGGTTATCGGGCGCAAAGGTAAGATTATCAACGATCTACAGAAGCGCCTTAGTGAAGAATTTGATCTTGAAAACCCACGTCTAAAGGTAGACGAAGTGGAAGATGCAGCACTAAACGCTCAAGTTATGGCTGAAAAGATTGCTAGCGCAATGGAGCGTGGATGGTATTACCGCCGTGCTGGACATTCCGCTGCACTTAATATCATGGAAGCAGGTGCACGTGGCGTAATTATCGTCCTTGCAGGAAAACTTACTGGTAGCAGAAACCGAACTCAGAAATTCATCCGTGGTCACGTAAAGTACTGCGGTGAAACAGCAATTACACACATGGACAGAGGATACGCAGTCTGTATCAAGAAACTGGGAACCATTGGTGTATCTGTAGCAATCATGCGTAAGGGAACCAAGTTGCCTCACGAAATTACAATTTACTCTGAAGAAGACTTGCGCATGCGAGCCGAAGAATCAGGAAGCGAAACACCACCTGTTGCGGAGGAATCGAAATGACCTATGTATCAAACCGTGAAATCGCATCGATGAGCCCTGAAGCTCTTCAAGATAGATTGACTGAGTTACAAGAAGATCTTCTACAACTCCGTGCTGAGCAAGCCCTTGGTGGTACACCATCAAACATGGGTGCTTTCAAAGCCTGCCGCCGCTCAATTGCGCGCATCAGGACAAAAATGGTATCACAATGAAATAATCAAAAAAATAAGAGAAAGGAGGTGAAATGAGAATGGCTGCAATCTGTAACGTATGTGGATTACCCGATGAACTATGTATTTGTCAGGAAATTGCTAAGGAGCAACAGAAGGCCACAATCACCACCGACCGTCGTCGCTATGGCAAGATTGTAACCAAGGTTGAAGGAATCCTTGATACCGCAATCGACATCAATCAACTTGCTAAGCTTCTGAAGAATAAATGCGCAGCAGGCGGTACCGTGAAGGGGCGTGTGATCGAACTACAAGGAGATCACAAGAAGAAGGCTGCAGCGGTTCTCTCGGCCAACGGATTTAATGTGGAGGTGCGATAATATGGTTAACGCACTTCTGAATCAATCCTGGATTGGACGTGACATGGTTGTCACATCTTCTCCAGACGCAGCCCTAATCGGCCGTAGTGGTTTAGTCATAGACGAGACCCGAGAAACTATCACAATTCTCGAGAATGACCGTGAGGTCGTTCTTGGAAAGAATTCTATTGAATTCAACATCGGTAGCAGTAATGCTACCATCGTCGGTGCGCTATCGCGGCAGCGTTCCGAGGACAGAATATACCGCAACCATAGGAGTGAGTGATTACGATGCGTGACATCGGAGTTGATGTAAAACCGCCAACAGGCGATTGGGATGATGATGAAAACTGCCCGTTTTATGGGTCCTTGCGCCTTCGTGGCCAAGTGCTCGAAGGATCTGTGGCTAGTGTAGGAATGGGACGTACAATTGTAGTAGAGCGTGATAATGTTCGATATATGCAGAAGTACGAGAGATATGAGAAGCGCACCAGTGCTCTTTCAGCCCACCTACCTACCTGTATTGGCGGAGTCGAGGTTGGCGACAAAGTGAAAATCATGGAATGCCGTCCGCTTTCCAAGACAGTTTCATTCTGTGTTATTGAAAACAACGGTGGTGAGGTCTGATGCGTGGAATTGCAGGTAAGCAAACCCGTGGTCTGCCAACAATGGCAAGACTTCAGGTCGCTGACAATACCGGTGCTAAGATTGCACAAATAATCGGTGTCCCAAAGCTCGGTGGCACAAGGCGTCGTTACCCAGCAGCAGGTGTTGGTGATTTGATCAAGGTCTCAGTAAAGCGAGGTACACCCGACACACGTAGTCAGATGTTCAACGCTGTAGTTATTCGCCAACGCCGTCCATTCCGTAGAGTGGATGGAACATGGGTTCAATTCGAGGACAATGCTTGTGTCATTACTAATGAGAAAGGCGAAGTCCAAGGTTCCGATATTAAGGGACCTGTATCTCGTGAGTCAGCAGAACGCTGGCCTCGTATCGCTGCAACAGCGAAACAAATCGTATGAGGTGATTAGATGGTTAAGAGCAGTAAACCAGGAAAACAGCGTAAAGCGCAATTTAATGCGCCAATGCACATCAAGCGCAAGCGCATTCGCTCTCGCTTACAACTCGACAAGCCAGATGCACGTCTTGCCGGAGTCCGCTCCGTAACAATTCGTGTCGGTGACACAGTCCGCGTAGTACGTGGCGACTTTGCACATGGTGGCAAGAGAGTCGGTGGAAAGCGCAATGCAGATCCACTTAATGGCAAAGTAATCAAAGTAGAATCCAATACTGGTCGTATCTTCTTAGAAGGTGCAACCGCTACTAAGTCTGACAACAGAGAAGAGGCTGTGCCGGTTCACTCCTCTAACGTCGTCGTCACTAAACTTGACGAGACGGACAAGTTGCGTATGCAACACTTAACCGCAGAAAGGAGTTGAATAGAATGGGAAGCAGTAGTCATTTGAAGCGTTTGGCCATCCCTCGTAGTTGGCCACTTCCACGTAAGACCACAGTTTGGGTAACCCGTCCTAGTGCAGGTGCCCACAGTCTTGAGAGATGTATGCCTTTGAACATCATAATTAGAGATGTAATAGGTCTAGCACGTTCAACTCGTGAAGTCCGTACTATTCTACACAATAGCCTTGCAAAGGTTGACGGACGTGTCGTCAAAGACGCTCGCCGTGGTGTTGGAGTAATGGATGTTCTAACTCTTGGTGAAGACAATTACCGCTGTGTCCTAGACACAAATGGTCGTCTTCGCTACCGCCCAATATCTGCTGCTGAAGCATCTTGGAAGGTTTGCCGTGTAGAAGGCAAGACCACTATCAAGGGTGGAAAGACGCAGGTTCACCTTCACGATGGAAGAAATATCATCGTTGATGAAGCAGGAGAACATAAGACCGGAGATTCACTAAAAATATCCCTTCCAGAACAGAAGGTCCTAGAACACATCAAGTTCGGTGAAGGGACTCGTTGTATGCTGGTTGGAGGAATTCACGTAGGAAAGCTTGCCGATGTAACAAATTTCATTGTAAAGCGTTCCAGTATGCCTAACGAAGTAGTATTCGAAGGATTTGGAACAATTGCTGACAACGTATTCACAGTCGGCAAATGTGCATTACCTGGTGTGGAGGTGAGCCTGTGAGTGAAACAGTAAACCCAATGCTAGAACCACGTATTATCAAGGTAGTAGTAAACATCGGTGTTGGAGAAGGTGGAGATCGCCTAACCAATGCAGAAAAGGTTTTGAAAGTCGTTACTGGCATTACCCCAGTTAGAACTCTGGGTAAGCAACAAAACCGTGACCTGAAAGTACGTATTGGATTCCCGATTGGATGCAAGGCTACTATCCGTGACCCTGAAACAATCAATAATTTCCTGAAAAACGCATTTTGGGTTCGTGAAAATATTATCCCTACTTGGAACTTCGATAGAACTGGAAACCTGTCATTCGGAATTCCAGACTATACCGATTTCCCTGATCAAAAATACGATCCAGATATCGGAATCTTTGGCATGGACATCAATGTCGTGTTAGAGAGGCCTGGCCACCGTGTCAGCCGCCGTCGCCGTCGCAGTGCAAAAGTTGCACAAAACCACCGAACCAGTGCTGATGATGCCAGAGCATGGTTTGTTGAGAAATTTGGTATCACAATCATGGAGGAGTGAAAATGGCACGAGATCATGGGGAAGAAATTGGAAGAACAAACGGATGCCGCAGATGCAACCGCAAAAGAGGAATGATTCGTCGACACGGTCTACGCCTATGTAGACAGTGTTTCCGTGACGTTGCTCCACAAATAGGATTTAAGAAAATGAATTGAGGTGATTATGTATGCAATTTGACCCCCTTAATGATGCACTAGCAAAGATCTACAACGCAGAGCAAGCCGGTAAGTACAACGTAAATCTCTCACCGGCATCCAATCTACTTGGATCGGTGCTAGGTATAATGCAGTCCTCCGGCTATGTCGGAGAGATTGAGAAGAACGACGACGGACGTGGAGGCAGTTATATTGTGCAACTACGCGGCGCCATAAACAAATGTGGCGTTGTCAAACCACGCCACTCAGTCCGCCGCCAGGAATTCGATAAGTGGGAAGGTCGCTACCTCCCTGCACAAGATTTCGGACTTCTGATTTTGACTACTAACAGTGGTATAATGCACCACAAAGATGCAAAGGAGCACCGAATTGGTGGCAAACTCCTTGCATACGTATTCTGAGGTGATTTGAATGGTAAAATTAGACCGGATTGAACACACAGTACAACTTGTAGAAGGAGTATCTGCAACTATTGATGGTGACTTGATCACAATCACTGGGCCAAAGGGTAATCTATCTCGGGAATTTTCTAGTCCAAGACACAGTATTTCCCTCGAAGGTGACACCCTTCGGGTTAGTATCGACCTACCTCGCCGTAAGGAGAGAGCACTAGCAGGAACTTGGAATGCACACCTAAACAATATGGTAAAAGGTGTAACAGATGGTTTCACATATACTTTGAAAGCACTGTACTCTCACTTCCCTATGACTATGGCTGTCAAAGGCAACCAGTTCGTTGTAAACAATTACTTCGGTGAAAGAGTTCCTCGAACCTCCAATATTATCGACGGGGTCCAAGTAAAGGTCCAGAACAAGACCGAAGTTGTCGTAAGTGGCATCGATAAGGAAGCAGTCGGTCAGACTGCAGCAAATATCGAGCGCTCTACAACCATCAAGAAGCGCGACCGACGTGTATTCCAGGATGGAGTTTACCTGATTGAGAAGGCATGAAGGAGGAATTGTGATGAGTGATTACGAAAAAATGACAGTTGCAGAACTGAAAGAACAACTCAAGGAGGCAGGTTTACCTGTTTCCGGAAAGAAGGCTGACTTGCTAGCTCGCCTTCAAGACGGAGTAAAAACTACTGCTCCTGCTGTAGAAGAACCCGTAGAGGAAGAAGCCGCAGAGGAAGAAGTTGTAGAGGAAGAATCCGTAGAGGAAGAATTCGCAGAAGAAGAAGAAGAAGAGTATGAAGATGAAGATTGGGAC
>Ga0315324_10000243_pt1 | contig 19432 bp, 19 predicted proteins | sample M150021515metaG_FD_203919 | JGI IMG/M metagenome (GOLD analysis project Ga0315324, IMG submission 203919) | Ammonia-oxidizing marine archaeal communities from Monterey Bay, California, United States - M1 500m 21515 | ecosystem: Environmental > Aquatic > Marine > Intertidal zone | place: USA...
GAGTTCGTAACCGGGAGTAAATGGATAATCAGGCATGGGTTGATACAAACCAAGCCTCATCAAAGTATCAGCAAAATTGATTCCAGCGAAATGAACTTCAATACAGACTTCACCGTCATTTGGAGTAGGCATTTCCATATCCTGTATGTCAAGAACTGAGGGTGACCCGGCTCTTTTAATCACAACACGTCTAGGCATAATGCAGCCTAAAGGCTACAGGATATAGTCTTGAGACACAAATGAATTGGCATTAGCACATCATTCTTCTTCATTTGATATACTGGTTCTATCTCGTATCATTACCATCAAAAACCACAAACCAATTCCTGCTGCAATATGCTTCAATGTATGCCCACTAATGAATCCGGTGACTTGGAAAATCATTTCATCCTCAAATTCAAAAAATGTGGCAAGGATAAACATGGATAGCCCCCAATAATATCCGGATATCTTGTCATAAACTCTAGTTCCAAAAACTAGTAGGATTGGAAATAAAATAAACGGATGATGTTTGACGATAAAATAAACCCTTAGGTCGTCAAAAACAGGCCACCAAAGTACTGAAATTATACTTGCGGCGATAATTGGAAGGTGGACTTTTCCTGCTAAACCTCTATCCCAAAAATCGTTAATTATCAAAGAAATACATGATCCAATGATTATCGACATACCAAGTCTATCCCAGAGCATAGTTGAGTCGTTAGGGTCTAGATGGAACCAAACTGAGCCCGCAAATGTGAGAATCATTCCGGCAAAGAGTGTGATATGAATGCTGGTTTCATCATCTAAAACAGATGGATTCTTCCGTCTTTCGTGTACGAATGCCAATCCAATTATTCCAGGATATATGATTACTAGATTAGATATCACATCAAGTGCATTTGGAATACCAGCAAATTCTCTGTCATCGGCAAAATCATGGTAATCTTGCGGCTGAGGTATTGGACCGTAAACTATTGCAACTGCTATGAATACGAGAAGCGATACAAGATACAATCGCTTCGCACTCATTTCATTCACCCGTGTACTCAGTAACTCTTATTCCAAGCCTACCTTGTTTGGACGGACGCTGCATAATCCGTTCATATTTGGTTTCAAACGCTGCTTTGAGATCGATTTTCATTGCCAATGAATGACCCATTAGAAGAAGCATTATGTCTGCCATTTCTTCGGCACACTCTTCAATCGGTTTTCCTTTGGTAACCGCTGCCGATAATTCACCTAGTTCTTCAACGGTCAGGGCGATACGATACCCCATGTCATGACCATTATTCCCTTCAAAATCATGTTTGTGATGGAATGCTGCGACTTTGCGCATCATTTTGCTCCATTCATCATCGTCAGTACTGGCTAACCAGTCGTCAACACTTCGGCCCATGACCATGGGTTTAGCATACAAGGATTAGTCATTGCGTGAATGCTTTGATACATTCCATAACCGGTCCAAGTCTTGATTCGGCTGTTGAAGAGACTTCTTGATGATCTAAATCTTTGTCGGAGTCACCCGGTTCTCGACCTGCAGCCCAATTACTCGCCACGAGAATTGCAGCATAAGGGATACCGATTTCAGCAGCCAATTTACATTCACGTGGCATAGTCATCCCGACAACTTCGCCACCCAGTATTTCGATGGCATCGATTTCGGCTGCGGTTTCGAATTGTGGACCTTGTGCCAACCAGTAAGTTCTCTTCAGAGAAAGACTAGGTTGTATAGGCGATAAGACTGAGTCCAATTTTTCATTCATCTGCAAATCAAATGGCTTTGTCATAGAAGTAAATTGGGCATCATCATCATAAAATGACATTGTAACTCCTGTGAAATCTAGGTATTGGGTGGCATAACCAACCGACCCTGGTGGGAAATCAACTGGAATTGTTCCAACTGAACATACCGCAAGTATTGCATCTACTCCGGCTCCCGCCATTGCCTCAAGATTTGCTCGATGGTTGATATTATGGGGAGGAGTAGTCCCCTCACCATGATGACGTTCTAAGAAAATTAATTCATTAGTCCCACTTTGAACACAAGTTAATGGCACTTCACCGTAACTGGTTTGTGCTACAATTTGGTCTATGCGAGTTATCTCAATCACATCAGCGGCTAGGCTAGTCATCGCCGTACCGCCGATGAGACCTAAGCGCATCATGGCTCAACTCACTCGAGTAGACGAGCGACGATATCGGCTTTGGTACCAGAAGTTGCTACTCCTGCTGCCTTTGCCTTTCCGACCAATTCATCTTTCTTCAACTTCATCAAATCAGATTCAGATTCAGCAGCCTTTGCTTCCTTTGCTGCCTTCGCTGGCTTTGCTGCTTTTGCTGCTGGCTTTGCTTCCTTTGCTGGCTTTGCTTCCTTTGCAGGCTTTGCTGGCTTTGCTGCCTTTTCAGCGGCAGGCGCAACTTCTTCTTTCTCAGAGATAGATTCCATTGCTTCTGCTGCAGCTAGAAGATCACCTTCAACTGGCTCATCCTCAGAAACATCTCCTGCTTCTGCAAGTGCTGCTGCTTTCTTAGCGTTGAGTTCTGCTTCCTTGCGAGATTCTTCAGAATGAATTTCATCTAGTGTTGGTCCCTTTTCGGTAATAACACCAATTTGCAACAACTGACTCTTACGGACAACTACATTGCGGCATGGATAGATAGCCTTGATTGCATTTCGGATATCTGTTTCCAAATCTCCTCCAAGCATTGCTTCTTGTAACTTAGAATAGTTAGACTTAGCAGCATGTGCACGAATAACTTCTGCACACTTTGCGCGCATTGCTTGCTTGACCGAAGTCTGGCAACGGCGCTCAGTAATCATTAGTGGCTTCAAACGAACTAGATATCCGTCTGTTGTAACGACATCTACTACATCATCGATCTTACCACGGTAACGACGAATTTGACGGCGGGTGTGGTCGGATTGGTGCGCATGTCCTACGAATGTAGTCAATGCATCTTGCCCTACAACTTCAGTAACACGGAAGCGTAGAAGAACGTGCATCTTTGTGAAATCGCCACTAAATTCCTGTTGGGTCATTTCGTAAATACGACCCATGATATGTTCATCAGTCTCTCCGAGGGTTTCTCCGATTCGCTTGAAGTTCCATGGATGACGTGGTGCACGAATTGTGAACCATCGCTTATTCTTCCACTTATCACGCTGTTTACGTGCTGCTACACGTGCCTTTGCACTCAACTTCTTTGCTGCCATTCGAATCAACTCTCAGATTGCGGGGGCTACCCCACTTGCAAGCATCGGACCAACATGGGATATATGAAGGCAATAGATAGACGCAATACACCCCTACGGGGTAATCTCACCAACCACGTTGGTCTAAGCGGACTTCAAGTGTCTCTAACTCGTCCCCACGCATAGGCGCTCCAGCCATCATACCCATCGCTTCAGCGACCTTATCTGGGTCATCAAAGTGAGCAGTGGCCATTACAATAGCATCGGCCATCGTTTCAGGGTCTTCAGATTTGAAAATCCCCGAACCTACGAATATTCCATCAACACCCATTTGCATCATCAAGGATGCATCGGCAGGTGTTGCGATTCCGCCTGCACAGAAAGTAACCACCGGCAGGCGGCCCAACTCTGAAACCTCGATTAGAATGTCTCGAATACTTCCATGCATTTCATCATCGATTGCACCAAATGGAGTTATATTTGAGACACCCGGTAATTCACTCGAATTGGCAAGTACATTGTATCGACTCATAATATGACTGGCAGCCGTGTCTAGTCCTTCATCGTCAAGAGTCTGAATTTGCCGGATTTCTTGATCGATTAATCGAGCATGAGTTACTGCTGCAACAACATTTCCAGTTCCTGCTTCACCTTTGGTTCGAATCATTGCAGCGCCTTCGTAAATCCGACGGACTGCTTCGCCCAAGCCAGTTGCTCCGCAAACGAATGGAATGTCATGGGCATTTTTGTTAATATGGAAATATGGGTCGGCAGGAGTTAGCACTTCAGATTCATCAACCATGTCCACGCCCAAGGCCTGCAACACCTGTGATTCGGCTTCATGACCGATTCTAGATTTGGCCATAACCGGAATCGAAGTACATTCAATAATTCCCTTTATCATATCAGGGTGAGATGTTCTAGCAACGCCACCCATTTTACGAATATCTGCAGGGACACGTTCTAGCGCCATCACCGAAACTGCCCCTGCAGCCTCCGCTACAGCAGCATGGTCAGGAGTTACAACATCCATAATTACGCCACCCTGTAGCATTGATGCAAATCCGCGCTTAAGCAAATCATCTGCATGACGAAGCGAACTAATATCGTTAGAAGTATTCATTTTAATCAACCTAGCGGGGAACACTCCTATCATGAACATATGTAGTTCATCGTATGAAATTAGTCAGCAAGAACTGGACTGTCTCCGGTTGCGACTTCCGCATCCTGTGACTCTTCCTCATTTTTGTCAACCCATGCCTCTTCTTCATCTGGCACATCGGTATCTGCAAAGATTGCATCGACTGGACATTCTGGCACACATGCACCACAATCTATGCATTCATCGGGATCAATAACTAGGTAGGTTGCTGCTTCTCTGAATGCATCTACTGGACAAACTGCAACACATTCCTGGTATTTGTGGTCGACACATGTCGATGTTACTACATAAGTCATAATATCTCCTCAAGGCATTCTATTCCGGCAGAGAATATAATCCCTTCCTCAGCACCGGAATTTTAGGGAACCCTAACACTTGCGCCTTTTATCGCTTGTTCTAAAGTGGTGTTTGCCACATCTATTGGATTGTTCCCCGGATATACCTCTAACTTGGCTTTGCCTTTGACTGTCGGCCTGTCGCCGGGCTTGGTTAGGCTCACTTTACCTGCGAGAAGGTCGAGTAAATCTAAACGAATATGGATGACATTATTCTCGTCCATTCTAGTGTCGAGTTCCTGTTTGATCGATTCTAATACCTCTGCCCCTAAATGTGAAAGTGATTTGGTAGCAGGGCCACGGCGTTTCAATTCCGCCTTAATCAAATGAATTGGAGAACCATGATATGAGTCCATTCTTTCAATCTCAATCACATCTTCATCCCCGACTAACCAAGCCAAAGCTGCAGCATGGATATACTCATCTTCAAGCCCGCTGGCAGTCGATAACCAAGATACATGGTGGACTCCCATATACACTGCTGTATGGCGATAGATGAAGAGCATTGTCAATCAAGTGGGTGTTCCACACCCTCTTCACCGAGTGTCCATTGTAGAGTTTTGACTACACCATCTAAGGCTTTGTGATTCTTAGCGGCTTCTTTCATGCCGTCTCTGTCGCCATCTCTGCGACATTGTTCAAACCATTGTTTCCACTGTTCGCGACGCCCAATCGCTTTCTCAAGCATTTCCTCGATTTCACCCCAGGAGCGGTCGTAACTGCGAACCGGTTCTGTGATATCTCCAGCGCCCATAGTGCTGGCGTAAACCAGCGGTATAAGAAAGAGACGCCGGCGCGCGCAGAAAATAATCATCCACGACGCTCATTTTCTAAATCGATTGTAATATGAATGCCATCTCCTATTACGCAATTCTGGATTCGTGAATCAATGATTGAATTTTCACCAATAATTGAAGATTCAGATACGCCGTTGACCCTAGAATTAGACATTACTACTGTATTTACAGCCGCACCATTAACTGAAGCCCCTTCGAGAATAATAGATTTCTCGATATGACCACTCACCGATGCTGATTTACTAATGAATGAGCCATCGGGTAACACCTCTCCTTCTGGCATGGGGAACGGTAGGTAATCCCTACCTGCAACCAATGCCATTTGGGCATTATGTAATTCAAACGGATGCCCCACATCAAACCATATCCCATTTACGGTCTTAGCATACATTGGCCAACCACGCGAAAGAACATCTGGGAATAACTGCTTTGAAAAATCATATTTCTCATCAGGTGGTATTAATTCCATCACTTCGGGCTCAATAATATACAATCCAGCATTTATCAAATTTGAAAACGCTTCATCTGCTGTAGGTTTCTCCTTGAACCTTGAGATGTATCCTTCGGTTAGTTCCGAATCTACTTCACCCTGATTTTCATTTGCAAGACCTACAATTCCAAATTCGCCTGGGTCATCTACACGCCACAAAGCCATAGTAACCTTAGCTCCAGATTTACGATGAGATTCCAAAAGGTCTGAGATGTCAAAGGAGGCGACTGAGTCGCCAGAACCTACGACGAATGTCTCTTTTAATTCATCGGATAGCAATCTTACGCTACCAGCTGTACCCATCGGTGAGTCCTCTTGGTTCACACGACTAGAAATATCCCAAGTTGAGACATGCTCTATCAATTGCTCCCCTTGGTATCCAGTGGTTACAATAATTTGTGACAAACCTGCTGCCACCATTGCATCCTTCACATAATCAATTACTGGCCGGCCTAAAACTGGCACCATTGGTTTGGGTCTTTTTGCAGTTAATGGCATCAGACGGGTGCCACGGCCCCCGGCCATAATGATGCCAAACAGAATCTCACTTCCTTCCGCGAGAGATACTAAGGTCAACACGTCGCATGCTCTTTTTCTTGCCTGAGCGACCTTTCTTGACACTTAATCCTGCTCGATCACCAGACATAGTTCCGCCAAAGGTGAGGTTGCCGGCATTTAGTAAGTGGTCGACCATCGAATCCGCAACCTTAGAATCTTCAGCACCGGTTTTCATTTCTTTAGAAACCGCTGCATTATGATCTGTAATCCATAATTCTCTCTCTTCTCGAGCCATCTTGAGTTTATCCCTAGCATTATTTACTTCTGTCATTAACTCAGTGATTTTTGAATGGACCTCATCTGCCTTTTCTTTACAAGCGACGAACTCTTTGTGAAATCTATCGCCCTCGCCTTTCAAGAAATCACGATGCGAAAATAATTCGTCCAACTCTTTGCTCATGCCTTTTACACGTTCCAAACATTCTACGAACATCTTGTGAGAAGCATCTGCTTCCGCCTTGAGCATGGTAATTGCCTCATCACGATTAGATAAATCGACTTTGATAAGTTGTAATTTAGAAACTTCTGGCTCAAGTTCTTTCATGCGGCGTCGCATGAGTTTGAGAGTCTCCATTGTTTCTTTTTCTTTCTTGGAAGACATTCCGCCACGTGTCTCGAATATCTTTTCCATATTGTCGACTTCACTTGCAAGTTTGTTGAATTCAAATGATGCTGACTTCTTTTCATCTTTAGCACCACGTTGCGCTTTAGCTTGACCAATTAAATCTCTGATTTGGGCTTGGATAGCATTACGGCGCTCCTTGTGAATATTTTGTTCAGCACGGATTGCTTTGACTTCAGCCACTGCTAAATCCACCTTTTCCTTGTGCTCTTTGTACTGGGCCTGAATTGCATTTCGCTGTTCAGCAAAACGCTTTGCTTGGTCATTATGATTATTACGACCGTCACGCAATTTACGTACTTTCGCTTCCATCTGATGGAGGTGGTCGCGCAAGTCGTCATCAGGGCGAGTCTCCTCGTTAGCCTGTTCGGTCATGACTTCTGCGACGACATCTTGGACTTCAATGCTACGATTAGAAAAATTAGGTCTAAGCAGCTGCTAAAACTGCCATTAATTGGAATAAAATCGCCCCAGCAAGGCCGATTCCACCTATGAAATACGAAGTTAAGGTACTTGTATTCCGGAACCAATTGACAAACTCCGGCCGCACTCTAACATTGATTTGACGACCTACCAGTAAATCTCCCTCAACGTTTTCCAAACGAATAGAAACACTCGCTTCACCTGTTTTTTCTGGCAATAGGGTTTGCCATGCGAGTGTGCCATCTTGCAGTAGTCCCGACATTCGCCCTAGTTGGTCATCATCACCATCGCTTGACAATGGAACTGCTTCTTCTGGCCACCATGATTTTTGGCCAGGTTTCAAATTGTATCTTAACGAAAGATCATATGGCCGGAAATCAGGAGAGTTTACTCGTAATACAACCTGTCTTTCTTTATCCGATAGATTATGGAAGTAGCAGAATAAATTCGCCCTTTCTGAGACAACATTCTCTAAATCTACATCAAATAATAACTCATCCATATCCGGTTTTCGTCCGATTGAAAGGTCTTGGTCCAATCTATCAATTAGCCTATAGAACGCCGGATAAGAGTCCACTGACCTATGGAATAATGAGTCCCATAAACCTTCATGAAACACATCATGCTCTAGCATTTTATGAACCCCTTTGTCAGATAAAATTTCACCTAACTCAATATTGGTTGTATTCCGGTCTAGACTACCTTTGAATCTTCTGTGCATCAGCATTAGGAATTTCTCTCTTGCGAATTCCCTATCGACATCTTCACGCACATGTGATTCGAATTCTAATAAAAAATCATCAAATTTACTTCGTAGTAAAGGATCCATTTGAGTCCGTAACATATCATTAAACACCATTTCAAGAGTAGAGGGATGCAAAGGTGGAATGTAGGCGGTTAACAAACCATCACGTGTGACCATATTGAATTTACGATTTCTAGTAGATAGGTGCTGCCCTAAGGCCATTGTAACCAGGGAAGCACTAGCAAGTAATCCCCTCTTAGTTAACGCTGAGTCTGAATCTAAATATGCGACAACAATTGCGATTAGGGTGGCCAAAACGCTCATCCAAAACGCAGTATTATGGCTAGTCATAGTACGAGAAATAAAACCGTCAACAGACGAGTACCCATGCATACTGGTTACGGGTCGATGAGCTTCAGCCGCAGCAGCAACTTCTGAACGAAATACCATTCTTGTCAGTCTCACTCGGTGACGGTGTAAATGTAATCCAGCACAAAAACCCAATAGAATTGTTGTTGCAATTAATGTTAAGCAAGTGGCGAAATCGAAATTAACTGATGGCTCTATATTGGCTAGCCACCACTCTGGACTTTCTCCACTGTAAGCCCATGCCCCGAAAAAGAACAGTAATGAAAATCCAGGTAAAAGTAAGACTAGGCGAAACCCTTCGGTTAGGAATTGGCTATCAATTCCATGGAATTTCATTTCCTTTTTTCGTAATAATTCTAATTCGCTAGTCAAATCAACACCTCAAAACCACTCTTTCTGCTAATTTATTATCGAATACCAATTCTGCTCCATCGCAAAATAAGCCATTCGAGGTTCTCTCAATTATTTTACCAATTTTTAATCCGACATCTGCTAAAACCATCCTTGCACCCGAGGTAGTCATTATCATTATGACCTCGCCTGATTTTTTCACAGGTAACTTGTCTAAAATACATAAATCAGTACTGTGTTCTAATTTTCCTGCAATTCGTGAATTAGCAGGAGGAATATCTCTCCCTGAAGGGTCAACAGTAGGGTTTCCTAAGAGAAGGGAAATACAGACTTCTAAATCATCATTAAATGCATGCTCTAATCTGCACGCAGTCGCATGGATGTCCCCCTCAAAAGGAAGTAGAGTCAACAAAACCTCTGCTAACCGGTGTCGTCTTTTCATCATCATACCATGTTCTAGACCAATCTCGGTCAAACTTACTCCTTTGTAAGGAATATAATCTACAAATCCATTTTTGGCCAAACGTTGGACCATCTCTGTCGCAGATGCAGGAGACACATCAAGGTATTTTGCAAGATCGCCATTACGAACTCTTTGGCCCGGTAATCTCTCATGGAAATCATATAGGGTTTCTAGGTACTCATCCTCAAATTCTTGAAAGTGACCTGCTCCCATTGTAGATGCCACCTGATTCATTACAATTGAATGTATTTCATTCCGCCCTTGCCTCAAAAATAGCCTCACAGGCAGGACAACGCGCTTTAGCCGGTCTACGGTCAAACGGAACCTTCAGTTTACGAATACACTTTGGACATTCCAAAATATCGTTATCAGATGCAGACCATAGGTCATCTTGTGGGATTTCTTGAGGCGCTTCGTCAGGAGTTACTTCCGGCTCCTCTACTTTGGCTTCAATATCAAATCTATTCTCGCACTCCGGGCACCTAACTCCACCACTATACGTACTGGGTACACGCAGTCTTCGGTCGCATGTAGGACAAGCGACCTCAATCTTATCATCTTTAGAAACCGAAGGCTTAGTTTCGGTTTTCTTCTCTTTCTTTTCTTTCCTTGGTGAATTCTTCATTCTTATGATAAAAATCAGTGCCATTCCAACTACTAAGCCACCAAGTATGCCACCCCAAGGAATAGCAAACTCCTCGCTATCCCCTTCGACGGATTCAGAGATAACCATGACTTGGTCGCTAACACTTTGTCCATCTACATGCCAGGTTACAATAATTTTGACATTGTCACCATGTGGCCATTTTACTACAGCGTTTAGGTCATTGGAGGAAGAATCCATAGATGGACTTGTAATAGAATTCAAAATAGTTCCATCATCATCGGTGATTACGATTTGTCCTTGAGGAGTAGAGCCACTACCCAAATTGCTCACTGTATAATACAAAGTAACTTGGGAATCTGCGATTGGAACTTTCGGCTGGGTAGATGGATTTACTGTTATCTGAGGTGTAATCGAGTGAGGTGGGATATCTGTTTCAGCATCTACATAAGATCCAAAACCAATAGTCCAGCCAGTTGTAGAGATGCTGGCAAATGCTTGTTGTCCATCTTGATGGCCTATATTCATTGAGCCAAAGGTTCGCCCAGACATCAAATCCCTCTCCTCCATTATTGAATCACTTTTGAGGCCGTCAGTAATAGTACCAAAATTGAGAACAACTGTCCGGTCACGACCTTCAGACAAATCGATTGCCCAAGAAATTATTATTCCATCTTCGGCGATTATAATAGATTCAATCTCCATAATTAATACCTGAGATTCAAGTACTGGAATTATTATGCTACCGGAAAGATTGGAATCTACTGCACCATCAGCACTAATCACACTCCAATTTACCAAATGATCACCTGCTGAAGAAAATGTAAAATCATGACTTATCTCGCCCGCTTTGCCGCCTTCCAATGTTGTAGAAGAACCGTTCTGTAAATTTTCATCGATTTCGACTCGCATACTAGCGTTTCCAATTGCATCCCCTTCATTACGAAGTAACATAGAAAGTGTCACTTCATCTCCTGTATGCCATGGTCCACCAAGTAAAGATGGTGAATTGTGGCCGGCACCAAGGAAAATAGCTGAACTCATAGATACCAAATCACTTGCATTTGTCGTAGAAGAGGTCCTAGCACCATCGGATGTACAATTTAATTGGCCAGGTTTAGAAATCATCGAAACCGAAACATTGGTCGAACCTAAAACTGGAATTGACACATTGCCTGAATAGATTTGGTCATTGTCGAACCAACATACTAGCAAGCCGTCAAATGGGGAATCCCCCGTATTATTGGCAATTAAGTTCCATGAAATTGTTGAGCCAGGCTGAGGTTCATTCAATCTGTCAACACTAAGAATTAATTCTGGTAATGGAGGTGGACCAATATAGAATTGTGTCGAAAGTGAATTATCACTTGTATCTGAATCAGATGGTCCAACTAGTGAAGCCGAAAGTTCGGCCGTTCCTTCAGTTAGTTGTTCGGTGATGAAGGAAATAATGATTGTCGAATCTGGATCTGCATCTACTACCTGTGATTGTAGTACATCCGAGTCTAATGTGAGATTTAATGTTCCATTCCATGCAACATCACCATCATTGATTACTGGAACATCAATTCTAGCATAATCGCCGTCATTAATAGTCACATTACTCGTATCCGTACCCGTCGAATTGACACCGGTGAATGTTGGTGAACCTAAAGATATGTTAAGAGGCCTAAGGCGCTGTATCGTAGTATAATACGTCGTCCACTGATTGGCCCCTGGTACTCCAATATCACCTGACAACGATATTGAGAGATTTGATAATCCCAATGGTGCATTTCCTAGCATTGTTTCAATGTAAGTCACCACACCATCATCAACCAAAGCATTACCATTATCCGAATCGATTACACCACCCTCCAAATCACTCAAAGTGGCACTCCAATTTACCGATGCGGAATTCGCTCCGCCCACTCCGATTAGAGAAATGTTAATGTCCACTGGACCAGCACCAACCACTCCGTTACCAACTACAGAAACCGAATCTATGACTCCGCCATTAGCCTGTGCGGTAGGCACTAACGCCAATGATAGTAGGAAGACCACCATTACGGCTCGCCGCATGTAACACCCTCGGGGCTTGGGGGTTCTTCACCTTCACCCAACTTAATGGTGCGTCGTAGCCTTTATTCAAGAGAGTCAGGTGGCCGCAGTGATTGCAATGGATGCTAACGACCTTCTCGCCGTGTCGCCAAAGTTACTGGCACAGGCAATTTTGCATAGAAGAGAGCGCCTATCGGAGTTGATTCCCGGTGACCTTGAAGCTCGGAAAGTGGAACTTGCAGAGGCTGAACCTTTAGCAAAATCCGCTCGTGAGGAGAGGGATGGAATAAATTCCAAAGTTGCTGGCCTAAAGGCCGAAAGAAATGATGCTCAGAAGAAGGCTAGGACATTATTCGAGAGGTCAAATCAAATCCGTGAACAACTCATAGCAGAAGGTGGGATGAAGGACCCTGACCCTAAATGGGCTCAGGATAAATTATCAGAAAAGTTGCAATCGATTGAAACCCAATTGGAAACCAATGCTGGAACTCACAAGACCGAAGAGAAATTCATTAACGAAATGAAAGCTCTGATGCGAGAACACGAAGAATGGGTTGCGGAACGTTCTGCATCTCAACCTCTTGTAAAGGAGATGAAAGAATCTCGCACCAAAGCAAAAAACCTTCTCGATTCTGCACAAAAAGCCCATGATGCCATGGTAGAACTTGTAGGCGTTAATGCAGAGAGGCATGCTGACTTCGTCCGCTGGGAAGAAGTCAGAAGAAGATCTACATCTCGCACTAAGAGACTTGAAGATGCATTAGCATCGAGTCAAGACGCTTTGGAGTTTTGGAAAACAAGAGTCAATAGTAGTGAATTTGATGACTTGATTGACGATGCGACTAGAGTCAGAAATGGTGGTCAATCATCAAAATCTATTGCTAAGGCTAAAAAGAGTGCAAAAAAGATAGAGCCAAAAACCAAAAACGGAGGTGAAGAAGAATGAGTGACCGATGTGAAATCACAGGACTATCTCAAGAAGATGTCAACTTTTTCAGTCACTTACACTCCCATATTATTGGGGAACTAGAACTTAGCGTCCCTAGTAAAGACACACTTACAAGTTTCGATAAATCATTGGAACGAATTGTTTCAAATAATCGCTTTGGCACTGGTGATTTAAAGCGCAAAGATAGTCTGGTCAAGCACCTTGAAAAGAGTGTTTCTTCAAAATTCAGTGGCTCGAAATTATCAGTATTTGGCTCATCAGAAAGTGGCCTTTCACTAAAAACAGGTGACCTTGACTTGTGTCTGCAATTACCAGCAGCTAATCAAAAGAAAGTAATCAAGAGGATGAGTGGTATGCTGCGAGGCCAAGGAATGGAAAATGTGCAAGCATTGACCCGAGCAAAAGTTCCTATTGTGAAATTCAACGACCCTAGAAGTGGTATACAAGTAGATATTTCCATCAACAATATCCTTGCATTGCATAACACCAATCTGTTGGCAAAATATGCAAAACTTGACAAGAGGGTTAGACAACTGGCTGTTTGTGTAAAGCATTGGGCATTACACAGGAACTTATCAGATGCGCCAAATGGCACACTCTCGTCATATGGATGGTCCATTTTAGTGATCAATCACTTGATTAGCGAAGGAGTAATTACAAATTTGCAATCTGGCGAAGACCGAACATTGGTAGAGATTGGTAACCATGAATTTGATGTCACAATCAACGAAATAGAAAAGTTTGAATCCACCTCAAAGGCAACTCTTTCTGAATTGGTATATTCGTTCTTCACAAAATATGCAACATGGGATTGGAATAATCAAATTATATCAATCCGCAACGGAGAGCCCCTTTCAAGGGATGAAAAGGGTTGGATGAATGAAGAACCTAGTGCACTTGACGTAGTAAACAGCAAGAAAGAGAAACCTCCGAGGATGGGGGAACATCATCTTTCGATTGAAGATCCATTTGAGGTTGACCATGACCTTTCAAGAGTAGTTAGGGCAGTTGGTGAATTGCGGATAAGGGATGAACTTCTTAGAGCCGCTAAGTTGTTTGGAGATGGAACTAATTGGAAAAATATCTGTGACACGGTTGAACCAGATCGTCTGAAGGATATGGAGCCTGCAGACTTATTCCACGATTTGAGAGACAAAACTGATTCCGTAGTCAAGGATATGCTGGAAAAGGTAAAAGCAGAAATAATCTCTCTCGAAAAGAGAGTAGAGGCACTTGATTCTGAACGACAATCAAATATTCGAATGGCTAAGGCTATGCGAGGCGTTATTGAGGAAACATCAGGTTTGCGAAAGGAGCACAAATCGATAATTGTTAAACTTAGAGATAGAAACAAGCAAATCAATGCTGCTAAGCAATTGCGTGATAAAATCAATTCTGATATTATACTTCCAATTCATATGATTGAGGATGAACTTGCGAAAGTATATTCACGTTTAACTGAGGAAATTGACATCCACAGAGTTCCATCACTTGAAAGAGAAAAAGTTCAGTTCTCCTGGTTCGTTGAATTACAAGCTATGCATGGAAAGGCGCGTGAGGCAAGTGAATTACATCAGCGCTTCATTGAATTGGTTACAGAGCAAAAAACTGAAATCAAGGAACTCAAAATATTTGAGACCAAACATGATGAAGCGACCACAAAACTCCTCGCTGATGAGCCGTTGCTAAAAGATAAAAGCATCAATTCTAACGAAGTACGCTCATATGACCGACAAACTCTGAATATTCAACGTGCACTAAGGCAGCGTCGTGGAGAAATGCACAAGCAACGCCGTGAATCTGGACGCTTGGAAGCATGGCTCCGTAAGAAGGATAGTCGCCCACCTAGATCTGGAAAGCGTGATAGCCACAAAGATAAATCAAGAAAACCAAAACCGACTACATCCAAGAGTTCCACTGGTCCAATGACGCTCGGGGATATTTCGGGCCTTCTATCTGAAATAAATACTCAATCAACAACAAAGAAACCAAAGAAGGTTAGTTCAAAGAAAGCAGGTATGCGAAAGTTAGGAAACTTAGGTGCACATCGTGGTTCTCGTGGGCAATATCAGAAGAAGGACTGATGAATAAGTAGTGACACCAGAAAAAACGATGGGCGTACGATGGTGTCTGGGACCTAGTCCAAAATCATTGGACATGCCGACTATCGAGGTTGTTAAACAATTATTCCTAGATCAAACTGGAGAACGTTATGCAGAGGCATCAGTGCGAAGCCTTCCCATACCTGAATGGGGAGGTAATTTGGTACTATTAGATGATAATGGGATGCTGAGAGGCCTCTTATGGGCCAATAAATTCAGTGAATCCAGAGTGCGTATTGTAGCATTTGCAATCGATTCAGACTACAAGGGTAATGGATTCGGCTCCGAGGCATGGCTAATTCTGCTGAATGCGGCTCGAAATGATGGGCACAACGAAGTTCAACTAGAGGTAAGGGGAGATAATCAATTCGCCATAGACTTCTATAGAAGAAGAGGATTAGAGGTTGTTGGTACTTTAGATGGATATTACAAAGCAGGCGTTGGATATGTTATGCGAGGAAATATTTGATGCAAAAAATCATCACCTGTCGGTGACCACACTATAACGTGGCAAACACGATTATTCCGGATTTGGTCGATGGTGAGTGCATAATTTCAGCTGCTCTCATGAGTCCTGAGGGATTTGCCATTGAGAGAACTTCGAACCAATTTAAGCCTACATCGCTGATGGCCATAATGGATCTCAATCCTAATTCCTCGTTGATTACGGTAGTTGCGGAAGAGCATACTGTAGTTGTATCTAGGCTAGAATCAGGCCATTCAATTGTAATCCAATGTCCAAATGGTTGTAATTTGGGTAAAGCAAGAATGAATTTATCTAATGCTTGCAAGGCAATTTTGCCATTCCTTTGATTGGCCTCCCGTAGGGAGGCTTCAAATGGGTAAGGTCAGTCGCCCAGTCGCTGATAGTACGGGAGTACACAGCGAACAGGTGCGATGGATAATGGCTGAGATAAAGGAAATCCTGGATGAAAAGCGAAAATTAGTTGACCAGAAGGCAACTCAGTATCGCACAACCCGTGATGATTGGAATGCTCGAACTAAGGCACATACAGTTATTCGTAACGAACTTAATTCTGAAGTTCGTGAACTCATTCAGAATGTCCGACAGCAGCGTGAAATCCGTGAACAGATGAACGAATTGGTTCGTGAAAAGAAATCAATTCGCTCTGATGCTAACAAAAAAGTCAAGGAAGCTAAATCAATGCTTGATTCAGGTCGCACTGAGAAAGAAGCACCTACTCCGGGGCCACGTGGTCGCAAAGAGAAAAAGGTGACCATCCATTCACTTCGCAGGGACCTACAGAAGTTTGAGCGAGAATTCGAGCGTGGGGCTCACACTGGAAGTAATGAGAAGAAAATTATGAAGGTCATGAAAGACATCTCGGCTCAGATCCGTGACATGAAATCCTCTGAAGATTCAAACGGTGACTTGAAGGAAGCACGTGGAATGCTTCGTGAAGCAATGGTAACTCAAGAAGAAGCCCATGAAGAAGTTCAGACTGCTGCACAGGCAGCCCAAGAAGCTCACGAACTTATGCTTCAATGGAACAAGGAAGTAGACAGGCAACGTGAACAAGCTGAAACCGCACACCGTGAACTTCGAAAATCAAAGAAGGAAGCTGACAAGGCTCACCATTTCTATATTGTAGCTCTAAGGTGCCTTCATTCAATCCAAGATATGCTGCGTGCTATGCGTGGTGCTTCATCGGGTGACAATCAACGTGGTGCCCGTGTTGAAGTTCAAGATTTAATGAGCAAGTTGATGAGTGGAGATACACTCACTACCGACGAGTTGATGAAATTACAGCGTTTTGACTAACCACAAGAGATATCTGTATAGCATATAATCAGGGAGGGGAAAGCGCATGATAGGTAAGGATGAAATCGCCGGTATAATCGAAGATTACGAACGTCTAAAGTTGCGTGTCGGAATGACTGCAAGCCATTCTGCCCTCGATATTTGTGATGGGGCAATCGAAGAGGGATTCCCCACAGCAGCATATTGCCAAGCAGGAAGAGAAAAGACCTATTCTCAATATTTCAAAACTCAAAGAAATTCTTCGGGAAGAGTTCGACGAGGAATGGTTGACAAAGCAATTGTGATGGATTCATTCAACGATGTCATGCAACCACAGATGCAAGATGAGATGCGTAAGAGAAATGTTGTATACATCCCTAACCGTTCATTCACATCCTACTCTAGCATTGAAGATGTGGAAAATAACTTCCATGTCCCAATGTTTGGTTCTCGAAACATGCTTAGAATGGAAGAAAGAACAGAAGAACAGGATTACTATTGGATTCTTGATAAAGCGGGATTGCCTTACCCTGAGGCAATCGCTGACCCACAAGATATTGATTGCTTAGTTATTGTCAAACTACATCATGCTCAGAAGAAATTAGAGCGTGGATTCTTCACCTGTGCATCTTACAAAGAATATTGTGAGAAGAGCGAGACTCTACTAAAGGAAGGCACCATTGACCAAGAGAGTCTTGATGGTGCTCGTATCGAGAAATATGTAATTGGGCCAGTATTCAATCTCAACTTTTTCTATTCGCCACTTGAAGAAGAAATGCCAAAACTCGAACTTCTTGGTGTTGACTGGCGGTTTGAGTCTTCACTCGATGGCCACGTCCGCTTACCTGCCCCTCAGCAGATGACTATGCCCGCTCACCAACAGATCCCTGAAATGACTGTTGTCGGACACAATACCGCAACAATTCGTGAATCTCTTCTTGAGAAAGCATTCGAACTTGGTGAAAAATTCATTACAGCCTCAAAGGAACATTATGACCCAGGAATAATTGGGCCATTCTGCCTACAGACTTGTATTGACAAAGACATGGATTATGCAATCTATGATGTGGCTCCACGTTTAGGTGGAGGAACAAATGTACACATGTCTGTAGGTCATCCATATGGTAATGCTACATGGAGAAAACCTGTTTCCAGTGGTCGTAGAATCGCAATGGAACTACGGCGTGCTGTTGAACAGGACCGCCTCTTAGAAGTAGTAACTTGAGAGGGTGTCTATAATGGACATGATGGTACTATTTTCATTCGTACTATTTTTACTAATCTTTGCAGCAGTCGGAATGGCCTCCATTCTTGTTAAAAAAAACACGACTGATGATTACTTAGTTGCTGGCAGAGGTATGCATCCAGCATTGGCTGCATTAAGTGCTGTATCGACATGGAATTCAGGATACATGTTCATTGGATTCATAGGATTCATGTGGATGTATGGCTATTCGGCTATTTGGATTTCAATAGTATCAACAATTGGTCAATTGGTTGCCTGGGTTTGGCTATACAAGCGAATACACCATGAAGCGAATGATCGAGGGGTTCGGTCTCTTTCTAGTTTAGTTGCAAAGGTAAAGGGAGCCCCGGAAGCCAAAGTAGCAGCTTTTTTCTCGGTAATATTTCTGCTAATTTATGCAGCAGCACAACTATCTAGTGGTGGTAAAGCATTGTATGCAATGCTAGGATGGTCTCAAGCAGTTGGGATATTAATTGGTTACATGCTGGTTATTCTCTACTGTACTGCAGGAGGAATAAGAGCATCAATTTGGACCGATGCTGCACAATCTTGTGTGATGATTATTGGTTCAACATTGCTTTGTTGGGTCGCATTAGGCGAGGTAGGAGGCTTTTCTGGGATGCACGATTCTCTGACATCTATTGACCCTAATTTAACAGACATTGCACCGCAAGGGCTGAAGTTTGGATTTTCATTGTGGATATTTGCATTCTTTTTGGGAGGTGTAGGGGTTGCTGGTCAACCTCAAGTGGTTAGTAGAATCATGACACTAGACTCTGATTCAGATAGGAAAAAAGCATGTATTTGGTTCTTCGTTTGGCAAACACCATTCCTAATATTGATGGTAATTATTGGCTTAGCTAGCAGAGTTATGTTCCCTGCATCAAGTTCATTCGACCCTGAATTAGCATTACCAATGCTAGCAATGGATGTTCTCGACCCATTTTGGGTTGGAGTAATATTGGCATCTATATTTGCAGCTACAATGTCAACAGCAGATAGCCAAGTTCTGGCATGTACTGCTGCAATTACTGAGGACCTGATACCAAGTTGGGCTGAAGACCATTCTAAGGCCAAATTGACTACAGTCTCTATGGCCATTCTTGCAACATTTGTATCACTGGTTGCTCTTTGGACGGAAAACAATTCCGTATTTAGCCTTGTAGTCCTCGCAGTATACGGTTTAGGTGGGATTTTTATTCCACTATTGATTATCAGATTTAGTGGGTATAAACCATC
>Ga0315324_10000248_pt1 | contig 19260 bp, 5 predicted proteins | sample M150021515metaG_FD_203919 | JGI IMG/M metagenome (GOLD analysis project Ga0315324, IMG submission 203919) | Ammonia-oxidizing marine archaeal communities from Monterey Bay, California, United States - M1 500m 21515 | ecosystem: Environmental > Aquatic > Marine > Intertidal zone | place: USA...
GAAACCCGGTGAAAAAAAATTTTTTTTTTTTTTTTTTTTGGCAGCCACAAAATCTATGGTAAAAACTTTACCAATACACATCCAACATCCTGGTTGGTGTAGTTGGTAACATTTCCGCCTGTCACGCGGACGCCCGGGGTTCGATTCCCCGACTAGGAGTTTTTTTTTAGTGCAAAAAAAAATAAATAAATAGCCGTCAAAAATGAGGTCCTACCGGGACTTGAACCCGGATCGCTGGATTCAGAGTCCAGAGTGATAACCATTACACTATAGGACCTAACATGAAAATGCTTCTGGAGGGGATCGAACCCTCGACCCTCGGCTCATAAGACCAATGCTCTACCTCTAAGCTACAGGAGCACATCTCAAAAAACATGTCTTAAAAAACACACAAAGTGTGACAGAACAGCGAAGTGGCGCAGCGGAAGCGCGTTGGGCTCATAACCCAAAGGTCGGAGGATCGAAACCTCCCTTCGCTATCTTTTTGGTCCCAACTCCCAACACACACACAATAATTCCTTCCAACAGTTATGAAGACAATTTTATTATACAAGCAAGCGAAGTGGCGCAGCGGAAGCGCGTTGGGCTCATAACCCAAAGGTCGGAGGATCGAAACCTCCCTTCGCTATTTTTGTTACCAGCCCTTGTTTTTTCTCAAAGACCAAAAAAATTCCCCAACCGGGAGTTGAACCCGGGACTCTCGGGTGAAAGCCGAGTATCCTGACCACCTAGACTATTGGGGAGTCGGATATGCTTTCGACCGGGATCGAACCGGCGACCTTGGGATTATGAGACCCACGCGCTGCCAACTGCGCCACGAAAGCATTTGTTGGAATCCTGAGCCGCATAAAGTTCTAGTAAAAAATAACAACAACAGATTCAGTGACTGAATTAGGGCGCTTGACTCAAGTTTGAACTATGGAGGAAGTATTAGATAAATTACATGTCTAAAAATTTCATGCGTATAATTTATCAGTGGGGGATTAGCTCAATCGGAAGAGTGCGTCGTTTGCAACGATGAGGCACCGGGATCGAAACCCGGATTCTCCATCTGGTCCTATAGTGTAATGGTTATCACTCTGGACTTTGAATCCAGCAATCCGGGTTCAAATCCCGGTAGGACCTCTTTTGGTATTTTTTCGTTTTTTTTTTTTTGAGATAAAGAAAAAAAAATGCCTCGAGTGGGGTTCGAACCCACGCCTACATCGTAGAATCGAACTTAAGTCGACCGCCTTAGACCACTCGGCCATCGAGGCACTAGTGGGTGAAATAAATTTTTACTATATAAATAAAAAGATGGGAGCAAAACATTTGTTTGAAAAAATTATCCGTGCATTAAGATCGCCGGTGTAGCATAGTGGTTATTGCATCTGCCTTGTAAGCAGAGGGTCGCGAGTTCGAATCTCGCTACCGGCTTATTTTAAATGCCCGTGTAGCATAGTGGTTATTGCACAAGCTTCGTAAGCTTGGGGTCGTGGGTTCGACTCCCACCGCGGGCTTCTTTTTTGTTTGTTCCTAGATGTGTCACACAACCCTTTCTCAACAACAAATCAGAAAAAAAGATATCTAAGCCTTCTTAGCTCAGATGGTAGAGCGTTGGCCTTTTAAGCCAATGGCCGTGGGTTCGATCCCCACAGAAGGTGTGCCACTATAGCTTAGTTGGTAGAGCACTCGCTTAGTAAGCGAGAGGTCATGGGTTCGAATCCCGTTGGTGGCTTTTTCTCTTTTTTTTTTTTTTGTGCGTGGAGTAAGGCCCACATGTCAAAAATGAGATGTGCACCAGTGTAAACCTCAAATTTTACTTGCAGGGTAAAATCACTGCTTCATTTGTCCAAAAAAAAATATGGTTCACGTGGGATTCGAACCCACGCCTCCGAAGAGACTCGAACTTGAGTCGAGCGCCTTAGACCGCTCGGCCAGTGAACCTTCTTGTCATTGTGGAAACATTGTACTCCTACATGTTAATGTTGGGCAGAAAAATAGAAAAAAAAAGCCACCAACGGGATTCGAACCCATGACCTCTCGCTTACTAAGCGAGTGCTCTACCAACTAAGCTATAGTGGCGCCTAATGGATTTGATTTGATTTCCAAAAGATGGAGAATGCGGGTTTCGATCCCGCTGCCTCGTCGTTGCGAACGACGCACTCTACCGATTGAGCTAATCCCCCATATTTGGGAAACAAACTTTGTTGACTTGTATATGACTGGTTGGCCGAGTGGTCTAAGGCGCTGGTTTTAGGCACCAGTCTCTTCGGGGGCGTGGGTTCGAACCCCACATCAGTCACTTTTTTTCTTGAATTTATATTTTGATTTTTGGAAAGGGAAGACAAAAAAAAAATAAACAAAAAGAAGGGGGCCAAGGGGGATTCGAACCCCCGACCTCTCGCACCCAAAGCGAGAATCATACCCCTAGACCATTGGCCCTTTATAACACAAATGAAGCTAGAGGGATTCGAACCCCCAACCTTCGGGTCTGGAATCCGACGCGCTACCGTTGCGCCATAGCTTCAGGTTACAACACAAAGTTGTGACCCCCGAACACAATGACTTGGGTGCCGGTCGGTGGTCGGTTACAGTGCAGAGGTTATGAAAAAAGTACTCAACTTAGAACCTGCAGAGATTATGATTTTTAAAGTACTCAACTTAAAACCTGCAGAGATTATGAAAAAGTACTCAATTTAGAACCTTAACCGTGCGTTCTGCAGCGCAGAGATTATGATTTTGGAAACTGGTTGGTGTCTTAGAAGTGTCAAATTTTGAACAAAATCCGCCTCCAATCCAAAATCTTGTCATTTTTCGTGGTAGTGATTTGTTTCTTCACCCCTACCACATCACCGCTTTCGTGGCGCAGTTGGCAGCGCGTGGGTCTCATAATCCCAAGGTCGCCGGTTCGATCCCGGTCGAAAGCATATAGGACTCCCCAATAGTCTAGGTGGTCAGGATACTCGGCTTTCACCCGAGAGTCCCGGGTTCAACTCCCGGTTGGGGAATTTTTTTTTGTTCAAAAATTCTTTTTTTGAATAAAGAAAAAAAATAGTCACTACCGGGCTTGAACCGGCGACCCTTGGCTTATTAGACCAATGCTCTACCAACTGAGCTAAGCGACCTTCTTGAGACTAATTCAACTTTGTCTTTATTTGTTTTCTTTTTCCTCATGAAAAAAACAAAAACAAAAATGTGCGCCATCCGGGAATCGAACCCGGGCCACCTCGTTGGCAACGAGGTATCATAGCCACTAGACTAATGGCGCAGAAAGTAGTGCGTCGACCGGGAATCGAACCCGGGCCACCTGCTTGGAAGGCAGGAATTCTAACCACTGAACTATCGACGCTCGTCACCGACAGGGTTCGAACCTGCGCGGGCAAAGCCCACCAGATTTCAAGTCTGGCGCCTTAACCACTCGGCCACAGTGACATGCGATGAGAATATTTCACCACACCGATTTTATAACAACGGTCGCTTAGCTCAGTTGGTAGAGCATTGGTCTAATAAGCCAAGGGTCGCCGGTTCAAGCCCGGTAGTGACTATTTTTTTTTTGACACAAAACAAAAGTTTTGTTTAGTAAGTATTCAAAACTTTTCATGCATCAAAAGACACCGTGGCCGAGTGGTTAAGGCGATAGATTAGAAATCTATTGGGCTTTGCCCGCGCAGGTTCAAATCCTGCCGGTGTCGTGTTTTTTTTATCGTGTATTCTCCAATTTTGTGAGTATAAGTTTTGTTTCATTTTTACTGATTATGGATGCAGATTTTAAAATCCCTGTGAAATTTAAAATACACAAAAAAATTATACACACCTCCAGTGGGGATCGAACCCACGACCACAAGATTAAGAGTCTTGCGCTCTACCATCTGAGCTATGGAGGCTGTTGGTAAGAATTTTGAAATTTGATAGTCTTGCTGAAAAAGATTGGGTGGCCGAGTGGTCTAAGGCGCCAGTTTAAGGCACTGGTCTCTTCGGAGGCGCGAGTTCGAATCTCGTCCCAGTCATTTTTTCTTGTACAAAAACTTTGTGTGTGAAAAAAAATATCCTAAATTGTTGAAGGAATGGTCAAAAAAACGACATCTGCAGGATTCGAACCTACGCGGGCAAAGCCCAGCAGATTTCGAATCTGCCGCCTTAACCTCTCGGCCAAGATGCCACAACATATCAGTTCTTGCTCTCGTGGTCTAGTTGGTTATGACGATCGCCTCACACGCGATAGGTCCCGAGTTCGATTCTCGGTGGGAGTAGTCTTTTTTTTTTGTTATAAAGTTGCGGTTCCAATCCACATTAAAAATAAAAACACAAATTCAAGGAAAAAAAGTGACTGATGTGGGGTTCGAACCCACGCCCCCGAAGAGACTGGTGCCTAAAACCAGCGCCTTAGACCACTCGGCCAACCAGTCATATACACTTGTGTCTGGTAATTCTTTTTAAAATGAGAAATTAAATTATCTTTCAACTTTAAATGGTGTCAAAAAGAACTTACTACACAAGTGGGTGCATAGCTCAGTGGTAGAGCATGGGATTGCAGATCCTGCGGTCACCGGTTCGAATCCGGTTGTACCCTCTTCCTGGTTGGTGTAGTTGGTAACATTTCCGCCTGTCACGCGGACGCCCGGGGTTCGATTCCCCGACTAGGAGTTTTTTGTTTTTTATATGTTCATTTCAAGAGAGAGAGAAAAAAAAAAGGGGGCCAAGGGGGATTCGAACCCCCGACCTCTCGCACCCAAAGCGAGAATCATACCCCTAGACCATTGGCCCTTGTACAAGTGAAGCTAGAGGGATTCGAACCCCCAACCTTCGGGTCTGGAATCCGACGCGCTACCGTTGCGCCATAGCTTCAGACTCATGTACTTCGCTGTTAACATGCAGAAAACAAAAATAAGAAACTCTTGTGAAGGGGAAGGTGAAAAAACTTTTCAACACATTTTGACATCGTATTGATATTGAAATTGCCAGATTACATAGAACGGTGTTGTGGTCTAGTGGTATGATTCTCGTTTAGGGTACGAGAGGTCGGGGGTTCAATTCCCCCCAACGCCCTTTTTGAAAGATAAAAAAAAAATTTTCCTTTGTGTTTGGAAAAGTTTGGTTCAATTCCAATCCTCACTTCCAAAAAAAAACTTTTTTTATTGCTCGCCTGAAAAAAAAATACTTCCTCCCGGAATCGAACCGGGGACCTACCGCGTGTTAGGCGGTCGTCATAACCAACTAGACCAAGGAAGCCCTGCAATATCCCGGATTCGAACCGGGGTTGCCGCTGCCACAAAGCGGAGTACTAACCACTATACTAATACTGCTTCTGGTACTTTTGTGCAGTGTCTGGTGCATACATGTTAATCGCCTCTATAGCTCAGTTGGGAGAGCGTCAGACTGAAGATCTGAAGGTCCCAGGTTCGATCCCCGGTGGCGGCATTTTTTTTTGTTGTTGTTGTTGTTGTGTTACAAAAAAAAAAAAAAAATGAAAATGAAAAAATATGCCGCCACCGGGGATCGAACCTGGGACCTTCAGATCTTCAGTCTGACGCTCTCCCAACTGAGCTATAGAGGCACTTGATGGATGAAGTGTCTCACCGTGTTTTTAATATTTTTCCAAAAAATGTTATATATAGTAAATTTTATACAATTGTCTTTGGAGCCCCTCGGGGCCATCCGTAAAAATTGGAACGATACAGAGAAGATTAGCATGGCCCCTGCGCAAGGATGACACGCACAAATCGAGAATGTATCACTTTTTTTGTTTCGGTTTTTGTCGTCAAAAAAATTCGACCAGATACATTCTTTTCCAAACAGTTTCTATACAAACAGGAATGCCTCGATGGCCGAGTGGTCTAAGGCGGTCGACTTAAGTTCGATTCTACGATGTAGGCGTGGGTTCGAACCCCACTCGAGGCACTTTTTTTTTTCCGTTGTCATTTGAATTACAGTGGACCCGTCTTATCGAACAAAATGTCAGAATCTACCGTGACTCACCGTAGCTCAGTTGGTAGAGCGGGGGACTGTAAATGTCTTTAGCGGTAATCCCTAGGTCGATGGTTCGAATCCGTCCGGTGAGATTTTTTTTTTTTTGACACAGTTGATGCGCAGAGCCAAACTTTTATTCTAACAAAAACAAAGTGTCCCATAAATTTTCATTTATTTTTTCAGCAAAACAATCTGAACACACGGAAGTGCCTCCATGGCTCAGTTGGCAGAGCGTTCGGCTGTTAACCGACAGGTCCTCGGTTCGATCCCGAGTGGGGGCGTTTTTTTTTTTTTTGGTTGTCGGATTTAATCTTGATGTCAAAAAAAAAAAACGCCCCCACTCGGGATCGAACCGAGGACCTGTCGGTTAACAGCCGAACGCTCTGCCAACTGAGCCATGGAGGCAACTACATGCAGTTTGTGGAATGAACATATTTATTCAATTGCTCCAAGACACAAGCTAGTCACTGTGTCCGAGTGGTTAAGGAGCCAGACTTGAAATCTGGTGGGCTTTGCCCGCGCAGGTTCGAACCCTGTCGGTGACGAGCGTCGATAGTTCAGTGGTTAGAATTCCTGCCTTCCAAGCAGGTGGCCCGGGTTCGATTCCCGGTCGACGCACTACTTTCTGCGCCATTAGTCTAGTGGCTATGATACCTCGTTGCCAACGAGGTGGCCCGGGTTCGATTCCCGGATGGCGCACATTTTTTTTTAGTACTCAATACCAAAATCATTTATTGAAAAAAGATTCCATTTATTTACCGCGACTCACCGTAGCTCAGTTGGTAGAGCGGGGGACTGTAAATGTCTTTAGCGGTAATCCCTAGGTCGATGGTTCGAATCCGTCCGGTGAGATTTTTTTGTGTCGTTAACTTTTATTCTAACACAAAAAAAAAAAAGTGTTTTGCTGAAAAAATAAATGAAAATTTCAGAGTAGTATTTATAAGATAAGAAAGCATCATCATCACAATTGTCCCCGTGGCCCAACGGATAAGGCATCTGACTACGAATCAGGGGATTGTGGGTTCGAATCCCACCGGGGATGTTTTTTTTATTATGTTTTTTGATTTCCACACACGACACCACCATAGCGGTAAAAAAAGTAAACGAAAAAACACAGCAAGGGGGCGAGGGGGGAATCGAACCCCCGACCTCTCGCACCCGAAGCGAGAATCATACCACTAGACCACCCGCCCGTGGACACCTTCGTCCTAGGCATCATCATACGCGACATCCTCATTTTATTTCCCTCTACCCCAAGGATTTTACTAATACAATAAAAAGAAAAAAATAACACCTTCTGTGGGGATCGAACCCACGGCCATTGGCTTAAAAGGCCAACGCTCTACCATCTGAGCTAAGAAGGCTCCTTGTTAACATTGACTCGACAGGTATACAAATACTACATTTCTGTGTCCGAGGAAAAAAAAAAAAATAACGACACCTGTGGGATTTGAACCCACGCGGGCAAAGCCCAACGGCTTAGCAGGCCGCCGCCTTAACCACTCGGCCAAAGTGTCTTCGGTAGTGAAAAAAACGAATGTGAGGTTTGATCCTGGACCACAGGTATGTTACCATCGCTCAAGCTATATGAAAATAATGTCACTTTTCTTGTAAGTGCTCCTGTAGCTTAGAGGTAGAGCATTGGTCTTATGAGCCGAGGGTCGAGGGTTCGATCCCCTCCAGAAGCATTTTGTAACTGAAGCCCCTGTGGCCTAATGGATAAGGCGCACCCCTCCTAAGGGTGAGATTGTGGGTTCGAGTCCCACCAGGGGTGGTGTGGTCCTATAGTGTAATGGTTATCACTCTGGACTCTGAATCCAGCGATCCGGGTTCAAGTCCCGGTAGGACCTGGTGATTCTATTTTCACAACAAACGTTTTTTTTTGTCGTTTTCACCAAAAAAAAAACACACACACAAAAAGAGGTCCTACCGGGATTTGAACCCGGATTGCTGGATTCAAAGTCCAGAGTGATAACCATTACACTATAGGACCAGATGGAGAATCCGGGTTTCGATCCCGGTGCCTCATCGTTGCAAACGACGCACTCTTCCGATTGAGCTAATCCCCCACTGGTGACTGTATGTTTTGATGTTAACATAAGGCCTAATTAATTTTTTTCGAAAAAAAAAAAAGAGCACCTCCAGCGGGATTCGAACCCGCAACCCCCGGATTAGAAGTCCGATGCGCTATCCGTTGCGCCATGGAGGCATCACGATCCTGGTGGGACTCGAACCCACAACCGCTAGATCCGAAGTCTAGCGCGCTATCCATTGCGCCACAGGACCATTGCTGCATGAGTGAGAAAATAATATCTTAAATATTCTTCCAGACTAATCCTGATTTGATAAAAAAATTTCCTCCAACAGTGTCATTGCTTCCTTGGTCTAGTTGGTTATGACGTCCGCCTTACACGCGGAAGGTCCCCGGTTCGATTCCGGGAGGAAGTATCGTTAATGGGGGACTAGCTCAATCGGTAGAGTGCGTCGTTAGCAACGACGAGGCACCGGGATCAAAACCCGGGTTCTCCATGTTTTTGTCTTTTGATCTGAATGAAGAATTAATAACTTCTTGTAATTTAAGTTACGTGTCAAGACACTTTGGCCGAGTGGTTAAGGCGGCGGCCTGCTAAGCCGTTGGGCTTTGCCCGCGTGGGTTCAAATCCCACAGGTGTCGTTATTTTTTTCTTTTTTGAAAAAACATTTTGTGAGGTACAAAAGAACGACACCGGCAGGATTTGAACCTGCGCGGGCAAAGCCCAATAGATTTCTAATCTATCGCCTTAACCACTCGGCCACGGTGTCTTGCTGTGTTTTCAAGCTCAAATTTAACAAAAGTTCCCTGTCCGGGAGTTGAACCCGGGTCTCATGGGTGAGAGCCATGTATCCTGACCACCTAGACTAACAGGGAGTATTCATGAGGGGAAAAAATGACTGGGACGAGATTCGAACTCGCGCCTCCGAAGAGACCAGTGCCTTAAACTGGCGCCTTAGACCACTCGGCCACCCAATCTTCCGTAAGGAATTTCTCTTACACTTGTACACGCCTCCATAGCTCAGATGGTAGAGCGCAAGACTCTTAATCTTGTGGTCGTGGGTTCGATCCCCACTGGAGGTGGACTTGTTTTTTTTTCACACTCACACTTTCAGATTGCATCACATTTCACTCAAAACTCGTGAGAGGTCGAAATGACCTCGCATGGTCTTAAACTTATGGGATAGGCGGGAAAAAAACAAAAAAAACATTCCCACAAAATTCGGAACGCTCTCAAAAATATCGTTTTGACGGTGAAAAAAACAATTTTGTACCAGCGGGTGGGTTCGAATCCCAGAAATTTTTGACGGTAATAAAAAAGTATTTTCACCACACAAATGGTAGGTGATAAATTTTGTTTTGTTTTTATTTGATTATGGATGCAGGGCCACGGCGCCTTGAGGTACTGCAATACAAGGGCCATGTTAGACTTTGGTGACCGTAAACGGAAACCAACGTCTCATGCACAGAAATAACGTTAATCAACTGGGGACCACATGGATCCCGTACCAGAGATTAAGCTGATAAGAACAGATACTACACTTGATCTTAGCCAAAAGGCCGAGAAGGTATGAGTTGAACAAGAAAACACAATTATATTTATAGACTGAAAAAAAAATTTGAAACACGGTGAAAAAAAATTTTTTTTTTTTTTTTTTGGCAGCCACAAAATCTATGGTAAAAACTTTACCAATACACATCCAACATCCTGGTTGGTGTAGTTGGTAACATTTCCGCCTGTCACGCGGACGCCCGGGGTTCGATTCCCCGACTAGGAGTTTTTTTTTAGTGCAAAAAAAAATAAATAAATAGCCGTCAAAAATGAGGTCCTACCGGGACTTGAACCCGGATCGCTGGATTCAGAGTCCAGAGTGATAACCATTACACTATAGGACCTAACATGAAAATGCTTCTGGAGGGGATCGAACCCTCGACCCTCGGCTCATAAGACCAATGCTCTACCTCTAAGCTACAGGAGCACATCTCAAAAAACATGTCTTAAAAAACACACAAAGTGTGACAGAACAGCGAAGTGGCGCAGCGGAAGCGCGTTGGGCTCATAACCCAAAGGTCGGAGGATCGAAACCTCCCTTCGCTATCTTTTTGGTCCCAACTCCCAACACACACACAATAATTCCTTCCAACAGTTATGAAGACAATTTTATTATACAAGCAAGCGAAGTGGCGCAGCGGAAGCGCGTTGGGCTCATAACCCAAAGGTCGGAGGATCGAAACCTCCCTTCGCTATTTTTGTTACCAGCCCTTGTTTTTTCTCAAAGACCAAAAAAATTCCCCAACCGGGAGTTGAACCCGGGACTCTCGGGTGAAAGCCGAGTATCCTGACCACCTAGACTATTGGGGAGTCGGATATGCTTTCGACCGGGATCGAACCGGCGACCTTGGGATTATGAGACCCACGCGCTGCCAACTGCGCCACGAAAGCATTTGTTGGAATCCTGAGCCGCATAAAGTTCTAGTAAAAAATAACAACAACAGATTCAGTGACTGAATTAGGGCGCTTGACTCAAGTTTGAACTATGGAGGAAGTATTAGATAAATTACATGTCTAAAAATTTCATGCGTATAATTTATCAGTGGGGGATTAGCTCAATCGGAAGAGTGCGTCGTTTGCAACGATGAGGCACCGGGATCGAAACCCGGATTCTCCATCTGGTCCTATAGTGTAATGGTTATCACTCTGGACTTTGAATCCAGCAATCCGGGTTCAAATCCCGGTAGGACCTCTTTTGGTATTTTTTCGTTTTTTTTTTTTTGAGATAAAGAAAAAAAAATGCCTCGAGTGGGGTTCGAACCCACGCCTACATCGTAGAATCGAACTTAAGTCGACCGCCTTAGACCACTCGGCCATCGAGGCACTAGTGGGTGAAATAAATTTTTACTATATAAATAAAAAGATGGGAGCAAAACATTTGTTTGAAAAAATTATCCGTGCATTAAGATCGCCGGTGTAGCATAGTGGTTATTGCATCTGCCTTGTAAGCAGAGGGTCGCGAGTTCGAATCTCGCTACCGGCTTATTTTAAATGCCCGTGTAGCATAGTGGTTATTGCACAAGCTTCGTAAGCTTGGGGTCGTGGGTTCGACTCCCACCGCGGGCTTCTTTTTTGTTTGTTCCTAGATGTGTCACACAACCCTTTCTCAACAACAAATCAGAAAAAAAGATATCTAAGCCTTCTTAGCTCAGATGGTAGAGCGTTGGCCTTTTAAGCCAATGGCCGTGGGTTCGATCCCCACAGAAGGTGTGCCACTATAGCTTAGTTGGTAGAGCACTCGCTTAGTAAGCGAGAGGTCATGGGTTCGAATCCCGTTGGTGGCTTTTTCTCTTTTTTTTTTTTTTGTGCGTGGAGTAAGGCCCACATGTCAAAAATGAGATGTGCACCAGTGTAAACCTCAAATTTTACTTGCAGGGTAAAATCACTGCTTCATTTGTCCAAAAAAAAATATGGTTCACGTGGGATTCGAACCCACGCCTCCGAAGAGACTCGAACTTGAGTCGAGCGCCTTAGACCGCTCGGCCAGTGAACCTTCTTGTCATTGTGGAAACATTGTACTCCTACATGTTAATGTTGGGCAGAAAAATAGAAAAAAAAAGCCACCAACGGGATTCGAACCCATGACCTCTCGCTTACTAAGCGAGTGCTCTACCAACTAAGCTATAGTGGCGCCTAATGGATTTGATTTGATTTCCAAAAGATGGAGAATGCGGGTTTCGATCCCGCTGCCTCGTCGTTGCGAACGACGCACTCTACCGATTGAGCTAATCCCCCATATTTGGGAAACAAACTTTGTTGACTTGTATATGACTGGTTGGCCGAGTGGTCTAAGGCGCTGGTTTTAGGCACCAGTCTCTTCGGGGGCGTGGGTTCGAACCCCACATCAGTCACTTTTTTTCTTGAATTTATATTTTGATTTTTGGAAAGGGAAGACAAAAAAAAAATAAACAAAAAGAAGGGGGCCAAGGGGGATTCGAACCCCCGACCTCTCGCACCCAAAGCGAGAATCATACCCCTAGACCATTGGCCCTTTATAACACAAATGAAGCTAGAGGGATTCGAACCCCCAACCTTCGGGTCTGGAATCCGACGCGCTACCGTTGCGCCATAGCTTCAGGTTACAACACAAAGTTGTGACCCCCGAACACAATGACTTGGGTGCCGGTCGGTGGTCGGTTACAGTGCAGAGGTTATGAAAAAAGTACTCAACTTAGAACCTGCAGAGATTATGATTTTTAAAGTACTCAACTTAAAACCTGCAGAGATTATGAAAAAGTACTCAATTTAGAACCTTAACCGTGCGTTCTGCAGCGCAGAGATTATGATTTTGGAAACTGGTTGGTGTCTTAGAAGTGTCAAATTTTGAACAAAATCCGCCTCCAATCCAAAATCTTGTCATTTTTCGTGGTAGTGATTTGTTTCTTCACCCCTACCACATCACCGCTTTCGTGGCGCAGTTGGCAGCGCGTGGGTCTCATAATCCCAAGGTCGCCGGTTCGATCCCGGTCGAAAGCATATAGGACTCCCCAATAGTCTAGGTGGTCAGGATACTCGGCTTTCACCCGAGAGTCCCGGGTTCAACTCCCGGTTGGGGAATTTTTTTTTGTTCAAAAATTCTTTTTTTGAATAAAGAAAAAAAATAGTCACTACCGGGCTTGAACCGGCGACCCTTGGCTTATTAGACCAATGCTCTACCAACTGAGCTAAGCGACCTTCTTGAGACTAATTCAACTTTGTCTTTATTTGTTTTCTTTTTCCTCATGAAAAAAACAAAAACAAAAATGTGCGCCATCCGGGAATCGAACCCGGGCCACCTCGTTGGCAACGAGGTATCATAGCCACTAGACTAATGGCGCAGAAAGTAGTGCGTCGACCGGGAATCGAACCCGGGCCACCTGCTTGGAAGGCAGGAATTCTAACCACTGAACTATCGACGCTCGTCACCGACAGGGTTCGAACCTGCGCGGGCAAAGCCCACCAGATTTCAAGTCTGGCGCCTTAACCACTCGGCCACAGTGACATGCGATGAGAATATTTCACCACACCGATTTTATAACAACGGTCGCTTAGCTCAGTTGGTAGAGCATTGGTCTAATAAGCCAAGGGTCGCCGGTTCAAGCCCGGTAGTGACTATTTTTTTTTTGACACAAAACAAAAGTTTTGTTTAGTAAGTATTCAAAACTTTTCATGCATCAAAAGACACCGTGGCCGAGTGGTTAAGGCGATAGATTAGAAATCTATTGGGCTTTGCCCGCGCAGGTTCAAATCCTGCCGGTGTCGTGTTTTTTTTATCGTGTATTCTCCAATTTTGTGAGTATAAGTTTTGTTTCATTTTTACTGATTATGGATGCAGATTTTAAAATCCCTGTGAAATTTAAAATACACAAAAAAATTATACACACCTCCAGTGGGGATCGAACCCACGACCACAAGATTAAGAGTCTTGCGCTCTACCATCTGAGCTATGGAGGCTGTTGGTAAGAATTTTGAAATTTGATAGTCTTGCTGAAAAAGATTGGGTGGCCGAGTGGTCTAAGGCGCCAGTTTAAGGCACTGGTCTCTTCGGAGGCGCGAGTTCGAATCTCGTCCCAGTCATTTTTTCTTGTACAAAAACTTTGTGTGTGAAAAAAAATATCCTAAATTGTTGAAGGAATGGTCAAAAAAACGACATCTGCAGGATTCGAACCTACGCGGGCAAAGCCCAGCAGATTTCGAATCTGCCGCCTTAACCTCTCGGCCAAGATGCCACAACATATCAGTTCTTGCTCTCGTGGTCTAGTTGGTTATGACGATCGCCTCACACGCGATAGGTCCCGAGTTCGATTCTCGGTGGGAGTAGTCTTTTTTTTTTGTTATAAAGTTGCGGTTCCAATCCACATTAAAAATAAAAACACAAATTCAAGGAAAAAAAGTGACTGATGTGGGGTTCGAACCCACGCCCCCGAAGAGACTGGTGCCTAAAACCAGCGCCTTAGACCACTCGGCCAACCAGTCATATACACTTGTGTCTGGTAATTCTTTTTAAAATGAGAAATTAAATTATCTTTCAACTTTAAATGGTGTCAAAAAGAACTTACTACACAAGTGGGTGCATAGCTCAGTGGTAGAGCATGGGATTGCAGATCCTGCGGTCACCGGTTCGAATCCGGTTGTACCCTCTTCCTGGTTGGTGTAGTTGGTAACATTTCCGCCTGTCACGCGGACGCCCGGGGTTCGATTCCCCGACTAGGAGTTTTTTGTTTTTTATATGTTCATTTCAAGAGAGAGAGAAAAAAAAAAGGGGGCCAAGGGGGATTCGAACCCCCGACCTCTCGCACCCAAAGCGAGAATCATACCCCTAGACCATTGGCCCTTGTACAAGTGAAGCTAGAGGGATTCGAACCCCCAACCTTCGGGTCTGGAATCCGACGCGCTACCGTTGCGCCATAGCTTCAGACTCATGTACTTCGCTGTTAACATGCAGAAAACAAAAATAAGAAACTCTTGTGAAGGGGAAGGTGAAAAAACTTTTCAACACATTTTGACATCGTATTGATATTGAAATTGCCAGATTACATAGAACGGTGTTGTGGTCTAGTGGTATGATTCTCGTTTAGGGTACGAGAGGTCGGGGGTTCAATTCCCCCCAACGCCCTTTTTGAAAGATAAAAAAAAAATTTTCCTTTGTGTTTGGAAAAGTTTGGTTCAATTCCAATCCTCACTTCCAAAAAAAAACTTTTTTTATTGCTCGCCTGAAAAAAAAATACTTCCTCCCGGAATCGAACCGGGGACCTACCGCGTGTTAGGCGGTCGTCATAACCAACTAGACCAAGGAAGCCCTGCAATATCCCGGATTCGAACCGGGGTTGCCGCTGCCACAAAGCGGAGTACTAACCACTATACTAATACTGCTTCTGGTACTTTTGTGCAGTGTCTGGTGCATACATGTTAATCGCCTCTATAGCTCAGTTGGGAGAGCGTCAGACTGAAGATCTGAAGGTCCCAGGTTCGATCCCCGGTGGCGGCATTTTTTTTTGTTGTTGTTGTTGTTGTGTTACAAAAAAAAAAAAAAAATGAAAATGAAAAAATATGCCGCCACCGGGGATCGAACCTGGGACCTTCAGATCTTCAGTCTGACGCTCTCCCAACTGAGCTATAGAGGCACTTGATGGATGAAGTGTCTCACCGTGTTTTTAATATTTTTCCAAAAAATGTTATATATAGTAAATTTTATACAATTGTCTTTGGAGCCCCTCGGGGCCATCCGTAAAAATTGGAACGATACAGAGAAGATTAGCATGGCCCCTGCGCAAGGATGACACGCACAAATCGAGAATGTATCACTTTTTTTGTTTCGGTTTTTGTCGTCAAAAAAATTCGACCAGATACATTCTTTTCCAAACAGTTTCTATACAAACAGGAATGCCTCGATGGCCGAGTGGTCTAAGGCGGTCGACTTAAGTTCGATTCTACGATGTAGGCGTGGGTTCGAACCCCACTCGAGGCACTTTTTTTTTTCCGTTGTCATTTGAATTACAGTGGACCCGTCTTATCGAACAAAATGTCAGAATCTACCGTGACTCACCGTAGCTCAGTTGGTAGAGCGGGGGACTGTAAATGTCTTTAGCGGTAATCCCTAGGTCGATGGTTCGAATCCGTCCGGTGAGATTTTTTTTTTTTTGACACAGTTGATGCGCAGAGCCAAACTTTTATTCTAACAAAAACAAAGTGTCCCATAAATTTTCATTTATTTTTTCAGCAAAACAATCTGAACACACGGAAGTGCCTCCATGGCTCAGTTGGCAGAGCGTTCGGCTGTTAACCGACAGGTCCTCGGTTCGATCCCGAGTGGGGGCGTTTTTTTTTTTTTTGGTTGTCGGATTTAATCTTGATGTCAAAAAAAAAAAACGCCCCCACTCGGGATCGAACCGAGGACCTGTCGGTTAACAGCCGAACGCTCTGCCAACTGAGCCATGGAGGCAACTACATGCAGTTTGTGGAATGAACATATTTATTCAATTGCTCCAAGACACAAGCTAGTCACTGTGTCCGAGTGGTTAAGGAGCCAGACTTGAAATCTGGTGGGCTTTGCCCGCGCAGGTTCGAACCCTGTCGGTGACGAGCGTCGATAGTTCAGTGGTTAGAATTCCTGCCTTCCAAGCAGGTGGCCCGGGTTCGATTCCCGGTCGACGCACTACTTTCTGCGCCATTAGTCTAGTGGCTATGATACCTCGTTGCCAACGAGGTGGCCCGGGTTCGATTCCCGGATGGCGCACATTTTTTTTTAGTACTCAATACCAAAATCATTTATTGAAAAAAGATTCCATTTATTTACCGCGACTCACCGTAGCTCAGTTGGTAGAGCGGGGGACTGTAAATGTCTTTAGCGGTAATCCCTAGGTCGATGGTTCGAATCCGTCCGGTGAGATTTTTTTGTGTCGTTAACTTTTATTCTAACACAAAAAAAAAAAAGTGTTTTGCTGAAAAAATAAATGAAAATTTCAGAGTAGTATTTATAAGATAAGAAAGCATCATCATCACAATTGTCCCCGTGGCCCAACGGATAAGGCATCTGACTACGAATCAGGGGATTGTGGGTTCGAATCCCACCGGGGATGTTTTTTTTATTATGTTTTTTGATTTCCACACACGACACCACCATAGCGGTAAAAAAAGTAAACGAAAAAACACAGCAAGGGGGCGAGGGGGGAATCGAACCCCCGACCTCTCGCACCCGAAGCGAGAATCATACCACTAGACCACCCGCCCGTGGACACCTTCGTCCTAGGCATCATCATACGCGACATCCTCATTTTATTTCCCTCTACCCCAAGGATTTTACTAATACAATAAAAAGAAAAAAATAACACCTTCTGTGGGGATCGAACCCACGGCCATTGGCTTAAAAGGCCAACGCTCTACCATCTGAGCTAAGAAGGCTCCTTGTTAACATTGACTCGACAGGTATACAAATACTACATTTCTGTGTCCGAGGAAAAAAAAAAAAATAACGACACCTGTGGGATTTGAACCCACGCGGGCAAAGCCCAACGGCTTAGCAGGCCGCCGCCTTAACCACTCGGCCAAAGTGTCTTCGGTAGTGAAAAAAACGAATGTGAGGTTTGATCCTGGACCACAGGTATGTTACCATCGCTCAAGCTATATGAAAATAATGTCACTTTTCTTGTAAGTGCTCCTGTAGCTTAGAGGTAGAGCATTGGTCTTATGAGCCGAGGGTCGAGGGTTCGATCCCCTCCAGAAGCATTTTGTAACTGAAGCCCCTGTGGCCTAATGGATAAGGCGCACCCCTCCTAAGGGTGAGATTGTGGGTTCGAGTCCCACCAGGGGTGGTGTGGTCCTATAGTGTAATGGTTATCACTCTGGACTCTGAATCCAGCGATCCGGGTTCAAGTCCCGGTAGGACCTGGTGATTCTATTTTCACAACAAACGTTTTTTTTTGTCGTTTTCACCAAAAAAAAAACACACACACAAAAAGAGGTCCTACCGGGATTTGAACCCGGATTGCTGGATTCAAAGTCCAGAGTGATAACCATTACACTATAGGACCAGATGGAGAATCCGGGTTTCGATCCCGGTGCCTCATCGTTGCAAACGACGCACTCTTCCGATTGAGCTAATCCCCCACTGGTGACTGTATGTTTTGATGTTAACATAAGGCCTAATTAATTTTTTTCGAAAAAAAAAAAAGAGCACCTCCAGCGGGATTCGAACCCGCAACCCCCGGATTAGAAGTCCGATGCGCTATCCGTTGCGCCATGGAGGCATCACGATCCTGGTGGGACTCGAACCCACAACCGCTAGATCCGAAGTCTAGCGCGCTATCCATTGCGCCACAGGACCATTGCTGCATGAGTGAGAAAATAATATCTTAAATATTCTTCCAGACTAATCCTGATTTGATAAAAAAATTTCCTCCAACAGTGTCATTGCTTCCTTGGTCTAGTTGGTTATGACGTCCGCCTTACACGCGGAAGGTCCCCGGTTCGATTCCGGGAGGAAGTATCGTTAATGGGGGACTAGCTCAATCGGTAGAGTGCGTCGTTAGCAACGACGAGGCACCGGGATCAAAACCCGGGTTCTCCATGTTTTTGTCTTTTGATCTGAATGAAGAATTAATAACTTCTTGTAATTTAAGTTACGTGTCAAGACACTTTGGCCGAGTGGTTAAGGCGGCGGCCTGCTAAGCCGTTGGGCTTTGCCCGCGTGGGTTCAAATCCCACAGGTGTCGTTATTTTTTTCTTTTTTGAAAAAACATTTTGTGAGGTACAAAAGAACGACACCGGCAGGATTTGAACCTGCGCGGGCAAAGCCCAATAGATTTCTAATCTATCGCCTTAACCACTCGGCCACGGTGTCTTGCTGTGTTTTCAAGCTCAAATTTAACAAAAGTTCCCTGTCCGGGAGTTGAACCCGGGTCTCATGGGTGAGAGCCATGTATCCTGACCACCTAGACTAACAGGGAGTATTCATGAGGGGAAAAAATGACTGGGACGAGATTCGAACTCGCGCCTCCGAAGAGACCAGTGCCTTAAACTGGCGCCTTAGACCACTCGGCCACCCAATCTTCCGTAAGGAATTTCTCTTACACTTGTACACGCCTCCATAGCTCAGATGGTAGAGCGCAAGACTCTTAATCTTGTGGTCGTGGGTTCGATCCCCACTGGAGGTGGACTTGTTTTTTTTTCACACTCACACTTTCAGATTGCATCACATTTCACTCAAAACTCGTGAGAGGTCGAAATGACCTCGCATGGTCTTAAACTTATGGGATAGGCGGGAAAAAAACAAAAAAAACATTCCCACAAAATTCGGAACGCTCTCAAAAATATCGTTTTGACGGTGAAAAAAACAATTTTGTACCAGCGGGTGGGTTCGAATCCCAGAAATTTTTGACGGTAATAAAAAAGTATTTTCACCACACAAATGGTAGGTGATAAATTTTGTTTTGTTTTTATTTGATTATGGATGCAGGGCCACGGCGCCTTGAGGTACTGCAATACAAGGGCCATGTTAGACTTTGGTGACCGTAAACGGAAACCAACGTCTCATGCACAGAAATAACGTTAATCAACTGGGGACCACATGGATCCCGTACCAGAGATTAAGCTGATAAGAACAGATACTACACTTGATCTTAGCCAAAAGGCCGAGAAGGTATGAGTTGAACAAGAAAACACAATTATATTTATAGACTGAAAAAAAAATTTGAAACACGGTGAAAAAAAATTTTTTTTTTTTTTTTTTGGCAGCCACAAAATCTATGGT
>Ga0315324_10000276_pt1 | contig 18295 bp, 29 predicted proteins | sample M150021515metaG_FD_203919 | JGI IMG/M metagenome (GOLD analysis project Ga0315324, IMG submission 203919) | Ammonia-oxidizing marine archaeal communities from Monterey Bay, California, United States - M1 500m 21515 | ecosystem: Environmental > Aquatic > Marine > Intertidal zone | place: USA...
GACCTTGTTTGGCCTGAGTAGTCTTCTTAGCTAGTCCACGAACGATATCCCTAGGGAACTTCTCGTTATCTGGCATTCGTAAAGACAGTAATGATTTCTTCATACCCATTTCAAAAGCTCTATCAGAGTTAATCTCAACATATCCTAGTGCACGTAATCCTAATGACTTAGATACCCAAGACTTACCAGAGCCTGGGCCACCTGCCATAAAAATTGCATGAAAGATTGCTGGATCATTTCTGCCTTCTTCGATAAAGGTTTTAAAGTCTTGCATGTAGAAATCTAATAAACATATAGACTTATTTATATGTTAAAGTTTCTTGATTATAGCGTCTAGCTCCTCTATTTCACTATATTTTTTCAGTTTCCTCAGTTTTTTCTTGATGTTAGGGTTTACTGACTTTTCATCAATAAATCCCTCACTTTCCAACACCATAAGCAACGCAATTACATCCCCCACTTCTTCCTCGAGTCGTTTTCTATTGCGTGCATTATGGTACCCAAACCGATGAAGCTTTTGAATAGCTTGAATGAGTTCAGCACACTCTTCAGCTAGAATTACTAGTGGCTCATTCATTTTTATTTTTGCCTAGCACATAATCTTGTGCTTCCATCGCATCATGTAAAACACACTTTAATATATCACCAACCGCTGTATTAAATTCCACTTGTCCTTTCGGGTCATCACCATAATGTTCAACTATCTCATAATCAAACGAGATAGACTCTGAGTCTGGTAGTAGTTTAACGTCTGTATATCGGTATATAACACCACCATAATCACCACCGGTAAGTTTAATAAACCAATGCTTTTGATCCAAATCCTTTTCTACAAAAGCCCATTTATCGTATAAAGCCATTTCTTTCTCCTAAGTCTAAACCTTTAAATAATTTTAATATTGACCCAACTACTATAAAAACACCAATCAAAGCATAGAACACAACCAGAAACATTATAATGATTGGGAACATGACAATGGCGATTATCGTAGCAATCTCGTTTTCATACTCATATAAAATTGGACCACTTCTAATAACTCCTGGGGATACTTCTCTCATTCCATCTCTGCCTTAATCTCTGCCTTAATTTGTTCAATTGTCTTACCAGCCCTACCATTCTCAATAGTGACTGTTATATTCACCATATCAAATATATTCAAGTGAGGCGATTCGAATAAAGGTACATCAAGAATTGATGTAACAGACTCAACTCTGTCAAGGGCCAATAGGTCGGCTTTGAGTGCTGCAATCGCCTCTAGGTTTTCAGGTGTAAGCACTCCATCTTCTGTATGAAAAGCAATTATCAGCTGATCATCAACCACCTTAAACGTTTCTTGAGTTTTTAAATAAAAATCGAGTTCACCATCACCACTAGACATAAGAGATTCAGATGACATATCCAAAGCCATCTTAGGAGCTTGCATAATTATTGGCACTAGTACGGCAATCAACAGCATCAATGATACAACTGGCTTGTATATTAGAAAATGAAAAAGTTTGTCTAGTGGTGTACTACTTGGTTCGTTGTTTTTCATCTTGTTCCTTTTTAGCCTGCCTATCTTCCCTCAACTTTTTAGCCTTTTGTTTTAGTCTCCAAATCAGCTCAGTATTATTTTTCATGATAGCTTCATAGGGAAGATTTCATTAATAACACTTGCACATGCTCTTGCGATATCCATATGCTCCTGTTGTGTTCCATGAGCGCCTCTTAATTCGATATAGTGCACCCAACTTCTAAGGGTTCCATTCATATACAATCTTGATACTGTATTGCCCTCAGGTAAAACACATCTCGCTTGTTCCTTCGCAATGCCATTATCAATTGCCCATCTATATGCTTCTTGTGCTGCTTCAATAACTCGTGATTGTTTTGCTTGCCATGTTTGGTCTAATTCAATATCATCATTCTCCAAAGAATTCTGTCTATTCTTATAGTCCTGTAGTCTAGCCTCTCTATGAACAAACTCTAAATCAATGGTTGGATCCGCATATCTCTGAGAGTACTCTTGGAATGAGAATGACCTATGTCTCAACATCTGTCTTGCAATGTCTCTTGTTGTCTCAATCTCCATACAAACAGACACCATCTCTAAAGGACTCCAATGCTTGTGTTTAATCAGGTAGTTGATAAGTTTCTGACCGCTCTCATAGTCCTCTTGGTTCTTTGGAGCTGATACCCTAGCACAATATGAAATGAGATTGATTACCTCATCTTTAGTATCAATTGGGTCAACCTTTACTGGTCGGCTATAGTTAATTAGTTTTACTTTCATACTTTAAATTCTCCAAATTTGTCTTTAATGCCAATGTTACTATCATCTGCTACCAATGTCTGAGCTGAGTCTTCTATATCATAGAGTCTCATCTTAGCCCTATCTACTCCCACTACGAATCGTCTTGTACTGCCTGTCGGATCATTGTATCTGTTTTTCAATTGTTTAACCATCAATTGATTAAGGTTTTCCAACTCTTCAGTTGAAATGATAGCAAACATCAAGTCTGCTGTTGCTGGTAGTCCGAATGATTCAGATGTATCTTGTAGACCCACATCACTATTACCAAAGCCATCTCTTGTTGTCTGTGTCGCTGTCAATACTGGAACATTACACTCAACAGCAAGACCTCTTAACTCTTCAGCGATTGCTTTAACATATGTATATGAGTTAATAGAACCACCCATAGCTTTCATTCTTGATGATGAACATATATTTAAGTAATCAATACAAATTAAATCTGGTGTGAAGTTCTTCTTCAACTTCAACTCATCAATCAAAGCTCTAAAATGACCAGCATTAGCAGCTCCTGTTGGATACTCTTTGATGAGTAATTTACCAGCTCCTTTTTGTGATATCTTCTTCAACTTACCATCAAACATATTTTTAGATAAGTTCGATAGTTGGTCAATAGGAACATTCATCAGGTTAGCATCTATACGTTCTGCAATCCTTTCCTCAGCCATTTCCATAGTGATATATAGAACATTCTTCATCTGAGTTAAAGCGCCTGCAGCAACATGACACATGAATAATGACTTACCCACACCAGTACCTGCTAAGCACACATTTAGACTCTTATTAACTAAACCACCCTTTGTGATTTTATTAAACATCTCAAGGTCAAATGGAAGATGCTCTTCTTTTCTATGATAGTATTCAAATCGGTCATCTGAGTTATCTATGTAATCGTGTCCCACGTTATTATCAAATGAAATGGATAATGCATCACTTAATAATTTTGGCAGGGCATTCTTACTTAGAGACTCATGGTTACCATCAATAATGTTTATGGACTCCATGATTGCAAGATAGATTGACCTATCTTGACACCACTTCTCTGTTTGATTAAGCAACCATTCTTCATTAGTATCTTGAACTTCCTTAGATAAATCACCTGCTATAGAGAATAATTCTGATACCATATCTGCTGGTACTGAGTCATTCTTTTTTAGTTCTATGTTCAGTGCCTCATCATTAGGAAGCTTGCCATACGCTGTTACAAACTTCACTATCTCAGAGAATAGTATCTTATATGGTCCTTCAAAATAACTATGTTTCAGATGAGGTATTACTTTGCGAGTGAACTCCTCATCCTGAATTAGGTTGCGTAAAATTAAAGTTTCTAGATTCATTAAGTAATCATGTCCTTATGGCCAATTTCAAAAGACTTCTTTAAGTACTGTTTAAAGTCAGACTTCTCGAAGATGTTATCCCAAAACTCTTTAGTTAAGGTTTCTTTTGCTCTTACCTTCTTATCTAGCATCTCACCAGTAGTCGTGTCTACCTCTGAATACCAACCATTAGAAGGCTTTGCTACATAACCACCTGCAAGAGCCGTTTCAAGTAAACCTGAGTAGGCTTCAATACCACCTTCCCATGTAACTGAGATAGGAATCCTAGACTTCTCTTTAACGAATCTTGACTTCTCTACGTTGATAATGAAGTTGTATCCTTTAATCTCCGTACCTTGCTTCTCTTGTTGACGACCTAAGATCCAAATGTTATCTGCAGAGTAGTATATTCCAGTACCACCACCTACTACATCTCTAGGGAACAATCCAATTTCTTTATATGTATGGTTAATAGCTAACAGTGGAATGTCTCTCATTGTTAGATATGGAGTAGTCATTCTGAATAATCCTTTCAGAGCTTTTGCCCTTGACATATCAGCTACACTCTTCTCATTTTGAGCATCATCTAACTCTTTCTTGGATGCAAGGTTACCGATAGAATCAATCATAATGATGACCTTATCCGCCCGCTCGATATTCTCAAGTTGATTGATTAAATCAAATTTGAGTTCCTCTACATTACGAATTGGAGTATGAAGTACCCTTGATGTATCAATACCAAACGATTGAAAGTATTGTTGCGGTGAACCAAACTCTGAATCATAGAATAACAACACAGCATCCTCAAATTTATCGAGGTAGGCTGCTGCCATCAACAGTCCAAACGAAGTCTTAAAATGCTTCGACGGCCCTGCTAGCACTGTTAATCCTGAGCTCAGTCCACCATCCGGATCACCGGACAATGCAACATTGATCATTGGGACAGGTGTTGTTACCATGTCCTTATTTGCGAATAGTTTTGATTCTGATAGAATAGCCGTATCTTTGATTCGACTGTTCTTTTTCAATTGATCCATTAAACCCATATGTAATTCTCCATCATGTAATACTATATTATACCCGATTTAGTTCGAAAAGTCAACATGCTCATAAGCGAATAAAATTGCGCCTTGAGCTTCTCTAGTCAACGGTCTGTTCTTATACCAAGCACCCGTTTCGTTATCTATCTGTGTACACATATCAGCTATCTCATTTGCTGATATTGGATACTTACGTCGTATAGCACTTGATGCTATACTAACCATGATTTGATACATCTTACGATACCAACCTGTATCCGATATGGTCTTATATTCCGCGACTAGCTGTTTATTAATGAAAGGACAATCATGGTAACTAGACCAACGGATGTTAGTATTAGTCATTTGTTCCTTACGATGATTCATTATTTGTTTTTTGACACTCTCAGGTAGATTATCTAAGAACGAATTCCCAGTAACCTTTTCTACATAATCATGTTGACTCAATAGCTGTGGAACATCAATACATTGTCCATCATTAATAAAAAAGAATGAATGACTATCTTTATATCGGCCTGGCACAAAATACATCCTTGATAAGTCTTTAGTTTGTGGATCACCAATATCCCCCAGTTCCTTATTTAAAGCAAACCAGAAGTGTTTAATCTTATCATTCTTAACCGTCTCACTTAACGGAAATACTAGTCTAAATTTAGGATGCTCAGTGGTTGATGATGCGGTCGAGTAACACACATATGTATACTTTCCATACAAGTTGGCTAGCTCTTGTTGTAGATCCCCAGAAAATGTATGGTCATCAACATCAACAGCAGCCCAACCATACCAGTCGATAACATTTTTGTTAGCTCTGGTAGTGTCATCTATGAATCTCGCTGGTGTAATCAAGCAAGCATCCTGTTTACTCTCGTACTCTTTGTTACTCAGATTCTCTAAAAAAGTTGTAAACGAATCCCAATCTTCAAACGTCATAGACTTGTTTGTCTTGTTGTCGTACAGATTTTTAAAGATTGTGATCCCTACCATCAGAAGAAATCCTCTAAGGTTACCTCTTTCTCAGTTGTCCAGCCAATAGCTGTTAATATTGGCTGAATTGGCTGAATGAATGTCTTATCGAACTGCTTATCATAGTCAATGTATTGATCAGTTTCAAACCCCTTCGGAAGATAGTCTGGAAATGACACTACATTCTCCTTGAGAGGATTAGGCATCTTCAAGTAAGTGAACTTAATTTTCTCACCAGAATGAATCTGATTATGAACCTTCGTTAGGCCCTTTGAATTGATAGTATCGTTGTATACGATTGCTCCCCTAACATGAATTGGAGTACCTTTCTTATACAAGTCATCACCTTCACCCAACCACTTGTCCAACTCGCTCACACCTCTTGGAAATGCAACTTCATGGGCAGGTAGTGTTTTGAAATGGTCTTTGAATTGAGCAATAGCATCTTGTGTTTTAGGTTCAGAACCACTGATGATTACCTTAAAGATATTCTTCAGTGCTTGTCTACAAGCTGCTGGTGTTGATGATTTAATAGCTTCTAATCCCATAATCTTTAACTTAGGCTGTGTATATTGAACCCCTTCATTGTTGTGTACATTTAGAATGTACCTCTTCTTAGCTGTCCATATACCACGATCAGCAATTGCTTCTCGTGACATAACCATTTTCTTACTGATGCCTCCCAAGGTATCATATAGTCTATTATACCCTATTTCGATTACTTTTTCAAGCTTTTCTTGACAAACTTTGTCTAAAAACTTTACTGGGTCTTTAGGATTAACAGCATTAACTAATGGTTCCATATTAACATATACAGAATCGGTATCAATAGCAATAATGTAATCGACATCATCAGTCTTCAGGACTCTATTCATATACTGATTGATTTCCCTCTCAGCCCATCTAATAGTAGTTTGACCTGAAGTAGTAATGGCTTCAGCAACATCTTGATTGAAGTACCTGAAGTATTGATTACCCATAGCTCCATATAAAGAGTTCATAAGAATCTTAATTGCCATCTGTTTGTTCTCAGCAATCACTATGTCCTTCTCAATCCTATACATCTCTTGCTTATTAGCTTTATCCATGTGCTCCATTTCTTGCTGAGAACTCAACATAGATTTCTTTACTACAACACGTTCGAGATACAACTCTTCAATGATTCGAGGAATGGTACCAAGTCCTATAGTACATAAACGAAGACCATTAGCAGCAAGTGCTTCATTCTCTGTAGTATTAACTACCTGACCATCCAATATCTTGTCTATAGTCACACCAGGTATCTTTCCTAGAATGGTTTCTGGACTCATATTATATTGACAAATGATGTTAGGATATAATGAATTCAAGTCAAATGAACACACCCACTTATGAAGACCAACTTGTGGTGCTTTCACATAACCACCAGGATAGTCACCCTTCACTGAGTCACCGTTTGGTGGTACACAGATGTTCCGAGATGTTAAGTCACGATACAGTATTGAGTCCCAAATGCCTACAGTGCCCATACAATCGATGTAGTTCACACCAGCCTTGTAAGCAATAACCATAGTTAAAGTAATGAGTCCCATCTTATCTTCCAATCGTTCAATCAACTCAACATCTCGAATGTTATAGTCAATGAACTTTTGATGGTCTTCCTTATACAAGGTGTATAGGTTAGAGTGTTCGTCATATGATAGCTTTCGCTCACCAAGAACGGTATGAGCAATATGGTCTAGTCTGTATGACTCTTGTTGACCATATGAATAGCCGAACTTCTTAAACAAGTCAAGGTAGTCAAGAATAGCCACACCATAAATGTCATGCCAATGGTGGTCACGATTCATTATCTTTGTAGTCCGGGGATGATTGTAGTTCCATGGACTTAGCATGCGAGCTACTTTACTACCACATATATATGTAATACGATTGATTAGGTACGGCATATCGAAGAACTTAACGTTCCACCCAGTTACAATGTCAGGGTAAGCAGTTGCCCATCTTTCAACAAAGCACGATAAAAGATGTTTCTCATCAACACACTTTCTATATACAACTTCTTGGTCTTGCATGATTGACTTTTCAGTATCATAGTCACCTAGTCCCCACACATAGTAGATGTCATCAATGTTATTCTTCATAGCGATTGAAATGACTTCACTCTTAGCTTCATCAGGGTGAGGGAATCCCTCATCAGATTGGACCTCAATATCAATTGAAGTTACGTTGACTAGGTTACGTTTGAACGTAATTTCATCAGGATAATGTGAAGTGATGAACTGCGTTATGAAATTATTCATTCCATGCAGGTCCTTATTAGCTATGTCACCAGATACTCTGATAGCTTGTTGAGCTTCAGCCATATTATCATATGTAACTGGTTGTGCATCACGTCCATCTAATGTCTTCCATCCAGTTGCTTGAGCCCAAGGAAGAGGGTTATACATCGTGGGTTCAAAAGGAACCTTTCGGGAGAAAGGAAGGCCGTTATCATAACCACGATATAATATATTGTTACCGCGTCTGTAGACGCTCGTATAGAACTCATTCATAATTTAGTTACATCTCCACAATAAATTGGTGGGCCCAATAGGATTCAAACCTATGACCTACGGCTTAGAAGGCCGTTGCTCTATTCACTGAGCTATGGGCCCATTCATTAATACATTATACATCAAACGGGCACAAAGGTCAAGCGTTTATACTATAATTTTTTTCTCTGGGGGCATCGCTACATTTGACGTTGATGTCATTGAGAAATATGCTTCTCCTAACTTTTCAGTTGGTGTTGTGATAAACACGATAGTATTAGTGTTCACATCAAGTACGTCAATCTCAGCGAAGGGCATGTATGCATTGAAGGACAAGTTGTCTTCATCTCCACGAAAGATTGAAATAGGATGTTTCAATCCAGTGAAACCACCATCTGTGTGGGCGATTGTACAAAGGATTTCTTCCCCTGTGATTAGTTTTACGATATTAGCTGTTGCCATAATTACTCCATAATGGGAGGCCGTAGCCTCCCTAACAAAATTAGCCTAATAAAAGCTGTTTAGCACTTTTACTTAGCTCTCCAAGATTAATCGTCTTTGGCTTATCCTCTTCCGGAATCTGGTTCTCCAGTCCGACGAGCAACAATCCATCGACAATATCTGCTCCAACAACTTGACATGTTTCTGCAATAGTGAACTTGCGTTCAAATCGTCTAGCTGAGATTCCACGATGGATATACTCAGATCGATCTTCTGATTGCTTCTTGCCAGTGATGGTTAGTGTACCCTTTTCCATCGTGAGAGAGATATCATCTCGTTTGAATCCTGCGACAGCGATTTCAATAAGAAATGTGTTATCTCCTTTCTTCACAACGTTGTAAGGGGGGTATCCTTGATCTGATTGTTTAATAGCTGTTAGGCCATCCAGTTGATCAAAAATGTTATCAAATCCTAAGAAAGTATTCCTTGGGAGATTGAAGTGGTTTGCTAGTGTTGACATATTGTCCTCCTATTAAATAGCAAGGTTATAAAAGCAAGACCCAAATGGCATCTTGCTAGTTTATTTATACGAATTCTCTATCTTCTCTATGACCTTTTCTGTAAGCCATGTTACTACTAGTTTCACGTACTTCTACTTTAGAACACCACACCCTATCCTTTTCACCATAGTCTGGTAGGAAGATAGTGTTAATGTATTCATATAAGAAGTCAGCGATACCTTCACAACCAGTACGCTCTACTTCAGTAATCTTAGCCAAGCCTTTCTTGCCAAGTTCAATGAAGTCATCATAGTTTGGATCATCCACTGCTACTAACAATGTGTGGTCAAACCAGTCCTCTAATAAGTATTTTAGTGGTCTCAAACCACCATAATCAATACACCAGTTGCGTGCATCTAATGTGTCACATTCAAACTCAAAATGAAATGAGAATGCGTATCCATGAATGACATTACAGTGTGACTCTGCCCTCCATTGACGATACGCTACTGGAAACTTCTCTGTGTATGTCTTTGTCGACACCCACTTCTTTTCTTTCTGAAACTGACCTAATTCTTTGTTCATCGGCCAATGACCGTTCTCACCTTGTGTGATATCTACTGCACCTGTTATTGGATTTTTTTCTCCGCTAAGCGACATATTTTATTACTCCTTCTACTAATTTATTATATAAATCTTCCAGAGATCCGTCATTGAAGATTGTTATCCCTTCGTCATTTTCCATCTCTGAAATATGACTATCTACTACATCATCAACGTCTCTCTTAATGTTGAATAGTAATATGTTCTCTTGTTTAACCCAATTTAACTCAATTGGGAATCTGATATCACTGATGATGACATATGCATAACCATCTTCTATATTGTCCATAGCATCTATGTTCAACATCAATGAGTAATCATCACCATTTTCCTCAAACAAGTCATCCCAATGACCAAGTAATATCTGTCTTGGTGTGTACTTGCCATCAAAGTTAGGCATATCCATATATGGTGAATCTTTCAACTCTCTGTCTGTGAAGTTGATTAATGGAATGCCCAACTCGTCAGATGTTATCTGTTTAGGTAGATCAGCTAATGCAAACAGTTTAGCATTCCCTAGGATACGTTGAAGCATCTCTGCTGCTGTATCCTTTCCTGAACCTGCTAGTCCTGTAATTGCTATCTTCATCAGTCGTGAAACTCCGTGCTGCTATTAATACTATCATCGTACTTATCATCGTGAGCTTTTCCATGACCATAATCACCATCATAATGATGAAGTGCTTCAGCATCAAAGTTTAGATATTGTCCAATTCGTGTACCACGTTTAAGCTTAACATCACCACATGAGATATGCATACAGCCAGCCATCATACCATGATACCCCGAATCATATAACCCTGAAGTTAAGAATACTCCATTACGGTTTAGAGTTGACCTAGTGATAACCCAACCAGCTTCTCCATCACCTACCTTAACTGTATTCTCCATAATCACTTCATAGTGACCTGGTGGTAAGAACCAATTGTCATTCTCATTTGGATGAAGTTCCGTTGACCCTCGATGAATCTTCTCATCTTCATTAATAGTAAACAGATTACTCTCAATCCTAAAGATTTTATATACTCTTAGGTCAACAGCATTTGGTTGTACATCTTGCTCTTGTACGTGACTTAGTGTAGACCTTGAGTGAGGTCCCATTATATGCTTCATGTTTCGATATCTCCTTTATCATTAATAAAGCTGACATTTCGATCAACTTGACTATTATTATACATTGTTTCGATAGAAAAGTCAACCTCTTCTTCAAACTTTCCATTGATGAGACCAGTAGGACTTGAATCAAATTCAATGTCATTCATGCCAGCCCAAACAGCTGCACTTGTGTCCCAACTGTTGATTAATACTTGATAGGTATGACACAAATCAATTTCATTTGGGCCATCTGTCATCCCAAGGAAATGTAATCTATTATATCCAACTGTATTAAGCAATCGTCTCTGTTCAAGCTCTCTCATCATCCAGAATCTTGATAGATACCTTTGAAGTTTGTTTCCTCTCTCAACACCATATGCATTAGGAATACCTAGAATAGACATGCCAATCAAGTCAATCCAATCTTGGTCTCTAGCCCATGTAAATGTGTCGATGTAATCTTCGAGGTCCCCAACTTTTGATTGTGGAACGAAGAAGGTTTTATACCCAGCATCTTTAAAGATGGGACCTAACTCCTTAGCAGCATCAATTGTCTTTTGACCTGGTTCCCCAGGATAATCAGACATAACTATATACTTGGCATTCATTTGTTCAGCCATTGTTAGTAGTTTGTCGCTTGGGTACATTGGACGTCCAGCTTTGTACATTTCAAATGCACTGTTGTCCAAGATGATATCCTTTCCGTCTTGAAAGGTCTTACAGTAATCAGCTCCATGTTCCTCGACGAGGTGAGCTAAGGTTAGATGTATGCTACTACGTTTAGCAGCATAATCTGCATACGCCTTAGGCGCGATATGACAAAATTTTATCATTCAATTACTCCATTATGTAAAGGTGTTTAGTTAGCCATCCATAGCTTGTGTTACTAAGTCGTCCCAGTATTTCTTAGTTGCTGCTGCACCGAAAGTCTTCGTGAAGTCTTTCTTCATTCTATCATGGTCATGGTTTGTGTTTTCCATACCAGCAATTACCCAACCGAACATTACGTCCCTACTAGGTTTCTTGGCTTCTCTAATTGTCTTTAAATTTTTCATGGTTGATACTCCGTAAATGAACCGTTTTCGTTATCTTCTGAAACACTAATAGTAATGTTTCTATCAGGGTATTTATAATTAATAGCTTCGCAGAGGTCATCTGATATCATCTCACATGACTTATAATCTAGTTGTAATGTATTATCAGAGTACATACTCTCTAACCATCGTTTAAATAAGATAAACTCAATATCTCTATCATCATGAAACACCTCAATTCCAACTTTAAAATGGAATATGTGTCTATGAGGATATCCTAGAAAATGAACATCTTTCAACTCATGAGCCTCTAAAGCAGCTGGGAATTTGTGGATACCTTCTTTTTGAAAGCGTACCCAAATCATTTTATTTTTTGTTTTCATACTATGTATTATACTCTATTTTTATTAAAAAGTCAACAGATTCTTTCACATCTGTTATAAAGAATGGAAGACTCATATGGAGTTAAATCTTGATTGTATTTAGGTCGGAGCCACTGAATAAATCCTTCCTCTTGAATCTCAATGTACGGCTGAGTCAAATCAGGCTTAGGTTCAACAACCCATTTAAACACCCAATCTTTGTGAGATGAATGAGCCGTAAGTGCTTGTCTAAACTTCGTAGCAGAATAACCTTTGTTCTTCCACCCACGATGATTTGATTCAAGAAGGCCTAAGGGAAGAGATGTAGATCCAATATAGACACACACATCATCATCCCATACGCTATAAACTCCTCGAGTCTTCCGTTCCATTACTTCCTCGAAAATGCTGCCAGTGCCTCTGCTCTCAATGATGAATTTGGTTCACCAAACTTACCTAAAGCTGTTAGCGTAACAGTGGTTGAGTTTGTGTCCATCACACCACGTTGACTTACACAAGTATGTGCAGCATCAACCATGACAATGATGTCATCAGATTCAGTAATAAAGGACATTGCATGAGCAATCTGTTGATTCAAGCGTTCTTGAATTTGAGGTCGTCTTGCAAAGTATTGTACTAACCGATTCATCTTCGACAAACCTAGTACCTTCTTGCGAGGGATATAAGCTATATGGCATTTGCCAATAATAGGTCGAAGGTGATGTTCACAGTCAGAAAATAGAGTGATGTCTCGTTCAACAACAAACTCATCACCTGAAGTCATTTTATTATCAACAGCTGTACACTTAGGGAATGTATCGTTTCTGAGACCTGAGAAGATTTCATTTACATACATCTTTGCTACCCTATTTGGGGTATCAATCAAAGAGTCATCTGTTAAGTCAAGACCTAGTGTGAGCAATGTTTGTTCCACTTGCCTCTTAATATGATTCAATTTGATGCCATTATTAACGTCTACTTTATCAGTCATAGGAGTTTGCACCCCAACTTTTACTAGGTATTCGTTTACTTGTCTACCTAGTTCTTCATTTTGTTTTGCCTTGTCGTGCATCATTGCTCCTTGTGGTTTAATAAGTATTCATTGTGGTCCATTTCCCATGGAAAGACCACCCAATCACCAGTATGCTTAGTATAGTAGAATACTTCAGCTTCTTCAGCTCGTTTCCCACCCACTAGCACATGACACTCTACATATGACTCTGGTCGTTCTTTTTTCAAAAATGCTCTAACCTTTTCCATTGTTTGACCGGTATCAAATATGTCATCCAATACTATTAAAGTATCAAATTCTTGTGTCCTATTCACTACCCATGTAGGTTCCTTTACGACACCAAATTGTTTCGTCGTTCCAACTGGCAAGTCGTATGATTGAAAGTCTATTATAGACATCTCACATGGTAATATATTAGATAGATGAGTAGTCATAGGTAACGAGCCCCTATACAGTCCAACCAAATGAGGAGTGTGGCCTCTGCTGACTAGCATATGTACTCTTTCTACAATCGCTTGGATGTCTTTTATATATTGATCATCGTATTTATATATCTGCATATTAAGTTCCCCAACTATTGCCAAATAAATTTATGTGTAATCTAGGACTGAATTTATATCCATATTTCATACACAGATCAGCTACTTGATTTTCAGTCATTTGTTGACCTTCAATAGTAGCTCCTTCTGGCATCAGGAATACATCTTCAATCCGTACACCAGCAGCTTTATATTTAGCTAAAGCGGCCACTACTTCTTTAACATCAATCTCGTCTCTAATAACAAACTTCAAGTTGATATTAGAATTAACTACTTTGTTCATTGACAATAGACACTCAGGATTAATTGTAATGTTTTGGTCTTCACCAGTCAATGATAGTTTAGGAGAACACATCCAAGTGACCTCCAAGTCTGTAGTATTTAAGTACTTAGCAAACTTAGGCATCACCATTTTAGATCCATTGGTCTCGAATGTCAGATGATTAAGCGAATCCATCTCTACTTCTTGCAACAATTCAATGTAAGCATTCTGCCAACCCAATAGAGGTTCACCACCAGTAATGACTAAGTGGTTATTAGTTCCCCAGTCAATTGGAGCTGCTTCATCTAGTTGTTTAGCTAGTTCTTGAGTTGTGCCGAATGGCGAGAGGTGTTTATACTTCTTACTCCAAGAAGCAGATGAATCACATCCAATCTCTACGACTGGAAGATGTTCTACTGAATCGTACTGAGTAACATCTACCAAATTATACGGCATCTGTTCCAATGGAATATGATTGTCTCTTGGTTGGCCGAAGCCGTTGCATTCTAAATTACACCCAAAGGTCCTGAGGAATACTGATGGTGTTCCCACCCATTTCCCTTCTCCTTGAATGGAGTAGAATACTTCTGAATATCTTATTTTTTTCATACTATAATCATCCTATAAAAATATACTTTAATGTACATTATACATCAATTCGAGTCAAAAGTCAACTATGATTTATGATTTTATACCAATGTTGTATTTGGGACAAAGGTCCCAGTTAGATTTTTCTTTGTGGCTGATAATCTTAATTTGACTTAGTGGTGCTGTTTCTTCTATCGGGTTGACTACCTCTAACAATCCCCAATCAGACAATAATGTAACGATAGTGTTTCGTCGTTCCAAGTCATTCTCAGTTAGGTTTGAAGGTTTGCCATCCAATAGAAATAGCTCTTTGAAGTGTGTGATAAAATACCTACCTTGCTTATGTAATATATGGCAAGATTGATATAATTTTGAATCTCGTTTTGACGCTACACCCATCCTTGTTAACGTCTCTCTGATTTTTAGAAAATCATCGGGTTCTGCTAATATAACTTCTAACATCATTCCTGGCTCCCAATTAACCAGCTCATCGTTGTGTTCCACCATGATTTATTCTGTCCTTTAAAATATCCAATTGTTGTTTATCAATAAGAGGAAGAACATCTCGAGCTTTTTCATTACTATATCCATAGTACATCTTTACGATATTGAGATTGTCAGATTCAATGTTCTTATTCCACTTTGAGAAGCGATTCCGCTTCCTAATAATATTTATAAGAAATGAATACTGCAATCTATTATCAGCATGATGGTACTTGTTCATCTCATTTGCATACAACACCGTATCAGGGAAGTAAGACAAACTTCGATTTACCATAAAGGCATTATAGTCCTTTTCGTTCTCCATTATATCCTTCTTAGTAGAATTAATGGACTTTACAAATTCAAATGGATTCATAATAACACCATGTATATAGTTACGATAGCAGCACCAATATATAATAGCACCACTAAACTAAGTGACCAAAGACGTACTTGCCTTGATGCATGCTTAGTAGGAGTTACCATTCCAAAGAACGTGAATTTTTGTTTAATTCGTTTAATCATCCCATCATTCCATTACTAAAGAACCATTCAATACTTCTGCCGACGGACACAATAACACAAACACCAAGGATGATCACACATGAACACACACCTAGTATTACAACTCGATGATTAGCCGCCTCTAGTTTATCCAACATATCATATCTCTTCTTAAACTTCCTTCTGTGTTCACTGGCTGTCATCATTAACCTCCTTCACAAGTTCCAAAGAACCAAGAGCTCTTATAATAGTACTAACCATCTTAGAACACTTTTCCATTTGCCAAGCTAAGCTAGCTAAGCTAAATGCAATTACTGATAAAAGAATGTGGGTTAAAAATAGTTCAGATCCTGCCATAATATACTACTCCTGTTATTTAAAATTAATTTGAGACATTACTTCTGTCATACAAGCAACAACGTTTAACTCGTGGTCTGCCATAAAACTATCCTTATATGAATAGTCAGCTAGAATTAATACCAATTGTGGAATGGAAGCTGGCTCCACTTGTTCTACCATGTTGTCGTAAATCATCCTGAATAACTTTGTTGCTTCAACATCGATATTGTCTGACACCCACTTTCTCATGTTCTTAAAATCTTTATCTTTAAGATTCTTCATTAGTCCGTTGACCGAATCTTCTGATAGTGAAACCAGTATTCCTGAATCGATAGAACCAGACATTCCATATCGTTGACATTCATTTAGAACGCGTCTCCAATCAGGAAGATACTTCATTATAAGCTCAGCCAAGACTTGATTGTCGTATGCGATTTTCTCTTGGTCCAAGATGGATTGGAGTCTTTTCATAAACAGGGAGGCTAGCTCATGCTTCTTACCTACATTGAATTCATATATGGAACACCTCGAGTGAAGTGGATCAATAATACGATTCTTGAAGTTGCATGTTAGAATAAACCTACAGTTTGCTGAGAACTCCTCCATGAAACCACGAAGAGCAGGTTGAGTTGATTGGGGGTTTAAGTAATCAGCTTCATCTAATATAACTACTTTGTACCCTCCTTTAAATGAAACAGTGGAAGCAAACTGTTTAATCTTGCCTCGAAGAGTATCAATGTTACCATCTTCGGAACCATTGACAATAATAAAGTCGAGGTCAAGTTCGTTACACAGAGCTCTAGCAACTGTAGTTTTACCTACACCAGCTGTCCCCGTGAACATCATATTGGGAAGTTCACCACCATTGATAATTTCCTTAAATGTCTCTTTTAAAGACGAGTCTAGGACGCAGTCATCAATCGTTTGTGGTCGGTACTTCTCAACAAATAAAAATTCTTTCATATCACATATCTCCATAATCTAATAATACTATTATACCTGATTTCAGTACAATAGTCAACGAAAATCTACATTAAACGCAACAGATATTCTCTTCTCTGTTGAGCTCAACTGTGGTCTTACTTCATGATACAACCAAGCTGGCCATATTAATATATCACCGGATCTAAGGCGAGGTCGCCATTCTGAACTATAATACTTACCCAGGTGTTTTTGTGGCTGATGCATCATTTGTGCCTCAAAAGGACTACGAAACGCAATGTGTGCACAGTCATCATTATATCTTACATAGAAACAACCTGATAAGTTAGATGATGGGTGGATATGCAATTGATGAGAATCATGTTCCTCCATAACATTCCACCACATACTTACTTTATGAGGACCTCTCTTCTCATGTGATATGATATCTAGATACTTATCAGCCAGACGGCCGATGTTATCTCTCAATTCATTCATACCACTAATATCATATATCTGATTAGTCTCGTACCCCTTTGTGTGGAACGAAGTATAGTGGTTAAAACTCTTACGCTCTTCAATGATATCAGCAGCCATTTCATCCAAGTCTATCTTGCGACGAAGGTTCTCTTGCATCATAAGAGTAGGGAAAATAGAATGCATTTGCAATCTATCTTCCTTAGTCCCATTAAGAGCTGGCCAGGGTGGGGTCATTCACTTTCTTCGTCTTCAGGTTTATTGGCTTCAACGTGAGCTGATACAAAGTTAGACAATCGGTTGCGTAGAGCTCCTACGTCAGCCAACTCTGCTCCTTCAAATGCTCCCCTCTTAGTTACGATATCAATGATAGTAACACACGAGGCTAGGTCTTTTAGTTCAATTTCAAGTGATTTTTGTTCTTCAGTATTCATATTATGCTCCAAATGTAGATGTTTTCTTTAATGCGACCCAGTATTGTACTGTGTCGGCTTCGATAGATGCCAACAGTTTAGATGAAATCGTAAACTTGTATGCATCAGATTGTACAAATCTAAAGTTCGGAATGTCAAACACGAACTTAAATCCTACATCAGTATCTATATCAAAAGTTTCTGATACAATACTAAACTCATTAGATGATGGATTCTTAGTGTCAGTCACAGTCATCTTTAACTGACCATCATCACCAGTAACGACTAAGTCATTGGCTTTCAGTGTAGATGATGCTTTTCGAATCGTAGCTAATTGAGCAGCTGACATGATAAACTTCACTTCCTCAGAGGGCATAACTAAATCCTTCTCGGTTGTAATCAAGTTACCAGGCTCAGCGAAGTTGTACCTGAGAGATTGCTTACCATCAGTTATCCTAACAAACTTAGATGCTCCATCAAACACTAGCTCAGGACTATCGAACATGCCCATAGCACTCAGAAATTCCCCTAAGTCGTATATACCAAATCGGTACGGAAACTTGTCGGGAACCTCAGCTCTCGCCATGAGATTTTTCATA
>Ga0315324_10000285_pt1 | contig 18119 bp, 21 predicted proteins | sample M150021515metaG_FD_203919 | JGI IMG/M metagenome (GOLD analysis project Ga0315324, IMG submission 203919) | Ammonia-oxidizing marine archaeal communities from Monterey Bay, California, United States - M1 500m 21515 | ecosystem: Environmental > Aquatic > Marine > Intertidal zone | place: USA...
GAGGTAGTCAGATGAAGGTTTGACTCTTGACCAGACCATCTTAGTTTCGGGATTAGAGGACTTTCCCACTTTGGCTGCAGATTTACTGCCTTATCCTGTAACCAACAACACCTGGATAAGCATTTATCCATCAGCCTATTTCTCAATATCAAACTAGCATCTTTCCACATTAACCAATCTAAGTGCTCAGTAATATCCCCATGTATCAAAGTTACATCTATTCCTAATTTTATGGTTCTCGCTGTTCTTGGGATTGGTCTCAACTGTTCTGGATTATCAATCAAAGATTGTACCCATGTGGAGTATTCATTCAATGACCAAGAATTGTCTAATGGACAGGGATGATATGGCTTTCCAATCTCTGGAAAATCGAGATATTCTAGGTATCTCTCCATCCATGTGTCCTTATCTTCGTGGCCTGGCCATCTTGCAGGTAACTTGTATTTGATTTTTTTAAGTTGCTCAGCAGTCAATCTTCTTTCCATCATTAATGATGCAAGGAATTCTGTAACTCCAGTTTGTGGTTTGGAGTGGCTAACCTTGAAAATTTCAGCAGTAACTTCTCTATTGTCGGGTAAAGTCAGCATTAACCACTCACCTCTACCTATGTGCTCTAGCGTCACACCATGGGTAGTACTAGCTAATAGTTCTGGGAAATCAAACCACTTTGAGATGTTTTGATCATGCTTTCTGTCCAAAATTATAATTCCACCATCTCTAACATTGGTTGCCAATTTAGGCATAATATCCGAGAATGTTTCATCGCTTCCCTGCTCAGAGAAAGGAGATAGCCAATCAATATACAAAATGTCTAGCAGAGGGAGGTCTTGCATCCCTTCAACCGCCTCTTTCTGTCTATGAATCAACATATTTTGAAAGCCAATTCCGGGATTTCTGTATGCCCTACCTCCGGTTAAAGGATTAGCTAACCTTGCAAAATATTCATTGTCAATATCATCTCTATAAAATGGCAAATTATCAGGATATCTGGGGCAGTATTCATCGCAAAATAGCACGAAGGGGTGCTCATTTTCAACCATTATTGACCATGAATTAAGATAATTCAAATCAGCAGCTGGATGTGCCACAATCAAGGGCCTACCTTCAGCCTGCGGCATTGGCACATGGGAAAATAATTCATCGTTCTTCCACATCATTTTACCACCACATTCACAGACATCTTGGATGCCCCCTTGGCACTACCCTGAATATTCTCTTAGTCTGTCTTGCTAACCTTGGATATTGATTAGCAGAACTTACTCCTGCAACGCCTTTTTTTGCTGTATCATAGATTTGTCCTCTATGTAAAGTTACGATATGTGAAGTACACAATTTCCCGTTTACATCAGGGTCTGAAGGTGGATCGATTGAATAGAAACTAATCAAGAACAAATCATCGTAATCTATCAGTTCATCTATGTAATAATCTAGTCTTCTCAAATCTTGATTACAGTATGCAAGTTGAAACCCATACGGTTCCAATGCCTTTGACCAGGTATGTGGTGATTGAGAATTAATTATCGGCATAAAGTCCTCAGGGCCAACGTTTGCACCTGTTGCATTAGCAACCATAGCAAGAGTTGTTGGAACACAAGTTGGACCAGATTGAGCGATATGATTGAGTTGCAAATCTCTGAAAAATGGACCTACTGGCTCATCGCTTTCTTCTACGTCCCAAAGTGGCGCACTTGGATTAGGTCTCCAATACAAACTCATTCCCATTCCTCCTCAAAGTCATCAGGCCAATCTATTTCTTCTCCCATGCCCAAACCTTTCCCTCTTTTCTTGGCCTCAAGCCAATCATTCAGTCTAAGTTTACCAATCTCATTTTCAATGCCCAATTTTTCTGAAAATGCTTTCACCAGCATAGTCATCGCAATCAATAATTCTTCTATTCCATTTTTTTTCATGTTAACACCTCACAAATACATCCAATCTTCAGGCCTACCATTAGGCCACTTTTCATCGAATTCTTCTTGCGCCTTTTTCCTCTCTAAGGATTGAACGTGAAGCATTCTCCACACTTCTTCATCGTCGACAAACATCTCGATAAGCGCAATTAACGAGCTCGGGAAACTATCTTCTGTCGGGAAAACACAAGTGTAGTATTCTTCGTACTGATGTCCTTTTAGTTCAGTCATATGAGATGGGAAATCATAGAGTCCAAAATCTCCCTCTCCAACTACTGTTTCAATTTTCCATGAATCAAAACAGGCTTCTAAATTTGCAATATGATTGTCCAAATTACTATTATTTCCAGTTCTGTTTCTGATATTTCTAAGTGCTCCAGTATGTGATTCTAAACTATTTGGAGGTAGCCATCTGGAGAACTCCATACTAACGTCAAATCTGAAATTAGAACCGTGCTTACCCTTTACAGTAAACGTGTTTTCTTTGATTTCAATAAAATCATTCTCACTCACAAGTTGGGCAACCTTCAACCAATCTTGCTTTAGTGTAGCTTCTTCTTGCTCGCTGAGTATTGGTTCAGTTTTCCATGGTGGAGGAATATATCCCAATGGTAGAACAATTAATTCGCCCATCTCATCAGGCCATTGATTCCATTGGCCCGTTACACTAGGGTTCTTTTGATTCCATGCTTCTAATGCATGTAATTGAAATTGCAAAGTGTCAGTATCGATCTCCCAATCAATATACTCCCAAGCATCAAATTCTTCTTTATCCCTCATGAAAAGGCCCTCCTTCTAGGTGAAACTCTGCTTGGATGACAAATGTTGCATGTGGTATTGATACAAGGCCAAGAGTAATCATTAGCAATGAAATTTATTTTGCCTCTATCGACCATCTTATCCCAAAATCCTCTAGTACAATTCCAACTGTCTACCCAGATTTTATGATTTGGAAATGCTTTTCTGATATCAGCAATCATTGCCGAACCAAATCCAGAATTTCTATTATCTGGATCATATACCATTACATTATGAATTTCAGCATAATCCTCATTGATGAAAATCCAACAATTGGATTTCGGCATTCTACCATTATATATCCAACAATTTTCATGCCTTGGGTTATCCCAAAAACCAGATACACCATTGATTGATACAATCCTGCCTCTGTTTTCAGTCGCTTTTTCTTTGGTTATTATTTTCATATTTTTTCAACTCTTATTATTTTTTGAATGGCCAGGGTACCGGGATTCGAACCCGGGTAGGCACCTTCGCAGACTGCCGTGATATCCACTACAACATACCCTGAAGTACCATCAAGCCAGCGAGGGTGCCCGGATTCGAACCGGGGTCCAGGGGTTCGTAACCCCAGATGCTATCCACTACACCACACCCCCATTTGGCTTGAAACGCTCTTAGCGAGCGCTGAATCGTTTCTAGATTGAAAGCCCAAACTGGACCTAATCAAACGGCTCCAAAAGGAAGGTGTTTCATCATTACAGGAAGTTAGGGTCACGCTCATGGGATCGAACTCGACTGCGATGTCGACCCAACCTAGTGAAATATGTTAATTGCATGGTATCACCGTTTCTCCTCTGCATATCTCCCAAGAAGTCATCATGTAAAAAGGTATCGGTGAATTATATCATTTTTCACACCCATCTCCTCTCAGTCTACAATATTAGTAAAATCTTGTAACTCCTACTAGTGTTAGTAATAAAAGTTAAAAAATTACGAAAGTGGTCTTTTTTTGTTACTATTACTCATCTAGGCGAATAACTTCTTATAGGTAAAAAGGCAATTTTAAAATTACATATGAATTTTGTAGGTTTTGATACAGAGTAATAAGTTCAGGGTCAAATCCAGCCGAAATAGAAACCAACCGAATTCTTCACACGAATATTTTGCAAGATTCGCATTACAATGTTTATTTTACTGCGGAAGAGGACGATGGCTTTGAATTGTGTTCTAGTTAGAGTGCTCTTCGAGACTACTGAGAGACACTATCTGTAATGTTTCTTCATGGGTTGCTTCTAAGACTACTTTACATGCAACTCCTTCTTCATAGGCATCTTGCCATGTTTGAGCACAAACGCACCATTGGTCTCCGGGTTTCAATCCAGGGAAATTGAATTGAGGATCTGGTGTGATTAAATCGTTACCTTTTGAACGAGCAAATTCAAGAAATTCTTGTGTCAGAATGCAGCAAACAGTATGCAAACCTCTGTCGTTGCGATCAGTGTTGCAACAGCCATCTCTCATCCATCCAGTCATTGGTTCAGTTGAACAAGTGGTTAGTTTGGTTCCAAGGACATTGAATGAGGGAAGCACGTTTCCCCGATAACTGACTTTAACAAATATTCATCGGTTCATAAATTTAGAAAGTCATAAGCACGATAGATGATTACACACTCATGGTTTATCTCATACCTTCACATAGCCAAGTTGTGGGCGAAGAGTTGCATGTTGTCACAGGCGCTTTCGGTTATTCAGGAAGATGGATTGCTCACCACCTTTTGGAAAAGGGAGTTCGCGTAAGAACGCTGACAAATGCAGTTGGAAGAGACGACCCTTTCGACGGAAGAGTCGAAGTGCATACTCTGGATTTTGAGGATTTTGACTCACTGGTGGAGTCGCTTAGAGGAGCGGTTGTTCTCTACAATACCTATTGGGTTCGCTACAATCATCCTCGGCGCAATTTCGATCACGGAATTGCGGTTGAAAATAGTAGAATTCTATTTGCTGCAGCTGCAGAAGCCGGTGTGGAAAGAATCGTTCATTTTTCAGTAGCACACCCTGAAAAAGCACCTGACTGGACCTACTTCAGAGGTAAGGTCGCGGTAGAGAAAATCCTCAACGAATCGGATTATTCATTCGCTATTCTAAGACCTACAGTATTGTTTGGTGGAGAAAGAAATGTTCTGATTAACAACATCGCCTGGATGCTGAGAAAGTTCCCTGTATTCGGTGTATTTGGTTTAGGTAATTATCCAATCCAACCGGTTCATGTCAAGGATGTGGCAAGGATTGCAGTTGAGCAGGGGCAATTGCGCGAAAATGTCACAATTGATGTGACTGGGCCCGAAACATTCCGCTACAAGGAATACATCGGACTAATGGTCAAATCAATGGGACTCAGACGAATTATTCTCCCAATGCCTTCACTTGCTGGATGGATGTTTGGTAAAGTCCTAGGGCTATTCTTGCAAGACCTAGTGATTACAAGAGCGGAGATACGCGGCTTGAAACGCGGGTTGATGGCTTCAGAACAAGAGCCACTTGGAGAGTTAAAATTCTCTGAGTGGATTGCTGAACATGGAAATAAATTTGGTAAGAGATACCAGAATGACCTCAAAGAAAGAAAGTACCGCTCTCCATAACCTGCTTATTCTTGTAGGACACCTGCGCAACGCAAAAGCAGAACTTCTTCCCATGGCCGAGCCATTAGGTGCAGACCAATTGGTAGGCCCGCTTTATCAGAACCTACTGGAATAGTAATTGCAGGTTGTCCGGTTAGATTTGGGATATGCATGAAACGCATCAAGGCGGAGAGTGTGGCGAGATCGGATAATCCATTCACTTCAGCACCCTTGGGAATCGGTGGGGCAGTGCAACCGGTCGTCGGGGTGATAATGAGGTCCACGTTATCGAAAAGCCCCATGGTGTGATTGACGATATTATGTCTGAATGAGCGAGCAATAATATCGTCGCTTTCATTCAAACCCTTTGCCATTGCAAGAGAAACTCGGATGTCGCCACCATACTGTCTACGCTTTGAGTCAAACCATGACGATTGGCTGGACAACATCTCTCTTGAGATTGTAGTCAAATGGGCAAGCCTTACCTTGTCGAGGTTTGGAATTTCTATTTCTACTAATTCTGCTCCGGCTTTCAACAAGGTATCTAATCCCTCTTTGCAAGCCTTCACCACCTCATCGTCTGCATGCTCAAACCATGGACGGTAGATTCCAATCTTAATCTGTGATAAATCCAAATTCTCCACATTGGATAAATCAAGACGGGGTTGAGTTGCATCGCTTTCAGAATGGGGCCCACTCATCATTGCCAAACCGCAGATCAAATCGTCTAATTCAGATGCAATCGGTCCGCTTTGTCCAACCGATGGGCACAAGCCTGAGCCGCCATCTCCGCTAATTCGGCCGTGAGTTGTCTTCAATCCGAGGACCCCACATAGGGAAGAAGGGATTCTAATCGAGCCCCCGCCATCTGTTCCATAGGCTAGTGGAACAAATCCTGCTCCAACCGCAGCAGCACTACCGCTACTCGAACCCCCGCTCATTCGAGATTGATTCACAGGATTGCGAACCGTTCCATGGTTAGGATTGATTCCAAAAACTCCCATGCCCAATTCATGTGAAATCGATTTGCCGAGAATTACTACGCCTGCTGCTCTCAGTTTTGCAACTACAGCGCCATCGCTTTCGGCGGAACCTTGGATGCCTCCGATGAATCCAGTTCCTGAGCAAGTTGGCACTCCAGCAGTATTCATTACATCCTTGATCACCATTGGAACGCCATCTAATGGCCCCAGTGGTTTTCCATCCTGATATCTCTGCGAACTTGCAGCGGCTTCAGCCATTGCTGATTCTTGGAAAATGTAGACCATTGGGTGAATGCCCATTGCATCTTCTTCATCGGCTTTCAACTGTAACAAGGCGTCACTTACAACTTCGGTAGGGTCTGCATCTCCCCTGTGGTAGGCTTTTGCAATCATACCCATTGGAACCTCGCCAATTACCTGTTCACCTAAATTCCAAGGAGTCGCGATATCAACTTTCCAATGAGTAATCGGTTCTTCTACGACTTCGACATTCTCTTTACGCATTCTCTTGATACCGGTATTTCGCAACATTTCGGCGACGACTATTCTGCCGATTAAAGGAGTCTCGGATAATCTAGCGACTAAACGCAGCATTCGGCCCTTGAGGATTGGTGCTTTGATGTCAACCAAGTCATAGGCCATACACTGACATCAAGCCGAGTGTCTTGGTGGTTTCCCCGGTTATTGGGAATTATCAGCGGCGCTTGCGTTGCTTCTGACTACGTTGAGCACGAGCCTGAGCAGCTCTTGCTTTATTCCCGCCTTTACGTTGAGCATGAGCACGCTTGTCACCTGTAGCAGGGCCGCGCTTTACCGCTTCTTTCTCATCTTCGCGCTGTTGCTTTTGCATTCCACGCCATTGGCTGCCAATCAATTGAAGAATTTCTTCTTTGGAAGTAGCACCTATGCTCTCTTTTGCGCCTCGGCGGCTAACCCACAAACGGCCTTCCTTAGCATGAGGACGATTTGGGTGACTGATTTTCTCCTCGCGCTTGACCTTCTTGAGACCAGTTGCTCGAGCGGCAATATAGAGGCCTTCGAGATCTGGTTTCAGGACTGAAGAGTCTCTTGGAACCCTGCGACCACTACGGCGCGATACCTTCGCGTTGAAGTATCCCGGCCACAGAGCAATGCGGTCAGGATTGTGTTCCATGAAATCACCTCACAAGGTGGTCTCCAATGAACCCTTTCTCAAAGCAGAACGCCGTTAATCACGCCATCGTGACCTGGGCGACTGGTAATTCGTACTCGACCAAGGTCGGTTTCTACGACTGCACCCTTTGTTAGGATGTTACGACGAATGTAGTTGGGGTTGCTGTCGTTCTCGACGACATTTGTAATAGTTGCAAGAGATGTCTTGCCGGTTTTTGAATCGTTAACTGAGACTTTGTTCTCTGCAAGAACACGAACGAGAGTGTTTCCACCGGTATTGCGGTATATCTTTCGCTTTGACTCGCCAATGAGAGCGAATTGCTTCTCAGAGGAGATTTCAGTGCTGCGCTTGCCACGTGCTTGAACGCGACGACCACCTGTGGGCTTACGACGAGATATTCCGTGCCATTGTGCCATGTCTACTGCCTCTAGCGCCACGGCGACCAGCCGTTCATATTTGAAGGGTATGGGTCAGACACAATCAATAGAAAAAGACGCGACATGCTCTTCATTTCGATTTAGAGTGGCTGTTAATCGGTCTCCATTCTGGAGTGGGCCCACGCCTGCGGGTGTACCCGTAAACAGAATATCACCAGCCTTTACCGGAGCCCAAGCGGTTAATCTGTCAATCAATTCTTCAGGTGTCCAATGCATGTCCTGAAGAGAGCCTTGCTGTACAAATTCACCATTTTTCATCAAGGAAAATGAAGCTGATGAATCATAGGCGACCCATTCGCTAACAATGGCGCTTCCACGAAACGCCTTGGCCTCAGCCCATGGTAAACCACCGGATTTGAGACGATCTTGGATACTCCTCTTTGTGAGGTCTAAACCTACAGCCATCTCTACGGGTGAGAGATCTTTTCCGAATTTCAATACCAATTCTACTTCGTGATGGACATCACCATCACAGGAATCTATTGTATCGGGTGAAACCAAACAAGATGTGGCCTTGAGAAAAAACGCTGGCTCCTGGGGTATCTGATTGCCTAATTCGGCAGCATGTTTGGGGTATGTCCTGATGGCACACCAGATATCCATGAATATCCCGATGCCGCATCTATTCATCAATACGAAGGGTCATGAGCGTCATACCATAGGAGTGGCCATGGCCAAGGATTGGCAGATCAAGAAACGGAGGCCTGTGCGACGCAAGCATATTGCACCACTGCTCAAGGATCTTGAAGCCGCTTTGGGAATTGATTTAGCCGTTGATGGAGCATTTTTGGAAATGGCTGACTATGGTCCATGGAAGATGGTATTAGTCGACAGAGTCCCCCTTGCAGTTGAACTGCAAAATCCAGAAGGAGAAAGAGTGGTCTTCCTTACCTTGAGAGGATTCTTATCATATCCTTGCGAAAACCGCTACGTCGAAGTTGACCATGGAGCGATTCCATTTCTGATGAAAGGAGCGGACTGTATGGTTGCGGGCATTCATGATGCCGATGATGAAATCGCCGAAGGTGACCTTGTATGGGTACGAGACCAGACTCACAAAAGGCCCTTGGCAATCGGATGGGCTGTAATGGATGGCAACTCTCTCAAAAACGAAGCCAAAGGCAAGGGACTCAAGAATATTCATTGGGTTGGCGATGAATTGTGGGAGATGGAATTATGATTGAATTAGCAACTGGACAGATTCAAAAAGGAAGGCGTCGAAACAGTACCATGCGAAGAGGCATTGCACTTCTCTTGTCTGTGCTGCTCGCAAGTTCTTTGGCATCTGCAACAACCACTGGAGGTGTTGACAAAGACCCGGTTCTCGAGGACACTGTATTCACATCAATTACGCATACCGCTAATGCCCATGATGGTGGAACTTGGTCAATCGATTTCGTATTAGACTCCAATGCTACTGACAATGGTACTACTTTCACATTAACCACGCAACAATGCACAAATGATGGTGTGTGCGACCCTCCTGAAAGTAGAGAACTAGTTGATGGTGAACAAGCAGGGACCTTTTCCAGTTCGGTTGTAGCAAAAGATGACCACTCCTATGTTAACTGGAGATTGAGAGTAACTTATCCTGATTCAGAAGATATTGAAAAATTACCTGCTGAAGGATTCTACAAGTCTTGGTCCGATTGTTGGAATTACGACGGTGCGTGGGGCGGAGATGGATGCAATGATGCTACCTCGGAAGATCCTGCTTTACCTGCAATATCTGCAGCCCTGGGAATTATCGCCATTACTGCAGTTGCGATTACTCGCCGCCAGTAAATTCGACTAGGCGCTCGATGAAGCGACGTTGTTCTGGACCGAAATCAGTAATGATTACTTTGACACCTTTGGCATCGAATTTTCCATTGAGGAAGCCGCGCCTATCAAGATCTGACTTTACCAAAGGAAGACTTGCGGCCTTCATCGTAAATTCTACGCCCTGCTCGACTAATTGCACAGACATTTCCTTGCAAATCGCTTCCTTCACTAAGGCAAGTAATTCCTCCGCAGTCTCTCCACCGCCATAGGCTGAAAGAAAACCGAGGTCGGCCTCATTTTGTTCCATCAAGTGGTCAAGACCTCTTCCTGTCACATTCCCACCTCATGCTGGTTTCTGATAAAGGTTCCATCCTAGAACCTGTCCGGTGGTTGCATCCATCGCCATAGTAAGGCGGTTGTCCCAACCGCCACTATCCCATTCACGGCTCAAATCAAGACTTGTCGCTCCCTTGTCGCCGCTATTGAATTGGTTTATCCAATCGGTATAATCACCATCAGGAGTTACTACAATGTGGCCAACTCTGGTTTCAGAATGATATTGCCCAGAGGAATCAAAGAAGCCATCAGCGCCATGGAAATGGCCGAAACGTGCAGGATTGGTCAAGTCTTCCTCAAGCATTGAGATGTTGAGAGCAGGAGGGATGTCTTGCCGATTGTGGGCTGGGCTGTCGTTGTGGGAGCCGTGATTAACATATGTACACGCCTCGGAAGAAGGTGCACCACTAATGTCCAATACTACCCAACCTGAATTTGGATCTGTAGATACCCATGATAGATTCCAGCGTGTTGCTGAACCACTGCGGTCATCCTGAGCTCGCCAAATATATCCATCCTCATCCAAGGCTCTGTCTGCAGCAGTTGCATTTGCTAAGAATGGTACACATGCGACTGCGTCCTCTAATGTGTGAGTGCGTAGACTACTTCTGTCGGGTAGATGTAAGTCGTTCTCGCCCCAATCGCTTAGTTCGGATGATGATGGAGCATATGCTCCTGAATTTGGTAATGAAAAGTAAGAGCGCCCCATATCTGAAGTCACGAGTTTATCTCCTCGACTCAATGATATCATGCTCATATCTAATTTCAAATCAAGTGTACCTTCTGGCAGAATCATATCTCCTAATATCGTGGTTGCTGCTCCACATTGAGAACGGTCTCCTTCCTTACCTGAAATATGGACCTCTACTTTTTGTTGTACTGCCCATGGGGATTCTTCAGTAACCCACATTGTAATTCTAGCATGCCCTAAACAGTAATCTTCAATCTCTGAATGAGTTAAGGAAACGCGCCAACCCGTATCTTCGGCACCAATTACATTCCATCGCCATCCAAGGTGTGTGCCGCTTGCTCCTTCCTGGATAAGGGAGGAACCCATTACTTCGTGGACTTCGATAGGTGAGAATACCATCGCAACACCTGGTGCAATGCTCTCTAGTGCCCCAAGTACTCCGCCAACTCCGTAAGATACGGTCTTGCCTTTGTGGGATTCAGTGCCAAGGTTGAGAGACCAGTCTGCATCGGTTGCAAGGACCACTTGTTCTGATAATTCGGTCCAACTGGTTGTAGTTAATTGGAGTACACCCGATTTTGAGCCATTTTCAATGCATCCCACAATTGGCACTGAATTGGATATAGATATTTTGAATTCATCACCCTCCTCTCCAAGTGTTTGAGAATGGCCAAGTGTTTGAGAATGGGACTTTTCAACGGCAAGCCAATCGAGACCCAACGCGCCCTTTGCGCTAACCGCACCTTGCATTTCATCATCCGGTTCACGGCTTAACTCACTAAGACCACCTTCAACGACATTGGCAGTTCCTGTACCTTCAAACTCCAATTGTAAACGACAGTATTCATCTTCAGTATCAACATAATCTTGAAACATTTCGATAAATCCATCTGTGACATCCAAATCACCATTTGTTATTGTGTATGACATCGTGTCACCATAGCGCAAATCGTCTGCAGTAAATGGTTCAAGTTGGCTATTTACGTACCAATACCACCCACCCGATGCTAGGAGGATTGTAATCAAAACCGCTGCAACTTTAGGATTGCTAATCTGATCACGGAGAGTCCTTGGGGATGAAGAAGTGGCTTTGTGGGCAGGCCTATCCTCAAGGATTTCAGCCTCGATTACCTCAGCGATCAGAACCTCATTGGGGAGCGGTACACTCTCGGCTTCAATCACAATTGAATCATCAACCTCAATTTCAGGTTCAGGGAGGTCTTCTTCCAGAGAAATTGTCTCTTCTTCAATATCTTCATCGAGTGAAAGTGATTCTTCAACTTCAGGTTCTTCGAGGCGGGCAATAATTTCCGCCTTTCGACCAGAGATTGACAAGCCTGCTTCCTTGCACATAGCCTTGAGAGTGGCTACGGTCAGAGAGGACAAGTCGACTGGCATGCGCACACCTTTCATAGATACGGGCCACCCACCCTCTTTCAAGGATGGGGCGATATGCGGCCCTTACAGGGCCGTTCAAGCATCTGGGTCTTGGTACGGAACATATTCCCCGTTTTCGACGAGATATACCGTCTGATCATAGGTTCCATCAGGTAATTTTCTGAAGAACCAGCCATCTCCTTGATCCTCATACACATCGTCAACAGCTTCTGATTCTGGTGCTGGCTCAGGTGCCGCTTCTGGTCCAGGTGTTGGTTCTGGTGCCGCTTCTGGTTCAGTAGCAGGTGGTGGACCACTAGGACCTGCAGGTGGAGGGCCACTTGGGCCTGCTGAGAGAATCGCAGTACTTGTTTCCGCCATTACCTGTTCTTCGATTGTAGGTTCGGCCTTCGGCTCGGTCATGGACTTCATTGCTTTACCATGCCTCTGTGCACCAATAAATGCGAATAATGAAAGGAAAAGACAGAGGATTCCAGGTATCCCTGCAAGAATTTGATTTGGATAAGTTGCAATATCAATTTCAATATCTACATCTCCATTGTTTCCATGGCCCCCTGTCTGAAGTATTACTTCCAAACAATATATCCCCGGGTCTATTGCAAAATCAATGTCGTATTCCGCCCCAGGTGCAACTGCATTTTCGGCCCAATATTGCCGCGTATGGCCAGATTCACCGGTACGAGCTAACTGCTGCTGATCAGCAACTTCGTATGAATTGCAATCTGCTGCTCCGTCTGGTAGTTCGACAATTATTACTTCAAGACGTTCGGTATCAGAAGGAATAGAGTTCACCATCAGTGTCACGGAGACTGGTACATCAGTGAAGTCTTCGCCATCTAATGGAAGGCCCCACACATAACCCGTAGGATACACACTTGATCCTGTTGTCATTTCCATTGAATGACTGAAAGGGAATAATGCAAAAGCAAAGAGCAAAGCAGCTATTCCAAGATACATGAATACATTCCAACGAGATTTTTTGAGGGCTTCTTTGTGCTCTTCAATAGTTTTGACTGACTCTATTTTCTCGTCAACTGGGACCGGGATAATTGGGGCTTCTTGCTCAACAGATTCCATCTCCTCTGTCTCGGTCATGGCTTCGCCATTACTAACCATGACTTGAACTAAACGATGGGGAATATCCTACAAAGGACTCAAAAGGAGGTCTTGCGCGCACACAATTATGGCAGCCCGTATAGCAGTGCTTTCGCGCGGCCCGAGGCTATACTCTACTCGTAGACTAGTCGAAGAGGCTCGATTGCGAGATGTTGATATTGCGGTACTTGACCCAATGCAGTTCTCTCTTTTCGTCGCTGACCAAGATATTGGAATCCTTCACGGAGGAAATCGTTTCGAATTCGATGCGGTCATTCCACGAATAGGTCATTCGATTACTAGACATGGAGTTTCTGTACTAAGACATCTCGAGCAAATGGATGTTTGGTGTGCAAACTCAAGCACTGGAATTCTTCAGAGCAGAGATAAGTTGCATTCTGGACAAATTTTAGCGCGAAACCGTATTCCTACTCCTAGCACATCCTATGTACGAGATATGAAAGATATCGAACGCGCTATTGAGAATGTTGGAGGATTGCCTGTCGTTGTTAAAGTGACACAGGGAACACAGGGCCAAGGTGTATTTCTCCGACATACAATCCATGAAACTCGCAACTTAGTTCAAGGGCTTCTAATGACTGGAAAAGCAGTATTGATTCAGCAATATATCGCAGAAAGTCATGGCAAGGATATCCGTGCACTCGTTGTAGGTGACAGAGTTGTCGCCAGTATGAGGCGCAAGGCCCGTGGTCGTGAATTCCGTTCCAATTATCATCTCAACGGAACCGTAGAAAGAGTCGACTTACCCGAAGAGTATGCCGAAGCAGCATGTCGTGCAGCAAGAGTCCTTGGACTAAATGTTGCAGGAGTTGATTTGCTTGAAGGAGATAATGGCCCTCTTGTTCTAGAAGTAAATTCCTCACCTGGTCTTGAAGGAATTGAGAAGGCAAGTGGCGTGAATGTGGCAGGTGCAATCATCGACTACGTTGTTTCAGAATCAGATTTCTCAGATGTAAATGTCGACCAACTACTTCGTACCATCCCCGGGAGGGGAGTTGTCAGCGTACACATGCGCAACCATCCGCATTTGATTGGACATCCAATCTCGGATCTATTCAAAGGAGATATTCCTGTTTTCGCACTTTCGCGAGCTGGTGACTTGATTTGGAATCCAGAGCCTGACCTCCAATTACGTTTCCGTGATAGTCTAATTTGCTATGGAGACCTTGCCGAACTCCGAGAGAAATTCAAGCAGACCCTTTCTGATTTACCCTCTTTCAATGAGAGAGAAAAGGGTCCGGCTGGGCCCTGAACGTGGGATTTCGCGCGGCATCTTCATTTACGAAGGGCCTTGATTCAGCCATGTCCTTCGGGACATGGGATGCACCTCGCCTCGGCGAGTAGGCGGTGACGCCAATGAGAACAGGGCCATATGTAGCGAAGCACCAAGCGGTGCAGCAACGTCTGTATTCAGACGGTCCAGAGCTGCCGCCGCGTCTCGTTCATCGCTCTCATCTTCCTTGGCTAGGATGCTATCAAACTCAACTCAATTCTGAAGGAAAATCGGTGAATACACAGAAAGCATACATGCTTGCAATCCGTCATTTGATTGAAACTCCTCTCCCTGGAGGGAACATATTGAGCATTGATGAACGCGATGGAATGACTGTAGAAGAATTACTGCACCATTTGGAGCCTTTCAATGGACGTCTTGACCTATGGGTTCAATCTATTTCTGATAAAGCGGCATCAACCGTAAAAGCACGATTGGCAGCTGCTAATCATTTGATTAATTGGCTTGGCCAAAAATGGCCAGAACATATTGTTCGTCCTCGGGGCGGAAAGCGATTACCAAGAACGCTGACACGTCGTGAATTATCATTGGTAAAGGAAGCCGCGCGTTGGTCAGAAGACCCTCTTGCTCACCTTATCGTGACCATTCTATTAGAAACTGGACTCAGAGTTAGTGAATTATGTGATTTGAAACTCGAAGACGTGGACCTTTCTGATCGCTCTGCAAGAGTTGTTGCCGGAAAAGGTGACAAGGATAGGCTCGTTCTATTCACTGAGGAAACAGTTGGCCGTATCACAGCATGGTTTCCAATTAGAGAGAGCAGGAACCCAAATTGTGACCAATTATTGATCACGCTATCGGGAGGAAAATTCCAAGCACGGACTATTCAAAGACAAATGGATAGGATTGCTGACCAGGCAGGTATTCCTCGAGGGCGGCTAACACCTCACGTCTTGAGACATAATTTCGCAACTGGTTTGCTTGAAAGAGGGGCTGATTTAGTCAGCATTCAGAGATTATTAGGTCATGCAAGCATCGCAACTACCAGAGTCTACCTTGAGATAAGCGACCAAACTCTAAGAGAAGTATACCGTAGAGCACAGGCGCATTCGACAATTCAAGAAGACGATTCATGAACGAGCCTTCTTTCGCTTCTCCATTTTTTCTGGACCGGACCAATCCCGATTAGATGATACAATATTACCCACATGTCCTTCGATGGGGCAATATTTACCACTCCGACAGCGCGAGCAGTTGCCTTTTGGCGGGAGTTCAACTGTCTTGCGCAATTTACCGTACTTGCGCCTTGGCATGGAGGACCTGAGTCCCATGCGGTCTTCAAGGATAGCGGTTTCACTTGTTCGTTTTAATCCGTTTTAGCATCTCTGCTAGACTTGGCACCTTTAGATCGGAACCACGCCTATCTGATTTGGAAGTAGAGGATTTTGCTGGAGCTTTCTTCTTTGCTGGTGCCTTCTTCTTTGCTGGCGCCTTCTTCTTTGCTGGTGCCTTCTTCTTTGCTGGCGCCTTCTTCTTAGCAGCGGCTTTCTTCTTTGCAGGTGCCTTCTTCTTAGCCGGAGCCTTGGATGAGCCTGCGAGCAATTTCTTAGCAAGAGTGGCTGAAAGGCCTGCTTTCACTAGTCCTTTTGCACCTGCTTTTTTGATTCCTGCAGGTGTTTTAATTCCGGCCTTTTGCAGTTTTGCTGCTGCAATTTTTCCTACCCCTGGTAGGGCCATCAATTTAGCGAGGGGATTCTTTGTCTTCTTGGCTGCCATGTCCTACACCCAAACTGCGAAAACCCTTCACTTTCAAGAACCCTTCTCTCAAGATAGGGCATGATTCAAGGACAAAGCCGTTCAGAGTGTTAGCCATGCAAGGTGGGCTTGACCCGATGACCTCTGTGCTTCATGCGCAAGTTCGGAAGGCTGGACCCACTCATGGGCACGATGAAGAAGGGAATATTCGCCCTAAAGCGCATCCTGCAAATGTCTCCACCGTATACCTTGGTGATGTTGCAAGCACATTACTCAAAGTAATCCCCGGCCTTGAAACTCCAAGGATGGATAAACGGCCTGGTTTCGATGAACAATCGTGGAGGTTTAGCGCAAATTCCGGTGATTTACGCCTATCTATCAAAAGCAATAGTTACTGGGGATTTGGTTTGCTTACCAAATGCTACTTCAACACGATTACTCTTGACGGCCCACTTGAAACAAGGGCCCGTATTATTTTCGATTTAGCAGCTGCACTTCCTCATAATCCATGGGAATTCAGTATGAAGGGTTCATTCAATCGGAAGGTCGGTAATATTCGAGAAAATGAAGAGGCTTGGAAATCTCATCGGCTACGCGCCAGAGAAGATCTTTCTGAATTGATTGAGACAGTGAAGAATGCAAAAGGCGACTGTAATGAAATAGAAATTGCCCGGAATGCATTGGCTGATGATAATGCACCTGGAGTAATGCGTGCTCTTGCAAGACTAGAAGCAGATTCGATTGATGTCGAGGTAGAAGATGTTGATCCAGATGGTATAATCTTGGACTTTGATGGCGACATTCCTCTAGTGGATCTTACCGATGAAGAAGAATGATGGCCGCGCGTCGCGTTCATAAAGGGTAGGCGTCTCGGCGGATTGAGTCCCATGGCTGTCAAGAAGGGCAAGAAGGATGGAAGCGGCATTCAACAAGCCGCTGGTCTAATCCGATACTTCGATGAAGAGTCGGAGCATGCTTGGCAGATTACTCCCTTCCAAATCTATCTGGCTTGCATAGGCCTTGGTGGATTTATTTACTTGGTGAACCAAGGCGTTATCGCTTGGATCTCAGGACTTTTCTGATTACCTAATTGGTTCAATCAGAACTACACTGCCTTCAGTTCTAGCCATTCCTTGGGCTACTGCCATTGCTGTTGCAAGGTCAAGTGTTGCGCCCAATGTTCTGCTACCTTCAGTTTCATGAATTATCAAGCGATGAGTTAGGTGGTCCAAGACTTCCTGGCTTATTCGCTCAAAGACCCAGCGCTCGTTTTCAATTCTAACCATTGCAGGCACATCTACCAATGACCCCATGTCTGAAGCGGTATCATTACTTCTCGTTGACAATCCTTGAAGGTCTGTCAACGGTTTCCAATTTCGGCTACGTGACTGCATACGCAGTCTGCTATCTTGGCCAACGCCATCTCTGAATGCTCTTCCCATCAGGATCCCCATCCCTGTTGATGAATCCGTGGATTCAACAAGCCGAATCCTCATTGTCACATAGATAAGAGTTGGGGGGCATTCCCATACATCAAGCCGCTTTCTTTAGGTCCTTCTCAAGCACCAGAGGTGCTGAAAGTGAGAATACTATTGCTAGCCAAACTCCAGGCAATAATAACGGTGCAAGGTCAGTCCACAAGATTAGGAGCATCGGAGATAACATGAGCCCAGTACGCCATCCCCATGCCTCGGGCCTAGACCTGTGGTCCAATCCCAGTAGAGGTAACAACATTCCAAATAGCCCGAATACTACTGCTCCCATCGTTAACCAAAGCGAGACTGTTAATGCTCCAACTCCAATTCTCGGGATTTCATTTAGCGCGACCCATGACAGAATCAAGATTAAGGCGACTCCGATGAGTACTGAAATTCCGAGGGCGAAAGAACGTCCGTCACCGGGTCCAAGTCGGGAATCGACTTTTTCTTCCAACCAAGAAAGAAGTGTGGCGAGACCGATTGTTGTTGCAAAAATAATCCATGC
>Ga0315324_10000292_pt1 | contig 17912 bp, 15 predicted proteins | sample M150021515metaG_FD_203919 | JGI IMG/M metagenome (GOLD analysis project Ga0315324, IMG submission 203919) | Ammonia-oxidizing marine archaeal communities from Monterey Bay, California, United States - M1 500m 21515 | ecosystem: Environmental > Aquatic > Marine > Intertidal zone | place: USA...
GATTTCGTTCTTCGATTGCATCAAGGGCGATATTTATCGGGGTGTTATCTCGAATTCGCATCAAATTTGTCAGCATGTGCGTTCTTGCAATCTCCTTGCGAGGGTCTTTTCCTTGAGCACATATTTGAAGAAATACTTGCATTGGTATTATGCCAGCAACCCCTTTGTCCTTTTTCGCCCTTACCATTATTACTCTTGTATTATGGTCAGTAAATTTTCGCGCAATTTCTGTGAAATTAGTTTTTTCAGGAACGAGCACAAATTCATCGCGCAATTCAAGTGCTTCAGCGACTGAACCTGGTGGCGGTGGCGTTTCTTTTTCGGGTTCGGGAAATTCACCCCCCATTTCACGAAAGTCAGCAGTGCTGAGATAGCCGAGGAATTTATTTTCTTTTGTCAATACCAATACACCTTCTGGATTACGCTCTCTAATGGTATTAATTGCAATCTCAAATGGAGTATCCTCGCGGATACGTAGAATATCAGTGGACATATGATTTCGTGCTAACTCTTTCAAGGGATTAAGGCCCTTTGAACAGGCTAGTAAAAATTTATTTTCTTTGAGAATTCCTGCAATACCCTTGTCCTTTTTTGCCCTAACTAAAACAACCTTATTTTTCGCTGGAGATAGAGACATCGCAACATCACTTAACACGGCTGAGTTAGTTACCAAGGCGAACTCATCACGAAGTTCTAGGTCGGAAACCATCATTGACATTTGAGCCACCGTAAGTAGGTAGGTAATATGTATCAATTATACTTTCCCCCTCAGGCAATAGTATTTGCCATTTACAATATTAATTGCCCTTTTGATAAAGACTAAATCACGCCCTATACACATAGAAGCATGGCCGGCGATGAACCTATGCTTCGCGACCTCCGGCATGATGACCATTACCAAGTGGTAGACCCCGATACTCCCTTGCCAAAAATTGCTGGGCTTTTTGCCAAAAAGCCAAATGATGCAATACTTGTCTACAACAGAAAAGATGATTTGTTTCTCGGCGTAGTTTACCTTTATGATTTTCACAAAGCATATGGCCAACCACCAAAAGGAGTTTCTGTAATCCATAAGGCAACAGTAAAAGAAATTGCTAACCCAAATATTGCTTCAATAAATTGGAATTCAAATATATCTCAAGCATGGGCGCTGGTCAATAAATTAAAACCAAAGGCGCTATTGTTGCATGACGATGATAATGAATTTGCAGGATTTTTTTCCAATGAAGATATGTGGGCTGGAATGGAAACTATTGGCAAGAAGGTTGTGTAAGAATGGCAGAGGAATATATTCTTGATGATGTTATTGAGGAATTTTTTGACGAAGATACCCTCCTGTCTAATATCAAAAATAACCCTTTCAAATGGACTATTTCACTTGCACTAATTCTGCCAGGGATGATCTATACCTCTCAAGGATACACAGACTATTCAACAGCAATATCCGATTGGGGATTACCTACAAATTTTGAATTATTTCTTGAAATCCTAATCACCGGCCAATTGATGATTGCGCCCATCTCATGTTACCTTTTTTCAAGAACAGGAAATGTCGCCCCTGCACTCCTAATTGCTATGGCGGGGTCAGCAATATTAGTTGCCAACCCGCATGAAATTGCCCGAATGTCCCAAGGACTTGGAACTCCATTTGCATTATTTTGTTTGGCTATGACTGCTCCGATGATTTGGGTACTCAAAGGAAAGAAAAAGTTGCTTGATCCCGGTAAAGAACGTATTGCATGGTGTAGCCTATTGGCAATTTCAATTCTAATGTTTTCTTCGGCAACGGTCGTTCCGTCAAGTGGCGTTGCTCTTGCCGAGTTAAATTGTGATGATGGCATTGGAGCAATGATAAATCAGTTTGACTTTTTTGCAGGTTCAATACAAGGCTGTGATGCAGCAACTTACCGTTATGCACCCATGCTATTTATTGTCGGTGCAATCGCTTGGGCATGGCCAAGAGGCAAGGAAATCATTGGAGAAATTATTGATGATATTGTAGAACATGCCATTGAACATTGATCATTAATCACTAATATCTCCCTCAAAACATTGTCTAGTAATTGATGGCTTTGGCATAAAATAGATTGAGTATAGTTAGATGCCTACTCAATAATAATCCGCAAAGGTATTTGCTGGCCGAGATAAATTTCTCCTGAGCCATTATTAGCATGAAGTGCCTCTCCATGTAGCGTTTGCCCGATTTCACGAAGCAAATCAAAACCATAAATATCTGAATCACTCAAAGGTATTTGCCCAACTGCTAAGCCACCAAAAGTTTCCACCAAGTCAACAATGTGCATCTGTTCGACCTCGCGACGCCTTTGAATAAAGGGATGATCAAAATCAGGTGTGACGCGGTTTATCACCACTCCTTCCACTCCAATATTGAATTCACCAAGTGACTTTACTGCTCTGCGACTTTCAGCAACCGCCATTTTTTCAGGAATAGTTACCAATACAAACCCAGTTTTTGTTTCATCGGTGAGAATTTTACGAGTTTCGGTAACTCGCTCATTAAAGCGATCCAATTCATCTTGAATTGCAGCCTCTTGTTTGCGTCCAAAAATAAGACTTTTAATGCCGCCAGATGCGCGAGAAATTCGAGCAATTCTACCACTCCATCCTTCAAGTAATTCGGGTAAGGAAAGGAAACGTAAAGTGTGACCAGTAGGCGCAGTATCAAAAATTATCACATCAAAACGCGGGTCATTCAAGTGTTTCAATAAGCGGTCAAAAGCAAGTGCTTCGTCAAGGCCAGGAAGAAGCATGTCAGCAGCCTCAATATTAGACATTTCATCAGCGATTTCTTGCTTAGCCTGTGGCGCCATAAACATCTCCATCTTTGCACCTAACCCTCCACTTAGTGCACTGGAAAGTTTGGGCAATAAATCACTCATTTGCCCTTCTGGATCTAACTCCATTCCCCACAGATTTTTCACTTCTTCAACCTCTGTAGGCTCATTTTCTAATTGAACGCCAAGGGAGTCGCTGGTTGAATGGGCTGGGTCACTGGAAACTAGCAGTGTACGGAATCCTGAATCCGCCAGCCAAATGGCAGTTGCAGAGGCACATGTGGTCTTTCCGACCCCACCCTTGCCGCCGAATAATATTAGTCGGGCCATGGCCGTCCGAGTTGGTCTTCCTTCATGCTATTGTCGCCGACACAATATCAAATAAATCAGCATATAATATGGAAAAAGTGCAAGAATTGCTCTCAAATAGAAGAAAGAAATACTTGGTGAAAGCGAAGATGTGATTATTGAATCCCATCAAGAGATGCTTTTTGAGCAGCAGAAATCTTTGCCATGCCAATCTCTGCCATGTCAAGTAGTGCATTAAATTCATCACGAGAATAACTCGATTCCTCGCCGGTCCCTTGAACCTCAATGTAATCTCCGTTGGCGAGTGCAACAACATTCATGTCAACATCCGCATTGCTATCCAAGATGTAATCCAAATCAAGATATGACTTTCCATCAATCAATCCGACACTAATGGCTCCCACATCATACGGGATAACAGAGTTCTCGTGTGCTACCATTTGTTCTTCAGTTAACTCGGGTTTTGTCCATCCTTCCTTCAGTTGTTCAAAAGTTGGGCGCATTTCAATTGGCAGACAATCTCCAGAAGCAATGAGGCGGCGGACCGCTAATCGGAGAGCAATTCCTGCTGCGGTAATTGAAGCGCAGCGGGTTCCACCATCCGCGTTCAAAATATCGCAATCAACATTCAAAGCGACAGGACCCAATGCTTCTAGGTCAATTGAACCCCGAAGGCTTCTAGCAACTAAACGCTCAATCTCTGCAGTCCTGCCCTTTGCACCATTTCGCTCACGGCGGAAACGTGAATCAGTAGAACCAGGAAGAAGTGAATACTCAGCATGAACCCAGCCTTTTGTAGCATCGCGAGGAAACCATCTTGGCAAGCGAGCCTCCTTTGTGCAGCAAGCCAGCACAACGGTTTCTCCTTGGCGATAAAGCACAGAGGCGAGGGCATTTGTGGTGAAGTCTAATGTGACTTCAATGTCCCGCATTTCATCTAATTCTCTTGAGGTCTCAAAACCGGTCTTTATCTTCGCCATAAACGATGGCGAGTTGGCCTCATCCATCAATGCTTCGCGCGCTAACAATGAGAATCATTACAGGTGCTTCATCATATATGCAAAGAATCAATTTTGATAAAACCGGCAAAGACAATTACCCACCACCTCTTGCACAATTCATGGCCTATGACCTACTAAATGCAAAAGCACCTGTTTTGAAAGGCAGAGCATTACGCATCGTTGCTAGGTTGTCCGAGACTCCAATCATTAGACGCTTACTGCTTGCAGATATGATGCGAAGCGTAGGAATTAAAAAACTTAGAAAATCAACCCCGCCTGATATTGAAGGTGAGTTAATCGTACACTGGAAACCCGTAGTTAGCAAGCCTTGGTCAGAGGAAAATACCGGAATCAATTTGAACGCAAAGAGAGAATTGCCCCTCGGGCAAATAGCCACCGCTTACCGTAGTGGATTAGCCCGACCTACCGAAGTTATTGCCGATGCCTTGGCCCGACTACGCGCTGATCAAGAGACTGAAAACGGAGTTCAACCAATGCTATTTTTGTTTGAAGAAAGAGCAATGAAAGAAGCGATTGCTAGCGAGGAGCGTCTTGATGCCGGCAATCCAATTAGTGCTCTTGATGGAGTGCCGGTTGTTATCAAAGATGAGATGGATACTATAGGGTGGCCCACTTGCTCGGGAACTTCATTTATTGGCGAGATTCAGGGACCTGCAACGAGTGATGGAACTACAGTGAAACGCTGGCGAGAAGCGGGAGCAATAATCCTTGGAAAAGCCAAAATGCAGGAATTGGGCATCAGTGTTTTTGGCATTAATCCTAATCATGGAATCATTCGAAACCCAATCAATCCCAATCATATGAGTGGTGGGTCAAGCAGCGGTTCTGCGGCTGCAGTTGGCGGTGGTTTTGTGCCTCTTGCGCTTGGTGCAGACGGCGGTGGTTCAATTCGAATTCCATCTGCTCTTTGTGGAGTTTACGGGCTCAAAGCAACCCATGGAAGAATCAGTGAATATGGTGCTGCCCCATTATGCCCAAGCGTTGGACATATCGGACCTATTGCAGATAATGTTGCTGACCTAATCAGCGGATACGCACTAATGTCTGGCCCAGATTCGGCTGATGAATACACCTCTGTTCAGCCAAAAATTGACTTGACAGGGTGGGATAATACCGACCTAAGTGGATTGCGAATTGGAATCTATAGAGAGTGGTTCAACGACGCTGAATCAGAGATTATTACCGCCTGTGAAATAGCAATAAGTCAGATGGAAGGAGCAGGTGCCGAGATAATTGAAATAGAAATTCCAAGCAATGATATCATCCGACTTTCCCACCTTACAACTATCACCCGTGAAATGCTAAATAGCCAGGCAAAATGGTTTGAGTCAAAGAAGAGAAAGTATGGAGGAGATACGCGAATATATCTCGCAATGGCTAATTCAATGACTGAAAGCGATGATGAAAAGGCTAAACTATTACGTCATCAAATAAATCTTGAAATGGCAAACTTATTTTGTGATATCGACTTGCTGGTTACTCCCTCAACGGGGTGCACTGCACCGATAATCCCCAAAGGTTCTGCAAAAGCAGGGCTATCAAATCTGGGAAAAATTTCCGCCCTAATGAGATTCATGCATTTCCCAAATCTTACTGGACAACCAGCTATCTCTATCCCAATTTCAAATGATTCTAAAGGGTTACCAATTGGTTTGCAATTGATCGCCAAACCTTGGGAGGAAACTTTGTTATTTCGATGTGCTAAGTTCTTCGAGGATAATTCTCAATAATCTCTTTGTATCCATTTTCACTAACTGATTTTCTTTTTCATTTTCTATATATTTCTCCAGCGCACATTTTCTCCCTCACATTAATTTCAATTACTTATTATTCAACCAACCTTCGCACTTCCCCTTGATGTGTAGGTTGAATAACAACCCCCCCCTCCGCTCTTTTCATGAGCGAAGCAGACGTGGTCATTTGTGCAGTTGCGAGAACCCCTGTTGGCAGATTTAGAGGTGCTCTTCGTAATTATTCTGCAGTTGATTTGGGGGTAATGGCAGTAAAGGAATTACTGCAGCGAGTTGATATTGACCCGACCAGCGGAGTGGTTGATGAGTTACTTTTTGGTCAAGTCTTACAAGCCGGAGCTGGGCAAGCACCGGCCCGCCAAGTTGCACTTGGCGCAGGATTACCAAGCAGTATTCCATGCACAACAATCAACAAAGTTTGCGGCTCAGGACTCAAAACAGTAATGTTCGCTGCAAATAGCATTAGGGCTGGAGAGTACGAGGTGCTCATTTGTGGAGGCATGGAATCAATGACCAACTCACCACACCTTGCTTGGGGAGTAAAGAGAGGAAAGGATGTGCCTTTTGATGAATTAGAACACTCTATGGTTCACGATGGCCTCTGGGATGTATATGATGATGTGCACATGGGAAATACCGGAGAAACCGTTGCCAGTGATTATCAAATATCTCGAAATGACTCGGATGAATTTTCTGTGCGTTCACACACCCTTGCAAATCAAGCATGGGAAAACGGTTGGATGGGCTTTGAAGCATTTTCAGTCAATGGAATAAATCGTGACGGAGAAGCAATTACACTTGAAGTGGATGAAGGAATACGAGTGGGCACTGACATGGAAAGGCTATCGGGTTTATCACCTGTTTTTACTGATGACGGACAGGTTACTGCGGGAAATGCAAGTCAATTATCCGACGGCGCAGCCGCAGTCCTAGTTGCTAGTCGCCGAGCCGCTATTGCCAATGGCTGGCCAATTCTGGCTGTAGTATTGGACCAAGAGACTTCAGGGCTTGAGCCAAGTAAGGTTATGGCTGCACCAATTCCTGCTGTTGAAGCAATCATGCAGCGAAATGATTTGCAAGTTTCTGACATAGATATGTTTGAGCATAATGAGGCCTTTGCCAGTGCTTCTTGTGCAGTTGCAAAAGCGCTTGAAATTCCCGATGAGAAATTCAATCCGCATGGTGGGGCAGTGGCAATCGGCCACCCACTTGGCGCCTCTGGTGCAAGATGCTTGATGGCACTAATCAACGCACTACGAAGAATTGATGACGGAAAGGACGATGCCGGTAGAAAGGGAATCGTAACTCTTTGCCTTGGCGGTGGAAACGCAGTTGCAATGCTAGTTCAAACCGAATGAACGAAACACACACATTTCACGCTCGGCAGAAACCCATTCTCAAACTAGTGGATAATCAACAATAGCATCAATAAAATTATCATCAATTTATTATTGGCGCTGAAGGATGATTTGAATTGTCGCTGCTTCACCTTTGTGAAGTTCACCCTCGTTTAGCACGGGGCTTGCTCGCTCCGCCATGAGGACCCGCATAGGAGGTGCATTTTCGCCACACATATCCTCCAATACTTCATCTATCTCAAACAATAAATCTAAATTTTGTGGACCACCTGACCACTTGCCCAATTGGTCCTTGTGATATGCTTCCATGATGAATAATCCTCCCTTCTTTAGCCCCCATAATACCCGCGGAAAGTGGATTCTGCGAACCTCTTTGATAAGGTGAAACCAACATGTTGCTATGACATCAAACTCACCTTCGGGAACTTCAACAGTTTGAATATCAGCAGTTGGGTATGTAATGTCTAATCCACCTGTCTCTGCCAAAGCCAATGCCTTTTGTGGGCCGGCTTCTGTGTAATCAAATGCGTGCGCATCCCAACCTTGGGACGCAGCCCATAGCACATTTCTTCCTTCGCCTTCGGCCATGATCCAAATTTTACCAGGAGTTAACTTTGATATTTCTTGGCGCAAAAATTCATTTGGCTCAGCTCCGTATGAAAGTCCTTCTTTAGAAAAGCGTTGCTCCCATCGCGATTGCATGTCATCAACCATGATTGCTGCCAGAAACATGCCATATTTCAATGATTGGAGTCACTTAAATGATTTGCGAACCTTTTTCATTTCCGTTGGACAAAGAGAGTTTTTGGTGCGTACTCATCCCATTTGGTAAATGCAAATACAAGTCAGCAGTAATGCCTTTTGCAGCAAGGTCACTTGGCCCACATTGTGTTCCACCAGGAGTCGCTTGGGTGCCACCATCAAGAGTAAAAAAGTACCTTGCACCAGGGCGAAATTGCGCTACGTTTGTGAAAGGCCCTCCTGCATCTGGACCTGGTGTGCCAACCTCCCACACATAAATTGCAGAACCGCCTGCGGAATCACCAAGTGCTGCAGAACGATAATTGAAAGTGCCATCAGCATAAGAGCAAGTTAATACATACTTGACATCAAGGCGGGCAACTTCTTCACCGGATGATCCAAATTCCATCATAAATAACATATCATCCCAACTGTCATAGACCCACCCCCCCACAATAACGACAGTATTCACACTATTGCGGCGAGCATCTTCTGCAGTTCTTTGGGTTGATTGAGATATCTCTTCCGTTATTTTTATTATTGACACCATCACTATTGATGCAAGAAGAACCATTGCAACGAATACTATCAATGCCCCAATGCCCATAGCACAATTTTCATCACTGATTTTCTCTCTCCTCATTATTCATCCTCCTCAATATAAAACCTGTCCAACGACTGGACTATTTCCAATCTCCAAAACAATTTCACGAGTTCTGCCCTCGTCAACCATCAAAATCAAAGTTGCCTTCTCTACATCTTCAAGGTCACACGTATCAAGTTGAAAAACAATATGATACACATCACCAGGAATAAACTCAGTTAATGGCAAAGCGGTGAGGCCGTCGCCATCAAGAGTTGTGGCAAACCTAAATTGACCCTCATCAAATTGCATTCGTGTTTCGCCAGTTGGCAAACACATTAGTGCCCATGAGAGGTCTGATTCATGTAGATCATCTGCAATATAAGGCAAATCAAATACCATATGCATCTCATCTGTTCCACCCAATGCAGTAATATCAATAATAAGCACATTGACCATACCATTGAAAGATGTAGATGATTGCTGGGCATCAGATTTTTGTCGAGAAAAAATATTTTCCACTGACTTAACAAGGACTGCGCTTACAACTGCCGAGGCAATAAGAATGGCAATGAATATTATCATTGCCCCAATGCCGATTTCGGCATTTTCGTTTTTCACGCGGCGCATCATTTCAGTTCAACTACCCCTAAATTGGTATAATAGTTGAATGTTGTTAGTTAATTATCACTCATCTTCGCTTTTGACCGGCTTTATCAAACCATGGTCTCTACCTAATTCGCCTCCGCCAGGAAGGACTCCCAAAATATCATCAGTTGGAATTCCAGTTGCTTTTGCAATCTTATTAGCAATTTGCTCTTTCTTGCCCCGACCTGGGTTATACTCAATCCATCTCTCACACATTGCAGAAACTTGTTCGGGAGCACCACCGAGTAATAGGGGGATGCCGTTTATACAGACCAAACCAAGGGCTATTTTGACATTCAAGTCACGAAACCAGTTGCGCTGACCACGGATGATAAATGCTCCCTTGGCGACGAACTCTCCACTTTGAGCAGTCTTACTGACTTGTGATGGTTTTACCCAATATGAAGTGCCATGCGCCCCCCCTCCACTCCAACCTCTACTCCAGCATAGAGACATTGATGCTGCTTGTTCTATTGCTAATTGCGAAATACTTTGTTTATCCAATTTGTCGGAGAGACGTATTGCGGGGATTCCTTTTGGCAGATTTGCAGGGGGGTGAGGGTCCTTCTCAAAACCCTGAGCAAACTTTACTGAACATGAGGGAGCCCCATGTAAATCGGCATGGAAGTATAAGTCATCACTTTTTAGATGCTTTTTGACTACTGCATCATTGCCTTTTGCGTCTCTTCCGCCGATCATTAAGTGCATTCCATCAAGAATTGTCCATCGATGGCGTTCAAACCATAGACGTTTACTGCGCTTGACTCTGGAAACTTGGCCGCTAGCTTGACGCTTTGATTGCCGTTTTTCGGCGCGGGCTAAACGAGTTTCCGATTCCGCAAGAGCGGTCACTGCGCCGATGGACTTGTCCTTTTGTTTGCGCGCTTTCTCAAAATATCGTTGAGCATTTTGATGAACATTTTCCTCCACAAAGAGGGTGACGACTTGGCCGCCGGGCTGGCCTTCTTCATCAGGGAGAAATGCAGTGAAATTTTTGTCCGATGGATTCAGTGATTTGAACCAAGGTATTGCTTTTACTTTTTTCTTTGTACCACTCCAGCCAAACTCGGCTATTGCTTGCCTCATTTGATTAAGCAACTCATCAACATGCGTCCAGTGTTCTTGGATTGCATGCCCTAATTCTTGTTGTGATTCAACCTTTTTCTTGAATCCCTCAAGGGCGCCTTTTTGCTGTTGAATGCGTCTTTCAAGCGTATCCGCAACCGTTGACGGGCCGCGCCCAGGCACTGCTGCATCCTTCTCGGCTTGTTTTCGTGCATGAGCAGTTGAATCGTGATGACCTTTCCAAGCATCAACTGCATCGACAAAACGGTCAAAAGGAATTGGCACTAAACCTTCATGGGCAGGAAGGCATACAGGGCTTGCTTCAACCGCGTAAGTATCATAGATGTCATCCAATTCACTTTCTGCAGAATCTTTGATTGAATGAATTAATCCTTCAGGAGTCATTCCATCTCCTGATTCAAGGAGTAACCAACCACCGGGTTTCCCCACACCTTCTTTGTTCTCACCAGCAGAAGCAAGTTTTTGCAACAATGATGCTAAGGAACTTGAAATAATTTCTATTTCTTCTTCAGACATTGATTTGGCATTTGTCTTTGCCTCAATATCAGTTTGAGCAACGACTGCGGTTGCTAATGGGCCGCCAAGATTAGCTTTGGAGGCAAGAGTCCTAACTACATCTGCATCCGAGTTTGAAAAAATTTCAAACAACTCAGAATAATGAAGGTCGTGCGGGTCTATGGCTTCAGGAGGAAAGCGGTATTCTTCACCGCGTTTTAGTGTGCGAGCGGAGTATTTTGCATGAGTTAAGGGTTGAATAATAATGTAATTCTCATCACAAAGAATCGCATTTCCATCTCTAAAGCATTCTACGACTAAATGGCGGGGACCCAATTTTGTATCAAAAGAAAGTCGTAAAATTCGGTCAAAGCCATGTTGCGCAACTTCGACTAAGCGGGCATTACGTAAATGCTTCCGCAACAACATGGCGAAAGGCGGGGGGGACATTGGCATTGGCCGGTCACGCGAAGAAAGATATACGCGCTTGCCGCGAACAATAATTAAATCCTGTTGAGATAATTCTTTTGGGTTCAGCCGCAATACCAATTGTTCATGGTGCGGCTGATAGATTTTTTTGCAATAGGCGCCAACAAAACCCTGCAATTCAGCACAGATTCTTCGCAGGTCAAAACCCGACATTGCGCCTCGCATAGATAGCCCCCAAGCAAAGCCTGCGACATCGGTGACTCAAGAGGGCATCGCCCGAATTGTCAATTGGATGGCCTATTTCAAACCAATATCTCCCAGCCAATAGAGGAGAGGAAAATAGACTGAAATGAATGAAAGCGGCAGTAATTGGTAAATGAGGCAATGCGAAAAGAGAAAGTTAGAATGTTTCACCAATGGATTCCAAAATGAGATTTACCTTCTCATGTCCTTCTTTTTTCCATGCTATTAGGTGTGCTTGAGTTTGTTGCACCTTTAATTGAGGATGGGCATTTGGAGTATCTGCATAGGCGAAATCTGCAATTTCTTGCAAGTCTGTCAATCCCAATTTGACGGCCTCTGCAACCCTTTCATGCCTCGCATTACGATGCTTGATGTAGTGATTTAGAGTTTTTTCTGGAAGTGGTAGTACAGGTCCATGGCTGGGAAATAACAAGTGGGGTTTCATGCTCTTCAAGCGCTCCAATTGGTGCAAATATTCGTTCATATCTCCTTCCGCAGGAGGTATCAAAATAGTGCCTATTCCTGCAACCATATCACCGACAACAATTCCTGCTGTACTTGATAGGCAAACATGTCCTTCGCAATGCCCGGGGGTAAGGTGCACATTCCACGAAACATCTCCCTTCGGCCCACTGAGAGTAAATGAGTCACCCTCCTTGAGGACCTTATCAGTATCACAATTGGGGATGTATTTGTGAGTCGCAGCACTAGCCCATATTGGTGCTTGATAAATATTTGAAATCGCACTGAGATCACCTATGTGGTCTGAATGGCGATGGGTAAAAATTGTGGCGATAATCTCACCTCCATCCTGCTCAATTAAATCTATTTTATTTTGCAATATTTTCAGTGCTTCAGGAGTTTTGGCTGCGGCATCAACAATTATTCTTGGACCCCCCTCCTCGCCTAGGATGTAACAATTTGTAGTGCTCGCTGGCGGCAAAGTATGTGTAGGTAAGGGCAAGCATTCTACGCCATTAGCAAACATTATTGAGCGCTCACCGGGTTGTTCTTTGGATAGAACTTCGGAAACCTCCTCCATAGAAACATGAATGGCTAATAATGAGGAAACTTTCTGTAAAAGAGTGACGAGTGGTGGTGGAAGTTTGAGGGAATGATTTTCCCATTCCTCAAGTATTTGCTCTGTTGTCAACCAGCGAGTTTGGTCAAATTCAGTCTGTCCAGAGAGTTGAGGGGAGGGGGTATCGCAAATTGCTCCAGCATGAAAATGCAAGAAGCGATTTTCAAAGCGCATTGGAGCAAAGGCAGGGGTTGTGCGTTTGCTAATCATCCTTAGACCATTTACTTCCACGGGCAATGCCGATTCGGTAGCTAAGTTTAGCCAAGCGGCTTTGTCTTCAAGAACTAACTTGCGCGCATCTTCCTCAGCGAGTGTGATTTTTCCTTCGCTAATTACCCAGCCTAATTCTTCAACTAATTCTCGCAACATACAAGCAAATGACGCACCCATTACAGGGTCTTCATGCAAAGTTGGAAATACCTCCGCTGCCGCTTTATCCACACGACTAATTCCTCCTCCCGGAAATGCCCAATATCCAGGAAATGAAGGCATAGATTCTACACGGCGACAGATTAGTATTTCCACCCCATCTTCACCATCACGGGTTATCATTAGAGATGCCGAAGGGAGTGGAGGGCGTTGTTCTGAGCGAGTGATTTCCCAGTCACTTGGTACTTCGCTCATATATTGTGCCAAGCGACCAACCCCTTCAAGCCTACTCCCGTTTTGGCCAAAATGATGAGCCGAGAAAATCCTCTTGCTCCGTTGTATGAAGAAATGGAGCGAGAAGGAACACAAAAACAAGCCAAATATGCGTTGGCTCGAACTAGAGCAGGTTGGTTTATGACCATTCTAATGATTGGTTGGGTGTCAAAATACGCCTTTGGCGTTTTATGATATTACAGAATGAGGTTTGTAGGGGCGAGTTTCTGTTTCTTAACTCACCTATTGGAAGATATGTTTGACAACTCCCGATTTGAGAGCAAAAAGGAGATAGATTGGCTTTCCCTAAGGCCCTTTGAATGTTCACCTAATTGTGGTTTATTTGATATATGGCAGGCATCTCCCCGACATCATAGTCCCTTAGTGTAGCGGTCCATCATGGGAGGTTCTGGTCCTCCCGACTTCGGTTCGAATCCGAGAGGGACTACCAACTGCTGCAATTATCTTGAATTACCGGCCTAGTAAACATAATGCGGGAAACATATTTTATTGTAATAAGATTTTATTGTAATAGTGGTCTGTGTTACTTTTCCTCAATAACAAAATCATCATCAGATTTTTCATCCCCTTCAACCGAATCTTCCTTAGGTTCAGCAACCACAAAAGTATGAATAAACTTCATCGGGTCACCACGACTTAACTTTCCTGCCAACTCAATTGAGTCCTCAAAAATACGCACCCTTACTTTGAATGGAGTGGGGTCTTTTGTTCGCCAACGACGATGTCTTGAATAGTGATGGATTGCGATTTTGTATTTACCTGGAGGTGGCAATTCCTCCCAAAATACATTTTCAATTGGAGTTCTTGAAGTAGGCTTGACATTCATGTCAACATCCAATTCACCACCGCAATCGGAGTGGCGGTTATTGAAGTAAATTCTCTCTCCAGAAGGAGTAAATAGATGCAAATCTAAATCGTTGTAATTATCCCACATTAATGAGACTTGCATTACGCCGCGTTTACCGCCTTCGCGCTCAAGACGCTTGTCAAATTGGTCATCTTGGGTTTCATCTTCATCAACGATAGACACACCAGTAGTTGAACCGCTAACTACATCTTGCGCATGTTCGTCAAGGGCGTTACTATTTTCGGATGAGGATATCCATTGGGCTCTCAAACCAACTAATTCCTCCCTTGCTACTTCGCCAACAAGTGCATCTTCACCCTCAGGGGGGTCTTCAGTAGGAGGATCCGAAACTTCAGTGGAGTCGGAAAGGATCAATCCTAATCGAAGAGGATGCCACCTTCCTGTTGCAGTGGGTGGGGTAATAGTTTCGAGTTCGCCGTATTCTGCAAGCAATTTTTTTCGACGGCTATTGAATAGAATTATTTTCATCACACCCCAAAGTAGTGCAAGTGAAATCATTGCAGCCCATGCGGCAGTTACAGGGTCGGCCAAGGCCGCCGCTTTCAGTGCGTCTAACTGCTCCATTAATTGCCCAAACGGGGTGCTTATGTATAGCACTAATGCATGAAACGAAATAAATGAAGATAGAAAGAGGTTGTTGACGCCCAACTCTATTTATTCAACTTCGGAAATTAGTAAGGATATCAGCCAAAGAGGCTTCATCTGGCCGCATATCCTCTTCAGACAACTGATAAAGAGGTGTATCTGACAGATTCAAGGATTGAGAAAGCGATGGTTGGCCGGCATTATAATAGAGCAATCCGGTCACATGTTTTGAGTCAATTTCTGCTTCATGAATAGCAGTTAATGCAGCCACAGGACTTGATGAATCATGGCCCTTGCCAACCGTTTCAAGACGAAGTATTGAACCATCATGCATTTCAATATCCTCATATTCTCCAGCAGGAATATCAACTTGCTCAACCGGAGAAAAATGTGGTATGTAATCATAAACATGTAATTCTGTATCATTATCTTTTACATAGTTGTAGGAACGGAAAGATTCATCGTTATTTGCAAAAGTAACACATGGGCTTATCACATCAATAATGGCAATACCGTCATGACTGAGCGCTGCTTTGAGTAAAGAAGTTAGTTGTTTCTTTGCTCCACTAAAGGAACGGGCTACGAAAGTCGCACCGAGATTAACCGCTAATTTACACATGTCAATCGGTTGACTTTCATTAACGAGCCCCTTTTTCTTCTTTGAGCCCTTTTCAACTGTTGCAGAATACTGTCCTTTGGTGAGGCCATAAACTCCGTTGTTTTCTATGATGTAAACCATGTTCACATTTCGGCGAATCGCATGAATGAATTGTCCTATTCCAATACTTGCGCTATCGCCATCACCTGAAACTGCAAGCACTTTGAGGTCTGTATTAGTCATTCTTGCGCCAGTGGATACACTTGGCATACGGCCGTGTACCGTGTTGAAACCATGTGCTTGACCAAGAAAATACGCAGGTGTCTTTGAAGAACAACCAATTCCACTCATTTTTGCTATTTGATGGGGTTTTATTCCATTCTCCCAAGCAGCATTTATCACCACATTAGAAATTTGATTGTGCCCGCAACCCGCGCACAGAGAGGTTGGGCCACCAGTATAGTCGGATTTTGGTAAATCAATCACATTCAATCTAATTGTCATGTCCACACCTCCTCAAGGTTTCCAAAATAAGGTCAGAATAGATTCTTGCCCGTGGAGGCAACCCATCAGAATATGCCACGCTATGGACCTTCGGAACTAACTCAATTGGAATTTCTTTTCTAATGATTCCGTACAACTGGCCATCGCGGTTGATTTCAAGAATAATAGTGGTTTCATGTTCGGCAATAAACTTCTCAACTTCAGGAGATAGAGGTAGCGCCCTAACTCGGCACTGGCTGACCATCAACCCTGTTGCTTCTAATTGATCATCGATTTCTTGGATTGTTGTTTCCATGCTTCCATAGTAAACAATTCCTACTTCCTTTTCTTTTTCCAAGCGCAAAAGAGGTTGAGGAAGGATAGTCCTTGCACCGTTTATTTTTTCCTTTAGGCGTTGCATATTTTTATGATAAACTATGGGGTCTTCGGAATAATTACCATCTTCATCACGTCCGGTTCCGCGCGTAAGATAAGGTGCTAATCCAGAACCAGGTAAGGTGCGATATGGGATGCCATCACCATCAACATCTCGGTATCGGCCATAATTTTCAATCGCATCTAATTCTTCTTGAGTTCGTAATATCTTGCCGCGATTCATTGGTTGGTCGGGATATTTGAAATCTTTACACGACCATTGATTCATTCCCAAATCCAAGTCGCTAAAACCAAAGACAATAGTTTGTAGTTGTTCAGCATAATCAAAAGCACGCCATGCAAATTCAAAACATTCTTCCATATTTCCTGGTATCAATACAGGGAATTTGGTGTCGCCGTGGCTGGCTTCATAAAGCATAGATAAATCACCTTGCTGAGTACGTGTTGGAAGGCCTGTTGAAGGTCCAGTTCGATTAACATCCCATATTACGCCAGGGACTTCAGCAAAATATGCTAATCCGATAAACTCTGACATGAGAGAAATACCGGGGCCACTAGTGCAGGTCATTGCTCTCCCGCCAGCCCAACCTGCTCCGACAACCATTCCGACGGCGGCGAGTTCATCCTCCGATTGAATAATTGCACATGTGGACTTACCATCTTTATCTTGGCGGAGTTTTGGTAACCATGCCGCAACACCCTCTGCAATACTTGTTGAGGGAGTTATTGGATACCAAGGCAACATGGTAATTCCGCCATAAATACTACCCAAAGCAATTGCTTCATTTCCGTTGGTGAAGAAAGCATCAGGGTCTTTTTCTTCTGCCTCAATTGTGTATGGGTCTTGCTTTTCAATATTTTCTGCAGACCATTCTCTTGCCATATTTATTGCTTGTAAATTAAGGCTGATTGCTTTTTCCTTACCGTTGAATTGCTTGGCGACTGCACCTTCAAGAATTGCTTGGTCAAGGCTAAGTAAATCCGCCAATACTCCAACATATACCATGTTTGCAATCATTCTTGCTAATTTTGGGTTAATGGAACGCGCCATTTTAGTCATTGCAGTCCCGTAAATGATGCAACCTTCTTTTTCAGGGGGAGGCATTTTAACATCGGTATTGTAAATAATTACAGTGCCGGGAAGGCAATTGTCTAGATCCTTCTCCCAAGTAGTCTTATTCATCATTACTTGAATGTGAACTCGGTCACCAGGCGCCTGATATCCTTGATTTGAAACTCTCAGGATATACCAAGTCGGAAGACCCGCAATATTGCTTGGAAAGAGGTTTTTTCCACTGACTGGCACGCCCATGTCAAAAAGAGTTTGAAGAAGAATAAGGTTTGCCGATTGAGAACCGGTTCCATTTACAGTTGCAATACTAATTGAAAAGTCGTTTACAATGGGTTCCATGTGTCACTTGTCCCCTAATAGGCAGGTATAGTATTTGCGAAACCAAAGTGGCTCCCCTCTACACGGCCCCCCTCATTAAGTCACCTCCCTTGCATGGGCTCTTTGAACATATTGCCTGTGAAGCCTGAAAAATAACACTCTCCTGACTAATAAAAAGCGGTGGAATAAGGCGGAAAATCACAAAATAGATATGGGTTGCTTTCAAAAGCGAAAGACTTTTCGGATTGAATATGGCGGACAAAAAGATGGAGGAGGCTTGGGAAAAAGCGAATTCACTTATTGAAAAAGATGAATTTGATAAAGCCTTAGATCTTCTTCGTGATATTGATCTAAAAGGAAAGGAATCTCGCACTTGGCATTTGGCCGG
>Ga0315324_10000300_pt1 | contig 17659 bp, 9 predicted proteins | sample M150021515metaG_FD_203919 | JGI IMG/M metagenome (GOLD analysis project Ga0315324, IMG submission 203919) | Ammonia-oxidizing marine archaeal communities from Monterey Bay, California, United States - M1 500m 21515 | ecosystem: Environmental > Aquatic > Marine > Intertidal zone | place: USA...
GGCATCATGCACCTTTGAAGGTGGAATATGTGATGATTGGAACAAAGCGCATGATGGTACTGCTAATCAACAAGATTGGATTGAAGGAGTCTATGAATTCGATTTAGTCGATACTTCTACAATCAATATGGAAATGTCTTGGGCTTTACATGAATTCAATAGGACCTCCCTTGGATTGGTTGGACAAGTTTTAGCACCTGCACCTACCACATTCGAAGAACTCTTTACGGGTGAAGGTATGAGTGCCGAAGACGGCGCTCCAGCCGATTTAATTCGTAATTACTTCGACAGGCCACTTACACCTACTACGACAGTAAAGGAGAAACTAATCATGGAAGTCAATGATTCGATACAAGAATTATTGGATAGCGGTTTTGGTACTGTAAATTCGATTTCGACGACATATACCGATTCGATTTCAAATTCAGGAATAACCACAACTTGTAGCGAGGACCCAGACACAGATTCTCAAGAAGAAAATCCATCTCTTGACAACAATGTATTCGACCCACCAATCTGTTTCTCCGTTACTGCAAGTGTCACTCTTTCAACTTCAACTTTCAACCTTGGTTCTGTAGACCCATTAACACTGGACAGAGTTTACCGTGGTATGCTTGTTATGGGCTCAGATATCACTTCAGAATTCGATTTGTTTAGCGACCCAGGGCATAAGTCAGTATTCGTCATCAATCCTCCAGATTTTGCAACTGTAAAGGGTGTAGATTCGTTAGGAGTTCAAATTGTCCGCTCTGGACCTCCGTCCTATATGGCGGCACAATGGTCTATTGATAATCGAGATGCGCCTTTTGAAGGCGAAAGAATTTCTCAAACCGTCGCTGTTGAAATCGGGCACCGTAATTCTACTCAAACCAATAGTTTCGAAGTATCATCACAAGATACTGGAGTTACTTTAGATGTAACCCTCGACCTTTCCGATGAAAGTTCTGCTTGGATAGATATCGTGGCAGGAATAAATCATCTTGACCAATCAACAATGGATGATTGGGGGGTGTCATTGGTAGATGTCACTCAAAATGCTAAGGTTCCATGGGTTACTTCGGATGGAATCAGATTAGCTTATCAGAACGATTTGATTGAATTGGATGATTTTACTAATAATTTCCCAATGGGGAATATAGGGGATTCGATTGAAGATGCAGTCCCGGGGGTTGGTAATATTGAAATCAACAGTCCTACATGGGTCTCTCAATCAATTGTCCTCGGAATTCCAGAACCCAGTGGTGGGCTGAATTATACTCACAATGATTGTCCAGAATCATTACCTCCTGGAACCGAAGTCAACTATTGTATCGAAGGGCCAAACGCAATGGATGGTAGCCACCCTGTTTACTTGAGGGCCACTTCAGAAACATTCGAATTACACCTACTAGATTTGGTAAAGCAAGAAGTTAATGATCCAACTGGAATTATTGATGTTATAGAAGAGGCTGACATGCGCAAATTACTCGATGCAGGTCTTACAATAGAAACTCAATTTGGAGAGGATTTACTTCAAAACATGATCCCAGACAATCTGCCACCTACAGAATTGACTCTTGAATTAATTTTGCCAATGTGGATGCAAGCAGCGACTGGAGATTCATCGATCACTTTGATTCAGAGAACAAACGGAGTCAATGATTTATCAATTTCAATGGCAGGCCCTCTTGCATATTCCCCGCGACATGCAATCTTAGATTCCAATGACAAAGAGATATGTTCAGCCGATGAAGTAGATTGGACCTGTATCAATCTAGATGTTGACACGTCGATTAGTAATTTGGACTTTAATGAATGGGGCCCTAGTATTGAATTAACAGCTTCACTGACCGCAACTATTGATGTTTATCGAATCAAGATTCCAGATGAAGTAGTAGATTTGATGAAATCGGGCGATACCACAGTTACTCTAGAAGTAATTCCTTCCGATTTGATTAGGCTTGGTTTTGATATTACAGACCGCCTAGCAGAGCCGATATCAAAAGATGTCAATATCGTAGAGGGTGAAGATACCTCTTTCGACTTAACTACCTCAGGTCTTCAAAAGTTTGTCAAGAATTTAGGTAAAGATCTCACAAAAGGTATTCATGAAAGTTCCGCAGAACTTGGCTCTCAAGATGAGTTCACTGAACTTGATTTGACCGGTTTTCAAGTGATTACATCTCTAGAAAATCTTGGTGGAATCGGCACCACATTTGGTGATGAAACCCCGATTCGTCTCAAGGTACGGATTCCCGAATTTACAATGAAGGCTGGTGTGACTAATGGTTGGGGTGGCATCATGGACGGTAACCCAACTCTCGGCGTAACTACTGTTTTCCACTCACCAATAATGGCTGCTGCTAATTCCTTCAGTAATGCACTAACAACTATTGGGACACAATTCGTTCAAATGGGTGGCTCGGGCCTGACATTAGACAATAATGGTGAAGCATTTAATTTCAAAACTGAATCTCAAGACCTTGACCTAAATAGCATCGATGAACGCTTACCAGAATCCGAATTAAAGGGTGAAATAACATTCCTTCTACCTGAAGGGATTACTTTGGAAAATTTCCAAACAGCAAATGGATGGGAAAAGACTGGAACAGAAGACGGTAGGCAGAAAATTACGATTTCACTCGAGTCATTCATCGCTGGCGACGAATTCACATTTAGCATTCAAGTATCTTGGTGGTACATATTTTCGCAAATTTGGATTTATCCCGCAATCTTACTCTCTCTAGTTGTATGGCGCGTAAGAGCGCGCCGAAAGAAGAAGCGTAGAAAGAACGAAGCGGTTGCAAGCACAAAGATAATTTCAGAAGGTAAAGGTGGATTATCAAATAGTGATTTTGCAGCATTAAGTGCGGGGAATGATCAGATGTTTTCAGATAACGATGATGATTTCGATTTATACGGTCGAAATCTTGATGATGATGACTGGGATTAGTGAAGAGAATCATAAATTCTCTTAGCAAGTGAAGGGCCAATCCCTGGTACAGTTTTCAAGTCATTAACAGAGGCATGAGCGATACTCTGCCTGCCACCAAAATGACGAAGCAATGATTGTAGTTTCTTAGCGCCTAGTCCACTTACCGATTCTAGGGGGTCGTTAAGTCGCTTCCTTGCTCGTGTTTTACGATGAAATTTATTGACAAAGCGATGGGCTTCATCCCTAGCATGAACCAACACACGCCCTCTTCTATCAAGGACTAAGTTATCATGGCCTTCCCGGTGAATGGTCTCCTCCCTCTTAGATAGACTTGCTAATTCCATACGGTCCCTTACGCCATGTGTTTCTAACAAATTTGCAATAATCGAGAGGTGTGTTTCACCGCCATCAATCAATAACAAATCAGGCCAATCCTCTACACGTTTAATCCACCGTTCCACGACTTCACGCATCATTCGTAAATCATCCATGGCGTCACCTTTGATTGTATAAGACCGATATTCTTTCTTTGCAGGACGTCCATTGCGTAGACAAATACTTGCACCGACTCTTGAGTCTCCAAGTAATTGTGCCATGTCAAAGCAAACAATGTGGTCTAGCGACTCAATTGAAAGTAGAGATGCACCTTCATCTGCAGCTCGCTGTTCAAGTGAACCAGTTGCTTTATTGGCCAATCTTTCGACTTGCATTTCTGCATTCTGTCGCGCTAGATTTGTCAATGTCACAAAATCTCCACGCGAAGGATTCCGACTCTCGACATTTGAGCCTCTACGCTCAGATAACCATTGAAGTATAGTTTCAGTAAGTGGAATTGGAGTCAATAATAATCGCGGGGGTCTTCTTGTGGAATAATGCTCTACAATGAAACTCGAAATCGAATCGCCTTCGTCTCCACGATGAATAAGAGGCCAAGATTCCTGTCCTTTGATAACCCCTTCATCTGCATGGATTACAACAATAGCCGCAAGGTCTCCTTTGACACCTATGCCTATAGCATCGCAATCTCGGTAAACGGTAGATGAGATAACTTGCTGACTTGTAACACTGCGTACGGCCTTTATCATATCTCTAATCGAAGCCGCCCTCTCGAATTCTTGATTGGCAGAATATGAATCCATTTCAGTAGCCAATTCCTCGATTAAACCGCTGGCATCTCCATCCAAGGTTCTCCTTACATTGAGGACTCTTTGAGCATAATCGCCGGCTTCAATACACGGACCTGCGCATAATCCAATATGCATTGCAAGGCAACCTTGTGGTAACAATTCTTTACAATCTCTAATTCCAAAATGGCGCCGCAATAATTGAACAACTTGCTTGGCAGCACCTGCGTTAGGAAATGGCCCCCATCTCCATGAATTTTCATCTGGGTGACGTGTGTATTGGATACGCGGAAACTCTTCCTTTGTCAATGCGAGATATGGGTATGATTTGTCATCCTTGAGCATTGAGTTATATCTCGGCCTATGTTCCTTAATCAACTGCCTTTCTAGGATTAGAGCTTCTTTAGGTGAGTTGGTGACTATGCATTCGATATCATCTGCCCTATTGACAAGTTCAGGAATCATCGCACGGTCAGGGTTTGTTGCAAAGTAAGATCGAATACGTTGAGATAAAACGGTTGCTTTACCTACATACAGTACTCGTCCATTCGTGGTGCGGAAGAGATAAACTCCCGGTTTTGCCGGAAGGTCAACCTTCGTTGGGTCTACCGGCATGTATCCATTGTAGTGTCAGTCCATGAAGAATACATCGCCAAACACGAAAGGGCAAGAAACATGGTTGATGAACGATAGGAAACTAACATGGTGACCGGTCCTGAGGCAAGGATTCTCGTCCGGCTTGCCGCATTTCCGCCTAGTCTAGAGTCGGCTTGGGATGTTCCCCGTGACATTTGTTTACCCGGATTATCTGAATATCTAGGTGTGGTACGTTCTGCATTGCATGCTCCATTGAGTGAGTTGAGTAGCAAGGAATTGATCATTGAACGCAAAGCCCATGTTATTGGGGGTGGAAGTAGAAAAAGGAAAGTATACCACATCACAGAGTTAGGTCGTAATGAATGTAAAGGAATTATAGTTCCCAATAAAAAGAAGATTGGGGAATTGCTTGGCCAACCTCCTGTCAAGACCATATTGCATGGAAGGGATTCACTTATTCAGCAACTCAAAGGTGAGGCTAAACTAATACTTACAGGACTGCCAGGGATTGGCAAAACATCACTGCTTAGGTCAATTGCAGATGAATTGGTTTCCGAGGGTAAGACAGTCCGATTTGCAACCATGGAATCTTTCAAAGATATCACTGAAATCTTTGAGGAATGGGGCCTAGAATACACTAGTGAATCCGCAGTGCTGAATTCTACGAAGAATGAAATTTTGATTCTAGATGAAGTGCAAGAAGTAAGTCTCAGACATGTTGGCAGATTGGAGATGTTTGCCCAAAAATCTGGAAATTTGATTATGGCTAGCAGGGCACCATTGCCCATCAGTGAAGGGTTTGAAATCATAGAGATCCCACCTCTCGAAATCGAGGATGCTGTTGGCCTATTACCTAGTCATTTAGAAAATAGGAAGTTGGTCGCAGAACGCCTTGGAGGCCACCCCTTGGCCTTACAATTACACGATGAAAATTCGGAGTTACCAGAGGCCGGTTATGATTTACAAGAATGGGTCAAAGAAGTTGTTTTAGCAGACCTTGGCGATGAAATCAAGGCTTTAGACGAGTTATCTTTACTGCCTGTACCAGTTCCTACGGATCACCTCCAATATGAGCAATATATCTTTGATTTGGATGACCATGCTTTACTTCGTTGGTTCGATAAAAGTGTCGAATTACATCACTTAGTTCGTAATGTACGTTCAACAATGTTATCTGAAGAGGACCATGCGGTGGCAGCGAAATATTGGTCGCAAAAAGAAGGCGACCTTGCCCGTTTGGTCGAGATGCACCACATTTTGAAATCCGGTGAAGATATCGAATCTCATCTATTATCAAACGCTGAGGCTCTAATGATTCGTTCAAGTGCTGGATTGGCAACTTTGATTGGAGATGCGATTTATCGCCATCCAACAAAGTCATTGCACAGAATTGCAGCACTGGTTGCCATCGAGCGTGGAGAATCTGAAATTGCATCTGAACATCTGGTACATTGTGATGCACCAGATTTAGAATATTCACTCTCATTATTAGAAGGTAAAACGGAAGATTTCGATTCATCAAATATGGATTTAAGACTTATTCTATCCGAAGCCGCAAGACGTATGGATGACCGTTTACCGGGAGGGCTTCCTGATAGTGAGATCCCAGAATTATTGGAGAATATTGATTTTTCTAAGGTAGAGGGCGAACTGAAGAAAATAATGCTTGTAGCGACGGCGCATATCCGCCATGCATGGTTTATTTCACAAAATAATTGGGGTGAAGCGGCCAAGATTAGGGACAACCTCGAATCGATTTCACATAGCGAGGACCCGCAATTGAAAGCTATGAAAATGAGAGCGGAAATAGCCGAAACTTCACCTAATTCACCTTCGTTTGATAAATTGATTGAAAGTGTCTTTTCAAAGACAGGTCTAAAGGCTTCAATGCTGCAACTTTCCTTGATACAAAGATGTGATGGTGAGAGAGCAGTATCTCTTTTGAACCGAGTAGAAATGCCAGGGGATGATGCACAAAATAATCTTTCTTCGGCTCGAAGAGTCGCTGCTATAATTTGGTTCTTGAGAGCGAAATTCAAGACCCATAACGCATTCTCTTCGATGGCTGAATCAATTGCTCTTTGGAAGCAATCTCTTTGTCCGATTGCAGCAAATAAAGCTGCAGAAATGATGCACAAATTGTTATGATTAAATTTCAGCACCTAGCAGAGTCTTGGTGTTTACAATCCCTGAAATTGGTCTAATCTCTTCAACGATAACTCGAGTCAGTGTAAATTCATCATCGGCTTGTACTTTAGCGATTAAATCATATTCGCCAAAGAGCATCCAACGATTGGAAACATGTTCAATTTTATCTAAATTATTTCTAACTTCATGTTCCCTTCCGGGAGTAGTGGTAATCAATACAAATCCTGTAGCCATTTTTTCACCTCAATAATCAACTGCAATCATAGTCTGAGTTTCTCGAACTCCTGTGATCTGACGAAACTCTTGCATCAACATCCCAGTCAGTGCCTTTGCATCTTCCAATGAAACCCGAACAAGGAGGTCGTATTCTCCATAGAGTACGTGCACTTCAGCAACACTTTCATTTTCTGAAAGTGTGAGGTATACCTCCCGCTCCTTAGTGGGCTCAATTTTGAATAAGACAAATGCTTCAGGCATCATTCAAGCCACATGTCTTCCCTTCTTGACTATGCCGATAACGACTTTTGATTGTTAAACTTGGAAGGGGAATAGTCTAATGGTATCGCATCTCAGTCAAAGGTATGGTGAGTGTACGACCTACCCCAGTGTTTGCTGTACTTGCTGTGCTTTTACTCTCGTCGTTTTCTCCAATATTAATCACCAATGTAGACGCGAGTGAAACCAGTGGACGTGCCCAGACAACTTGGTCTGGAAATGTTGTGCTGAACAATCATCACACGATTAATGTCACAGATGAGTTAGTAATTTCAGCTTGTACCAACGTTACGATGGCTAGTGGAGTTAGAATCTATATCGAAGGTAGGATTACAGTTGAAGGCACAGAGACTTGTCCGGTATACTTTGATTTTGCAGGTGGTGGCGACCATATGGGACTTCAATTTAATTGGACTTCTAATGGCCGAGGTAGCCGTATCGATAACGCCTCAATCGTCCATGCAACATATGGGATTACAATCTATGCATCAGACCCTTACCTTGCTAATGTCACAATTTGGAATGCTGATGATGTAGCGGTCGATATATTTGATTCGGCAACACCTACAATTCGTGATATGGTGATAGATGAAGCGGGTCAAGATTGGAACTTCCCATCATATTGGAGATATGGAATTGGCCTTTCTGTCGGTGCAAGTTCCGCCCCTAATGTCGATGGTTTATCGATCAATGATGCCGTTACACGGGGGGTAAACATGTGGGGAAATTCAGGAGGCCTATTTCGAAACATCTCAGTCACCAATGTGACTGGTGCAACTCTTGCCGAAGCAGCGGGGATTTGGGTTGAAGATAGCGTTCCTTTGTTTGAAGGTGTCAGTGTTGACAAATCAGACCATGGAGTAATTATTCGCCATATCGATGATGGAATTAATACTAGGGCAGTAATTAGAGACCTTGAGATTACCAATTCGATGTATAAAGCGCTGATTATCGACAAAGAAGACCATACAAATTACACAAATTATCAAAGTGCTATTATCGAAGGTTTAGTGATTAGCGGTACCGGAGGGCCCAATGCAAAAACCGCGGGCCTAGCATCTGCAACAATCGAGATTAATGCGACTGGTGCATGGATTGAAGACGCATTCTTAGATGATAATGATGCGGTTGGTGTTCGATTATATTTCGTTGATTCTACAACTGTTTTTACTAATACTACAATCAACAATACCGGAGGTTCAGGTAGTGGTGCAGACGGTGCGGGAATCTCGGTAAGGTCCTCTTATTTCGCTGCTGAATTCAATGGCTTAGAAGTGTCTAATGCAACCGGGCCGGGAGTATTTGCACTGAATGGAGGTGCGATTCAAGGGACTGATTGGAACCTGCATCATAATGGTCAGGAAGGGTTCTACTTAGAAAGTGCAGCAACAATTGTCGATGGTCTTCAATTGAATAATAACGGAGATTCAGGCGTTCATATTGATGATGCTAGGTTTGTATTCCTATCGAATCTTTCAAGTTCGAATAATGGAGACGCAGGTCTAGAATTCAATCGTGCTAACGACATCGAATCCGGTTCGGGGGATGTACGCTGTACATCTTGCTCGTCAACAAATGACGCAAGAGGAGTATCGATTACCGATTCTGTGGACTTGTATCTCCATGGTTTACAAATCCACGACCCCGTGGTGGGTCCGGCAATTTCGATAGATAACAGTGGGTTGAATATTGGTGTTCAAGGTGGACTATTTCATTTACAAAATGTTGAATCATGGATTAACTATAGTGGTCCAGCAATCGATATTTCAGGCGCAGAAGGAGTCATAGATGGCTTGGATATGTATGGTTCACACACTGGTTTAGTTTGGGATGCAGACCATAATGTCGAAAGAGAAAGTGTACTATCTAATGCAAATTTATCAGGGACTGGATGTCTTAATCTGTCAAACCATGACCAATTATCAGGTTCTGGAAATGTAATCACAACCGGATGTACTGGAACCCTTGATTTCGAAAATGTAGAACTAAACTGGACTACATTGGAGGATCAATCATCCCATGTATTGAATGTAGATACAGATTCACATCTACATTTACATCAGCCGACAAATGTCGACTATTCAATCGCTAATATTGATGGTAATGGCTGGATTGAAGAGGCGTGGGACCTCAACATTTGGGTGGTTAACAACAATTCAAATGGAGTACCAAATGCAATGGTAAATCTGTTACCTGACCAATTGGAAAATACAATGTCCAATCAAACCAATGACCTAGGAGCCGTTAGTTTCCCTAACTTGCGTGGAATAAAGTACAGTAGTGTCGGTCAAAGCCCTTACACTACAGTTGAGATAGAATGCGCTTATGACGGAATCTCAAATTCAACAAATACATCCTTGTCTCAAGACCGGACAATTTGGTGTTTATTACCCCTCTCAAATCAAGCACCTTTCATCATCTGGGAATCTCCAATTGACCAAAACGTGTATCCATCTCAAGGTGAAATCCTGTTTAACGCTTCAGATTCATGGGATTTAGATGATGATATACTTACCTTTTCGTGGACTAGTGACCTAGATGGTGATATTGTTGATGGGTGCGTGGGAGCCTTCCAATCGCCTTGGGACCCAGGTCAAGGCCATCCCTTTAATGTGAATGGTGAACAGTGGGACCTGCAACCCCCAGAGTGCTCTCTTTCCGATGGTATCCATATAATAACGCTTGAAATCTGTGATGATAAAGGAAATTGTGTCGACGAATCTCGTACTATTGAATTAGCGAACCAACCTCCGGTAATTGTCGTCAGTACCGACCCTTCACTGTCACCTTGGGGCGAACTGATTACTCCGATTACCAAATCTGTCGAATTCTGGTTAAACGGCACTTATGATGCTGAAGGTGACGTATTGACCTGTTCATGGTCATGGCCCGGAAATAACGTACAAATCGGCGATTGTGTAAATGGCACAGGATACTTATCTTTTGCAAATATGAGTGCGAGCACATTCGACCTTACCCTTTCAGTTTCTGACGGAATTAATTCACCAAGAGAGTGGATTGTCCCAGTCGAATTGTATAACGAAAATCCCGTGGCGTCATTCAATGTCAATCGAGATGGTAATCTATCTGAAGATGAGATAAGTTTGGTTAGTACAACAATAGACCCAGAAGGAGATGAAATAACTTATCTTTGGCAAAGTTCTCTCGATGGCATTCTATCAAATGAAAGCACATGGAGTGGGTATCTCTCTAGGGGCTCTCATGTAATTTCTCTACAAGTTAATGATGGCCGGTCTGAACATCTTAATTCAACAGATGAAAATACAACGATTGTAATTGTTGAAAATAGCCCTCCCAAAGCAGTAATTCATTCTCCAGTAAATGATGAATCTCGCGATTCTAGTCATACATTTGAGTTCAATGCATCAGGCTCTGGCGATTGGGATAGCGCATGTTTCACACTACCTCCAAATAGTTCTTGGCACTGTGCTGAAAATGAACCTGCTACAGGTTCAGAATATTTGATCTATAAATGGGAATCAGACATCGATGGAGTTTTACAAGAAGATGGCATGGATTGGCTGATTTTTGAAGGCCACTTGAGCAATGGAACTCACTCAATAACCCTTACAATCGATGATGGGATACACTCTCCTGAATCTACCAGTATTACAGTAGAAGTCGCAGCCTCAGCGCCAGTATTGGGATTAATTGCGCCTAATCTTTCTCTTGGCTACCGTTCCAGTGATTTAATCGACCTTGACATCAGAGATAGTATTGATTATGATGGCGATGAGTTTACTTTTAGTTTGACAAGTGACATCTCTGGTGACTTACTAAGCAATGTAAATCCGATGGAATTACATTTAATTCAGCTCGATGCAGGGGAACATACTCTCACCTTCACCCTCCTTGATGAAACCGGACTCTCACGTATGGAATCAGTTAGTTTGCTAGTAATAGAATCCGACCCAATCGCTATGGTCTATGAGCCGATGAACAATCAATTCTACGAACCTGGAGAAATGGTATTGTTTGATTCAAATGGGACGAATGATGCTGACGATGACATAACTCGTAGAGAATGGCGGTTGTATGTTCCAGGAGATATTTATCCAACCGTTCTTTCCAATGATGCAATTTATTGGACCAACCTTTTGCCCGGAGTTCATCATGTTTCATTATTTGTTGAAGATAGAAGGGGAGGCATAGATGAAGTACATCTGAACATTACTGTTGCATCCAGTAGTCCAAAACTTTCAAATCTAACAGCAACGCCAAAATCCGCTCTAATCGATGAACTAGTTACAATAAAGGTGTCGGTTGAATTAAGTGATCCAGATGGCACAACTCAACAAATTAATGCTATCATTACCAAGAACCTTCAAGTTTGGGAATTCAATTTAACAGATGATAATGGTGATGGTATTTGGACTGGCGAAATCGAACTAATGCCTGATGAAGTTGGTAAAGCACAACTAAAAGCAACTGCCATCGATGGTGAAAATATAGATTATTTGAGCATCGATATCGAATTCAAAGAAGAAGAGCACGATAACACATCAATATTCGTAACCGCAGGTGCAATGGGCGGATTTATCATATTATCATCTGTGGTTGCAATGATTATTCTAAGGCGAAGAAAGCGTTTGGCAGATATTGATTTGATTGATTCGTGGGGCGTATTTGGTAGCGATGCCAAGGTATTTGATGAAGACGAATTGGAATTGTGACTTTAAATATGCAGGCAGTACCTTCATTACTAAGTATTGTTGACGCAGTAACATGAGAGGAAACTTCTCAAGAATTAATGCCGTTTTGCTAGCCGTGTTATTGTGCGCTTCAGTTTTGCCACAAGGTGCAGTTGCAGAAGACGTAACCGCCGAGCACTTTGCGTTTGGTGTAGAATATGAATGGTCGAATCTGAATGCAGATTTCGAGTCGATGACCGGATTGCCATTAGATGATATCCTTGCGGATGTCATGCAATCTGCTGATGACGCTGGAATTGAAATGCTAATTCTGGAAGAAATCACAGGGTCTTCATCGTTGATTATTGATCAATATGAAGATGGAAACATGATGTTTACAGCCACAGATGGCTCATCAGTAGAGGTAACAAAGCATGTTACTGACCTGACAATTCGTCATGGTGGTCTTGTCGATATGGCTCTGATTACCGAGTGGTCAGATGCACGTGCTGGTTGGGACTTAACAATCTCTGGCGGCTCTGAAGGTATCTTCAATGTTGATGCTCACTACATAGAGTACCGCGATGCTAGCGGACTAATTTACGGGCACGATGTCGTAATGTCTCTTGATACTGACCAAACGGTTTTCTTTGACCTTCAAGGTCACCTAGAAGCCGAAGATGGAGACGAAGTTTTGCCTCTTGACATTCACATGGAAATGGGAGTCGGTTACGGAGTGACCAATGCAGAAAGTTCAGTAGTTTACTCTGAACCAAGCACCCTATACCAAGAACTTTCTGACCTAGAAGGTGGAGAACACCTTGAGTGGAGGATTGACAATGACAATGACAATAACTATGAGATTTGGTGGGATTCTATGGATTCCGAACAAGTCTATTGCTCTTGGGAGACCAACTACTCAGAATATGTTTGTGAAATTGATTGGGATCAAGATAATAACACAGATCAACAGGATTATTACGGCTATTGTGAATATTATACCGATTGGGACGTCTACTACTGCACCAATGATTTCGGTTGGAGTGATAACTTTGAAGGTTCACTAATTCTGACTCATTACCAAGACGAAACAATGCCAGAAAGAGGTATTTCCTGGCAGGATTTCCCTGCTGATGAAACAGATTGTTATTGGAACGGATATGAATACGAATGCCAATCCGACTATGATCAAGATGGCTACATGGATGACTGGAATTATTGGGGATACTGTGAGGATTACACTGTCGGATACCAATGCACGGATGATTTCGGGTATGATGACAGGTATGAAGATTCAATGGACTGGACACACTTCGAAGACGAAACCAGCCCTATCAATGAGGTGCGAGACAACATCGAGTCTCACACAGGATCCTTCTCTACAGCAACAGGATTCAACTTTGAAGTAACAGGATTGCCTGCTGAAGAAATGGGATTCCCTGCAGGAAAGTGGGATGTATCTGCAAGTGACGAAGAAACCGATATCGGTGACTTCGATGAAAGTTTCGAATGTGATATGAGGATGGAACTCTTTGAGGGAACTCAGATGATCACTACAGATGGTGACCAAATTGAAGTTATGCAAGCACAGACTACACCTCTACCATTTGGAATGACTTGCCATATTGCAAACCTATTCTACAATGCATTCATGGGTTCTGAAGATGCAGCAACTCTTGAAGACATGATAATCGATAGTACCGAAGAACTTGTTGAATCGTTCGATGATGGTGGCGGATCTTACAACGAAGGCGAAATGATGGGGGTGGATATGTATTCTTACAACCAAGAAGAAATTGACGTCAGCGTATATGTATGGAACCTGGAAGACGAACATAACTATGAACTCTCCTTTGTATTGGAAGACTCAGATGGCATCACTCAGGATGTAGAATCTTTCGTTATCTATGATCAATGGGACAATAATCACTGGACACAAATGTCCACCACCTCTTGGGGAGAACACTGTGTTACTGCTCAATTAAAGGATATTACAGATAACGTAATTGTTGACACAGTAGTAACCTGTGCAGACGTCGCACAGGAGATAGAGCCGAGTGATTTGATCATCGCTATTGCTGAAGGATTCGAAGCTTCCACCATAGAGAATGTATTGGAGAACTTTGCAAGTAACCTCGAATATCGTTTAGAGGATTACGAAACAGACATCCCTTACGATGATGGTGATGCATTCATTCTATGGGACACCACCAATAACATGGTAGTCGGCTTCCAGATGGTTGTATCAACGGAAGATAGCAACATGTGGTATACATTAGTTGGACCTGAATCCAACTCATATGGTATTGCTCCATCGCAGATATCTTTGACATACTTCTCCGGACAGCAAGCAATTGCTCAAGAAGTACAAATGGAAAGTGACACCACTCTGGAAGACTTAGTTGATATTACACAACACAATGATGAACTTATCGAAGCTGCAATAGAGGAATCACTTTCGGACAATACTCCAGAAGAAGGTGGGCCATCAGAGACAAACTCTACTGGCGAAGCAGACGAGGAAGCAGATGGTGGTCTACTACCATTCATCTCCCCGGTTCTGACAATCTCGATGATTGCAGTAGCAGGTCTAGTTGCAAGCCTTCGTACTCGTAAAGAGTGAAGCAAGATTTGAAACGAGATGCGGCCCCCTCCTTCATTTATGAGGGAGGGGAAGTCGTATGCCAAGTTGCTCCTTCATGTGGCGCAGTTAGTGATTCTCATATCACTTATTCAGGCAGTAAATACTCAAATTTGGTATACAGGTGTAGTGGATATCGACTATTCTGAAGGCCTTCCAGAGGGCGCTGGTTTAGAGATAAAGTTGGAAGTAGACCAACAAAGTGCAGACGGTAGTATCCACATCGATGGTTTTCTTACTTACATGCAGTGGAAGAATACTCGTAACGATACTACTATTGATGTCGAATCCGTTGAAAGTTATGAGGGGGGAATGGACATAACCCCTCTTTCTGAAGTTCAAGAAAATGTGCCCCTCTATGCAAAAATAGCATTGGCCTTAGGTATCTTAATGCTAGGATTAACATTTTTTGAAATAAAAAACCGAGCGATACTTGGTTTAATTCTAAACGGTCTAGTTCTTTGGATAATTATCTCATTAACTATTTTGGCACCAATAGGATATTTTGGTGGTATGGATTTTGGAACAGGTACCCCCGAATCTGATGGAGAATCAACAGTGCATCAATCAGTGGAAGGCGAACCAAAGTTCGACTTAATTTCAGGAGAACTCGATTACAACTTTGTAATCGAAGGTTATGATCTTGGATTGGTTAATCATTCAGAGTTAGATGCAGTTATTGCCGACCCGCCAGGCGAAGACCATCGTTCATTCATTGCAATGGATGGTGTTGCAGGTATTCATTACGGTTCATTTGTAGTCGAGTTAATTTGGGCATGGCTAGTGTTATTTGTAGCCACTCCAATTATTATTGGATTTACAAATAGGGTTCGTATCGACAAGCCACAGATGTTGTGATTACTTCTGTTCAGGAATGTCACCATTTAGAGAATCGGGATTATCCTCTAGCGGTCCCCATTCTGTACGTGTGCGGTGTAGACCAAATCGTTTAGCCCAGATGAATCGTAAGTTTTTCCAACCATCTCCCCATGTGTGAATTTCAGCATCCCCAACACGTGGACGGTAAGGTACAGACACCTCAATTGCTTTCTTCTTACCCAATACTTTGCGGGCAAGAATCTTCATTTCTTCAGATAGTGGCATTCCATCATTTGTTGGACGCATTTTCTCATTTTCGAAAATTGATTTGCGGAATACCCACATTCCGGATTGTGAATCTTTGACCCCATATCCAAATGCCATACGGGCATTGAATGATAACATCCAGTTACCAAATCCGTGTAGGCCAGACATAGACCCATCTTCAGCAAGTGTTAGTCTATCACAGGTGATGAAATCTAAATCTTCGTCAATCAATCTCTTGACCAATTCCGGAACTACTTCAGCAGGGTAGGTGCAATCAGCATCCATTGTAACGATAATGTCACCTTTGGCAACTACGAAACCAGTACGGTATGCTCGACCATATCCCTTACGTGGCTCTAAGTGTACACGTATTCCTTTCTTCAATGCGATTTCTCGAGTCTTATCTGTAGAACTTCCATCCACAATCATAATCTCTAGTTCATCACACCAATCGCGTGGAATTGAATCCACAGTTGGAGCTAGTGCTTCCTCCTCATTTCTAGTGGGGAGAATTACAGTGACAGATACTGGCAACTTGCCGCCCATGGTCTGTCGATTCAAGTATTTCATTTGAAGGCACCTATCCATTGGATTATTTAGCGCAACACGATGTGGGCTAATTGTTCGACATGCACATAGCGATAGTGTCAGGTGAATATCCGCCACGCTGGGGTGGAATTGGTTCTGTAGTGTTTCACTTAGCCGGGCATTTTGTTCAATTGGGCCATGAGGTCAGCATCATCACACGTTCCCATTCAGATATTGTCCCCTCACAAGAAGGGGTTGATGTAATTCCAGTTCGCTGGGCTCGTCTTCCGATGGCATTCACTCGTTCATATGGTAAGAGTGCCATCAAAGCGCTGAAGAGATTACATTCTGAAAAACCGATAGACATCATCAATGCCCACCTACCTTTGGTTTCATGGAAAAGAAAGGAGTTCAGATGGCTGCAACAGCATATTGCCCCTGTAGTGTCTTGTCTTCACGGCTCTTGGCTAGGTGAAAAAGAAGGCGTAAAGCGCGCTGCAGCGGCTAGGGAATCAGCAACTTGGAGGAATCCAAACGACCTCGCAATTCTTACGACTGCAGGCTGGTATTCAAAATATGAAAGAGCAGGAATTCTTGAATCGAGTATTTGTGTATCGAATTCTCAATCTACGCTTAAGGAATTCAAAAGATGGTATCGTCCGGATGAGAATTTTGATTGTGAAGTCATCCTATGGGGATGTGATCACAAAGTGTTCCGCCCCCCAAATATTGATGATGAATCCGAACAATTGGAACATGAAAGAATTCGAGAGGAATATGGTTGTGGAGACGAAGCAGCACTCTCTTATTCATCGGATACAGAGACTCCGATGTTGCTTGCAGTTGGACGATTGGTAGCGCGTAAAGGTTACATGACTCTACTCAGGGCAATGCCCGAAATTATACGTGAAAATCCGGGTGCTAAATTGGTGATTGTAGGTCGTGGCCACATGAAATCAAGTTTGGAGAAAAATGCTAAGAAACTTGGAATTTCAGATACAATTCACATTCAAAGCAGTCTATCCTTTGCCGAATTATCACAACATTTCAGGTCGGCGGATTTAGTGGTTTATCCTTCATATTATGAAGGTCAAGGATTGATCCCTCTAGAATCATTGGCTAGTGGTACGCCGGTAGCAACCGTGAACCAAGAGCCATTAACTGAAATGATTGATTCTTCAGTTGGTGGGTTATTCAAAAGGGGCGACCCAAGCGATTTAGCACGCTGTGTTAATGCGATGTTATCCAGCGAAGAGACTACAGAAAAAGCCAGATTAGGCCGAGAGCGAGTATTATCAAAATATACCTATGAGCACAATGCTTCTGATTATGAAGCGGTGTTCAAACGAGCAATCTCGAAAAGGTCATAATTTGCGAAGTTTGAAAGCAAAGCGATAGGTGTGGCAATACATGGCTAGTAAGTCACCGGGCATCCCTTCGATTGAATTCAAAGTTGAAGATGCCGAGTTGTTTG
>Ga0315324_10000309_pt1 | contig 17448 bp, 16 predicted proteins | sample M150021515metaG_FD_203919 | JGI IMG/M metagenome (GOLD analysis project Ga0315324, IMG submission 203919) | Ammonia-oxidizing marine archaeal communities from Monterey Bay, California, United States - M1 500m 21515 | ecosystem: Environmental > Aquatic > Marine > Intertidal zone | place: USA...
CCAAAACCTGCTGGCGCCGCTTCTCCTGTCCCGTGGACCGTGGGGATCCTTCCTGACCCATACTCAGAAGTGTGACGGATGACCGTTGCTACGTCGAATCGACGGTAGCATCGGGTTCTGTGATCGGCGGATTCCTTGACATCCTCGGCCCTGAAGCATCTCACTGGCGGGCGAAGATGCGGAGGCGGCGCTATGGGCGCAACGAGACCGTTTTTAACGAAGGCGACCCAGGCGACACCCTGCATGTGATCGATAAGGGTCGGGTGCTCGTGGAGATCACCACAAGCATCGGTGATATCGCCGCGCTTTCGGTGCGTGGACCCGGCGAAGTAATTGGCGAATTGGCGTTGGTCGGCAACGGACGCCGCACCGCAAGCGTCACCGCGCTTGAACCAACCGAGACGCTGAGCCTCACCCAAGGGATGCTTGAAGACCTTCGCACCACCGACGCCAGCATCGATCGCTATCTCGTGGAACTCCTTGCCGAGAAGTTGGCCGAGACGATAGCCCAACTGATGGAAGTCCTCTTCGTACCCGTCGACTCACGTGTGCTTCGCGTTGTCGACCGCCTGGCCACAGCGTTCGATGACGGACAGATGCCCATCGTTATCCGTGTGCGTCAGGAAGATATTGCCGCCATGGCAGGGACCCGCCGCCAGACTGCGAATCGTCCACTCAAGGCCGCAGAAGCCAAAGGCGCCGTACGTATCGGACGCGGCCGCATCGAAGTCATCGACCGCGAACTCGTCCGCAAACTCGGGCACTAACGCTCTGGTTGGCCGAATTCGTGCAACGCCATCCGCTTACAGCGGCATGGGCGTCCACGAATTCGATGACTTACTCCTCGGGTGGAGGCGGGGGCGGAGCGAGAGCTGACGACCCGGTATCAGAGTCGCGCATGCTGCTGAGAATGTCGACGCCGGTAGCGGCCTCGATTTGCTCAGACATGCTGACCACGGCGGCCGGGAGCTGGCTCATGAGCGCCGGAATACCGCCCGATCCGCCATTGCCGCCGCCATTGTCGATCACCGCTACACGGTCGATCGAAACACCGCTGACGGTGGAGACGATCTTGTCGACGAGGTCGGGCAGCATGTTCAACACGAAGATGCGCTGACCGTCATCGCCAGCAGCCTGGTACTGCTCAGTCAGACGCCGGAAGACCTCAACCTGGGCCTTGCCGTCCTCGATGATCTTGGCCGCCTCAGCCTGCGCCTGAAGCTGCTTGGCTTCGAGGTTGGCGCGAGCCGGGGTTACGACGTCGGCTTCCAGTCGACGACGCTCCAACTCGATACGGGTCTGCTCTAGCTCCTGCTCAGCCGTAGCCCTGGCGATGTCACCGGCAACCGCGGCTTCCTCTTCTTTAGCCCGAGCAATGGCGTCGAGTTCAGCGGTACGGACACGAAGCATATTTCGCTCCTCGACGATGTTCTTGTCGGCCTGGACGCCGGCGATCTGGGCTCGTTCACGACCTGTTGCCTCAGCCTCCTCGGACTCAGCCGTTCGATTGGCTTCCGCGACGCGGGCTTCCTTCACTACTTCGGCCGTAAGTCGCCGGCCGACAGACTCCAAGTACTGGTTGTCGTCGGTGACGTTTTGGATCTTCATCACGTCGAGTTCAAGACCTAACGTCTTGATGTCGTCATCGGCCTCATCGATCAACTGCCTGGAGAACTTCAAGCGATCCTCATTGACCTCCTCAGGCGACATCGTCGCAAGCACACCGCGGAGGTTCGCCTCCAGGGTTTCCTTGGCGATCTGGCCGATGGTGACGGTCGGCACGCCAAGGAACCGCTCTGCAGCGTTTTCCAGCAGCCCCTCACGCGACGACACCTTCACGTTGGCGATTCCCTGGACGTTGAGCGGGATAGCGCCAGCCGAGTACGCGTTGGTCACCGATACTTCCAGCGGGATGATGTTGAGATCCATCCACGCCACCTTCTCGATCAGCGGAATCCGAAGCGTTCGCCCACCCTTCAAGATCCGATACCCGACGGAACGGCCATCGCTCAAGACACGGCTGCGCCCAGAGATCACGGCGACCCGGTTGGGTGGACAGATGATGATCAACGAACTGACGATCAAGACGATGAAGATCAAAGCCATTGCGATGGCGAGACCTGCTATCAGAAATCCCATGTGCTTCTCCTTTTGTCCATCCGTTGACTAGTCGAGTTCGAGGTCGGGGTCGAGTGGAGCCACGTAGGCCACACCGCCCTCGACCCGAACGACAACAACGGGCTTGCCAATATCGATAGTTGAGGCGTCGGCCGGGGCAGCAGTCATCTGCTCTCGGGCGCCCGCGATCTCCAGCACGATCTTTCCGCGATGTTTTTCGCTCACGGGGAGCGCCACACGTGCAATCTGACCCTCGAGTTCGGAATCCATGACCTCGCTCGACGTCGAGTTCCGGCGAAGCCAGGAGAATGCTGCGCTATTGAGACCGCCCGCGACAACACCGACAATCACAGCAAGCACGAACCCGAAGAGAGCGCTCGACCCGCCGATGTCGCTCAATAGTCCGGTCAGTCCGAAGAACGTCATTATGAATGCAAGGGTGGACAGCGGAATTATCGAAAAGGGGCTATCGGCGTCGCCGCCGCCAAATCCATCGGCATCAGCATCGCCCGCAAACGCGAACCAAACCAGCAACGGCGCTCCTACCGCAAGGAAGAAGATATAGAGACCTGTCATACCCGTATCACGGGACCATCGTAGTTCGCTTTTTGAAAGGTTCGCCCGCGGGTACGCTCCCGACTGTGACCGATGCACCGACAGAGACCATCATCATCAACAACAGCGGATACCGGTTCCCATCAGCAGTCTTCGAATGGCCCGGGGTCCGCGTTGTCGAAGTGACCGCCGAGGATGACGTACCGGGTGATCTAACCGGCGACGTCGTCGTCACCACGACCGAAGGCAGTGGCAACCTGGCCGAGATTCTCGCCTGCGGCGTCGATTGGGTTCACACGATCGGTACCGGTGTCGACCACTTTCCGTTCGACGTACTCGACGGGCAGACCCTCACCTGTTCACGGGGCGCAAGCGGGCTTCCGATCGGCGAGTGGGTTTTCGCTCAGATGCTCTCCTTCGCCAAGGCCATGCCTGAAGTCTTCATTGGTGATGCTCCCGAGAGTTGGGGGATCGACAGGCGAATCGGTTCACTCCGAGGCGCCACGGTGATAATCGTTGGAGTAGGAGGGATCGGCACCGAAGTCGCCCGCCTCAGCCTGGCCCTCGACATGACCGTGATCGGTGTTCGTCGACGGGGCAATGTCAGCCCGTTCGACGAGATGACGGTCGTCAACGACCTGAGCGAGGTCATTGGTGAGGCCGATCATCTCGTTCTCGCCGCCCCCGCAACCGCCGAGACACGTCACCTCATCGACACGTCGATGCTCGCTCGGGTAAAGCCCGGGCTCCATCTCGTGAACATCGCCCGCGGCACGCTCGTCGATCAGGACGCACTTCGAATCGCTCTTGACGATCAACGGGTGGCTCGAGCCTCGCTTGACGTCACCGATCCCGAACCGCTCCCGGCCGATCATTGGCTTTACGATCATCCGCAAATCCACCTCACACCGCACACAAGTTGGATGGGGCCTGGTGCTCTGAACACGATGATGGCCCTGCTTCGGACCAACTACGACCACTTTCGGAGCGGAGAGCCGTTAGAAGGCATCGTGGACGTTCAAGTTGGGTACTGATAGAAACCAGCCATGTCTCCAATTCTGGAACAACTCGCTGTCACCGAACTCTTCTCGGAGCTCCGCTCAAAACAGCTGAGGAAGCTCGCTTCATTCGGGACGTCGATCAACATCAAACCTGGACGCAACCTCGAAGAAGGCGTCGTCCGCTGAGCCACGAGATCGCCGTCGTCGGGAGCGCCAACCTTGACCTCGTTGTCGACGTCAGCCAGATCCCCCTTGTCGGCGAAACCGTCATGGGGGGCGACCTTCACCGCTACCCGGGTGGCAAGGGCGCCAATCAGGCCGTTGCCGCCGCGCGACTCGGCCGAAGCGTGGCGATGATCGGCCGCCTAGGGAACGACGAAGGCGGAGCGATCTTGCGCGCTGCCTTGGAATCCGACGCCGTCGACACATCTCATTTACTCACTACCGACGGCGCCCCCAACGGCGTTGCCCTGATCTCTGTCGACAGCGGGGGCGACAATGCAATCGTGGTAAGCCCAGGAGCTAACGCTCGGCTTTCCCCCGCCGACATCATGGCAGCCAGCGCTGTGCTCGCGACCGCTACCGTCACGCTCCTTCAACTTGAGGTTCCTCTGGAGACCGTCGAAGCGGCAGCCAATACCGCCGCAGGAACCGTGATCCTCAACCCTGCACCGGCCCCACCCGAGCCCTTGCCCGACTCCTTGCTTCGCAATATCGATGTGCTCGTCCCCAACCAGACTGAGTTCGCAACGCTGACAGGTCACCACGGACCGATTGACGCCACTGTTGCAGCCGAGCTAGCCGGACTCCTGCCTTCACCCGCCGTTGTCATCACCCTTGGGGCGCAGGGAGCTCTCGTCGTCGTCAACGGTGTGGCAACTCGTGTAAAGGCTCCTGCCGTCGAGCCGGTTGACACGACCGCCGCAGGCGATTCCTTCTGTGGAGCCCTGGCCGACGCTCTCGTTGGCGGAGCGAGCATCGTCGAGGCCGCCGAATGGGCGGTACGCGTCGGCGCCGCCACAACCCAGCGCCAGGGGGCCCAACCCTCGCTCCCCACCCGTGACGAGGTCGAGTCCCTGCTCCGGCCCTAGCATCGGGAGATGCCTATCCCGATGCTGATCGACTGCGACCCTGGGATCGACGACGCCATCGCGCTTCTCACAGCGATGTCTCGAGCCAATCTCGTCGGTATCACGACTGTGAACGGCAACGTCGGGATCGAGCACACGACTCACAACGCCCTTGCGATTGCACAAATCGCCGGTGCCGATGTGCAGATTCATCGCGGTGCCGCTCGACCGCTGCTCGCCCCAACGATTGATGCCGCCTATGTCCACGGAGCTACAGGACTCGGGGCGGTCGAGCTTCCTGCCCTCTCTCGAGACATCGATAGCGATGATGCTGTCGGCTTCATCTTGGACATGGCGCGCAGCGTCGACAATCTGCATCTCGTGGCCGTTGGCCCGTTCACCAACATCGCCTTGGCTCTGCGACGAGACCCGACACTGCCTCAGCGTCTCGGTGGATTCACGATCATGGGCGGCGCCGCTGGCCCCGGCAACGTCACCGCCACCGCCGAGTTCAATGTGTGGGCCGACCCCGAGGCTGCAGCCATGGTCTTCAACGAGTTCCCCATGCTCACCATGGTCGGGCTCGATGTCACGCACAAAGTTCTGCTCGGGCCGGCAGAGCGTGACCGGATGCACGCCGCGGGCACGCCTGCGGCGCTGCTCGCCGCCGGGTTACTCGACCATGCAGTCACCGTCGCAAGCGAGATACGCGGCTGGGCCGGTGCGCCAATTCACGATGCCTCAGCGGTCATGGCTGCCCTACGACCCGACCTGTTCGAGGGTCGGTCCCACTCGGTCGCCGTTGAGGTCAACGGCTCGCTCACACGGGGCATGACCGTGGTGGACCAACGAGTCGGCGGGCGTGACGGCACCGACGAACGACCAGCCAACGCACATGTACTCTTCGACGCTCAAGCCGATCAGGTAGTCACCGAGATCGTTGATGCCGTGATCGACCTGCAGGTCCAGGACTAGAGCAGGCGATACCGACGCATGGACCCGTTCCTCGACTATCTCGACGGAGATCGCGTGATTTACACCTTTGTCCTCGCCTGGATCGTGGCGGGCAGCATCTGGGTTGTGCTGGATTGGCTCGGGAATCCAAGCCGCGGCGCGTTCCGGCCAAAGGGCGAGCGCTACCCGGGTACCTGGCGCGAAGGTCGCGCCGCTCGGCGTCGCAAGGTTCAAGAGGACGACGCTGCAGTCCGCACGACACTGCGTGACGCCTACGGCGTCTCCAGTCTCCAGGCCGGATGGAGCCGCGATCGCGAAGCTCGAGTTCTCAACTCCGACGATCTCCTTGTCAGGAACCGCCCTGCTCCCACACCGACGCAGAAGCGCGGGCGCTTCGTCCGTCTCCCAGAGCTTGGACCCGAGGAGCTGATTGTGCCCTCGGAACCCGTGCTCGCCACGTACAACCAATCGCAGCCGATTCAGATCCCCGAAGCGATCTTGCCTCGAGGACGTTGGCACCTCGGACTCAACCCACTCATGTTGAGCACTGCAGGGGTCTCACCCACCGCAGCAACCGTTCGAAGTCGGGTGTGGAAGAACCATGCAAATGAGCATTTCTGGGGCGCTCAAAACCAGGACCGGATGCGGCAAGGCAAACCTCCGCGCCGCACGAATCCTGCGACCGGCAGGGTCGAAACGGCCAGCGTCGATCAGATCAGTGCCCGGCCCTATTGGAAGTCGGCGGCCGTCGATCCATTCGGTGACACCACATGAGCTCGATAACCCAGCACTCGGTCGAGTTCAGCCTCGCACTCCCGACCAACGTCACCGTACGGCGCGAAATCCACAGCGATCGCCGTGAGCAGGGAATCTTGCTCCACCACCATCGAGCGATGAGGGTAGGCGACATCTCGGCCAAAGAACTAGTCCTCTGGTCGACCACTGCGCCCACGGCGGTGACGGTCTGCGTGCCTGCCGGTTCACTCATCGTGTGGAATGTGTGGAGAGATAACGGAGCGACACACGGACTGCTCGGTAACGCCGAGATCCGCACCGTCGAACTCGCCAATGGAGGCGTGATGCTCGAGTGTTGCGACGGCCATGCCCCCAGCGCATCGACTGACCTACGGGTCGAACTCAGCTTCGATCCGGCGCTCGCTCAGGAGGCGTAAGCCCGCTAGCGACCGGATCTCACCGTCAACTACTACGAGGCCGATGAATCTCGGCGCCCCACGTGGTGCCGGGTTCAACACTCGTGCGCAGCGCCGTCGACGCCGTAATCAGCCAGCGAACAACGGAGGTCGGGTCAGCGCTACGCGGCAGATCAACCACGATTCCGTGTTTGGCGTGATCCTGCCGCTTCACCCAACCTGACGGAAGCCCCAAGCCAAGCTCGTCAAGACGCTTCAGAGCATTGGGCCCCGTGCCGTGCGCAACGCCGAGTTGAGCCAACCTCGGCTTGCGCCCAACCGCAGCCGGCGTCCATGTGGCCAGAGAAACCGCAGGGCCACGACCTGAGAACCAGGCAGCAAGACCCGAGCGCTCAGGGACGCGCCACTGTTGGTCTTCGTCGAGGAGCGGGCCGATATTGATCCAGCCTTCGCCGTCGCCCCGCTCCGCCAGCTCGACCATGGCCGCAACCACTGGCTCGCTCTCGTCTCGGTGAAACTCAACAGCCTCGGTCTCGAACGCCATCTGGCGACCGTAGCGACTCCACGGAGCCAACCCGACCCGCTACGGTGTGGAGACGTTGCGGACGTCACGTTTCACTCCTGTTTTTGTTGCCGCCGTGGCCGTCGCCTCGCTTGCCGGCAATATGCCCGCGTCCAGCCAGGGCAGCACAGCGGAGATCAGCGATCTTGAGCGCCGCCGCGACGAGATCACCGTCGAACTCGGTCAGCTCGACGCAGAGCTCGGCGTTCTTGATGACAATCTGGAACGGATCGACAACGAAATCGACGTTCGCGAAGCCGCGATCGAGTTGGTGGCCGATGAACTCGAACGAACTGTGAATGCGCGGCGCGGGCCTGAACACACCCGTCTCACCATCGCCCTCGTTGGCTTCACCTCGGGCGACCCACGTTCCACCGCTCTCCTCGATGAGGTCCGGGTCCTCCAACGCGACGATGAGCCCTCTCGCCGCCGCGAGCTCTACGAGGCGGTCATCGAAGACGCTCGCCGTCGACTGGAAATGTTCGACGACCAGCTTCGCTTCCTCGCTGCGAAGATGACGGATGTCCGCGCCACGCTAGAGACCGCCCAGGCCGAGCAAACCGCCACCGAAACCCTCCATGGTGAAACCGGGTCGCAGCGAGCCAAGCTCGCCGTCGAGCTTGATGAAACCGAACGTCGAATCGCTCTTTTACTCTCGCTGCAAGGCAAAGTTTTGCTTACTGGTGAGGTTACGTTCGACGTCGTGAATCGGCCTGTCCTGGCCATCAAGATCGACAACGTCGTCGCCGCTCGACCCCAAGCCGGGATCAATGATGCCGACATGATCTTTGTCGAAGAGGTCGAGGGCGGCCTCACTCGACTCGCCGCCATCTTCCACTCGGAGACGCCAAACGAAGTTGGCCCGGTTCGTTCGATGCGCACCGGCGACTTCGACCTGCTCGCCCAGTTCAACTCGCCGCTCTTCGCTACATCAGGCGGGAATCGGGGGTCGCGGGAGGCGCTGGGCAACTCGACGTTGGTCGATATTGGTGCGGCGACCCACGGTGCCCTGTTCTACCGCACTGGTCGCTCCGCTCCGCACAACCTTTTCACCAACCCCGCCAACCTTTGGTCAGTTGGCTCGGGAGAAGACTATGAGACCGGCTCGCCCTCACCGGTCCTTCGGTTCCGTGAACCCGGTGACCCGATCCCTGGTGATCCGCGACCAGCCAACGGTGTGACGATCAACTACGGCCACACCACCGTCGAATACGCGTGGGACGGGTCGGGCTGGGCCCGTTCCCAAGATAATTCCCCCACTGTGGACACCGCGGGAGTCCGAGCCAAGCCCGCCACAGTGATCGTCCAGTTCACCGTATATGTGTCTTCGGCCGCCGACGCCGAATCACCCGAAGCAATCACACTCGGTCAAGGACAAGCCTGGATCTTCACCGATGGCCAGGTCGTGCCTGCGGTGTGGCGTCGAAACGAATTGCTCGATGTCTTCGAATATGTCGACAACAGCGGCAACTTCATCACGGTGCTCCCGGGCCAGAGTTGGATCGAGATGCCTCGCCAAGAATCCGCCACGGTCAACTGAGCTTTCGTGCCGCGCCCAATAGTTCGGTGCCGCCCCGACCCGGTCATGATCGCCGGTTTCGACCGCATCCGCACAGAGTTGAACATCCCCACCGCGTTCCCCGACGCTGTGCTCCAGTCCGCCGCCGATGCAGTCGTCGCCGGTCCACGGATTCCGCCCGGTGCAGCTTCCACGGTTGTCGATGCCAAAGACCTGCCGTTCATCGCCATCGATCCGCCGGGATCCACAGATCTCGACCAGGCCTTCTTCGCTCGCCGACACGGCGACGGATACACCGTCTTCTACGCCATCGCCGATGTGGCATCGTTCATCGCTCCTGGCAGCCCCGTCGATCTCGAGGCGAGGGACCGCGGTCTGACGCTCTACAGCCCTGACCTGCGGACATCGCTGCATCCGGAGTCGATCAACGAAGATGGCGGCAGTCTGCTCGAGGGGCAACAGCGCCGAGCCCTGCTCTGGACCATCGAGGTGGATGGCGAGGGTGTGCTGGGCGACGCCCGACTCGAGCGCGCTGATATTCGCACGCGTCACCAGTTGTCCTACCGATCTGCCCAAGTCGAAATGGACACCGCTGGCCCCGACGCTGCGCTCACCCTGCTTCAAGAGATCGGCGAGCTACGACAAGCTCAGGAACGCCATCGAGGAGCAGTGAGCCTGGCTCTCCCCTCTCAAGAGGTCATATATCAGTCGGATGGGTCGTTCGCCGTCTTGTTCGACGAGTCGCTACCAATCGAAGGGTGGAACGCCCAGATTTCGCTGCTGACAGGGATCGCCGCCAGCCGCATCATGCTGGACGCTGGTGTCGGCATCCTTCGCACCCTTCCTGAACCCGACGATCGCACACTCGATCAACTTCGCCGGACTGCGAATGCGCTCGGAATCGAATGGCCCCGCCAGCAGAGCTACGCCGATCGTGTTCGATCACTACGCCCCGACACTCCCGAGACTGCCGCGATGTTGAGCCAGGCCGCACGAGGTTTGCGGGGGGCTGGATACGTCGCATTCACCGATCACGACCCACCATCTGACCCCCGTCATTCAGCCATCGCGTCGACCTATTCCCATGTCACTGCGCCTCTTCGCCGATTGTGCGACCGGTTCGCCAACGAGGTCGTGTTGGCACAGTGTGCCGGTCACGCGCCCCCATCGTGGGCGATCGAGGCATTGGGTGAACTCCCGAGCCTCATGGGCTCTGCAAAGAATCGGGATCGGAACCTTGAGAGGGCGATGGTCGACTTCATGGAAGCCACCGTGCTCACCCCATTGATCGGCGAGACTTTTGCCGCCGTGGTGACCAACGTCGACAATGATCGCGAACAGATCCGGATTCAACTGCGCGAACCAGCGGTAGTGGCCAAGATCAACACCCGTTCAGTTGGTGGGAAACCAATAAAACTTGGCAGCGAGATCGCCGTTCGGCTCGTCGCTGCCGATCCCGGTGAACGTCGAGTCAACTTTGTAGTTGTCTAGCAAGACGTCAGAGCTATCTCAGTGCGAGACCATGACTACGAGTTGCTTTGCGTGAGTGACCCAGCATTCGACCTCGGCCGCAGATCAGACCCCTGCCTTACGCAGGGACTTGCCATACTTGACCCCGATACCTTCAATTGTTTCGATGGCCGCCATCGTTGCTCTCCTCTGCCCACGGTCACTGATCTACGGTTTTGGCGCTAGGCGACTCAGAAACGTCGTGCTCCAAAAGCCATTTTGACGCTATGTACGTGAGATCTGACTAGACGCCGACTGGCCTAAGCGAGTGACGCAGCGACAAGATCGTGGGCACACTCGCCGGCGCCCGTCACAGTGAGGCGCTCAGCCTCGGACTCGCCCACGACCAGCGTGTGCTCGAACTGCGCCGTACGGCTTCCATCAATGGTTGAGGCGGTCCAGTCGTCATCCCATACCACCGCATCCGGCGCGCCGAGCGTGAGCATCGGCTCAATCGTGAACGAGGTACCGAGCTCGAGGCGCGTCGCCAACCGACGCTCGTGATAGTGAGGAATCTGGAGATTGGAGTGAAACTCGGTGCCCACCCCGTGCCCAATGAACTCCCGAACCACGCCAAGACGATGCTTCAGCGCGTGGCCCTCAATGGCCTTGCCGATATCGCTGACAAGACCACCAGGTGTGACCGCTGCGATGCCAAGGTCAAGCGAGCGCGCCGTCTCACGCACCAATGTGAGCGAGAGATCGTCGACCTCGCCCACAAGGAACGTGGCCGACGTATCGCCGTGGACACCGTCCTTCCAGAGAGTGACGTCGATGTTGATGATGTCCCCATCGGCAAGCGGACGACTGTCCGGGATCCCATGGCAGATCACTTCGTTAACGGACGTACAGACAGACTTGGGAAAACCGCGATAGTTGAGGGGGCTGGGGTAACCACCCTTATCAATGGAAGCTTCGTGCACGGCGCGGTCAATTTCATCGGTGGTGATGCCTGGCTTCACGAGCGTGCCCGCCATCAGAAGGATCTCTGCTGCGTCTTGGCCTGTACGGCGCATAGCGGCGAGCTCGTCGGGGGTCCGGGTGAGCGAGGAGACGCTTGGCCCAGGATCTCCATGCAGTGCGTACGGCGGCCTCCGGATCTCCGCAGGGACCCGTCGCGTAGGGCTCAACAACCCCGCCTGAACCGGAGGATAGGACGGTTCGACACCCACAGCCGGTCGAGTCTGCTTTCGCTTGCGCTTCGCCATCTGACCAGCCTACGGGATTTGAGACTAGCCAACCGCTGAGACCGCTGAGACCGGCGAGACCCGCACGAGTTCGCCGGTGCGGTCCCGGCCCCTCCAGCATCCCCATGACTCGTTGGTCGCCCTCAATATTTTCGGCTACGACAATGAGATCCAACGCGTCCGCGAATTACGGGAGCAACTACGCGCTCTTACACGAATGTCTCGCAGATCTACTAGGCGTCTTGCGAGTCTCGCAGGTCGATGACGTCGAGAATCGGGTCGTATCTCGTCGTGACGTATTCAGCGAAGTCTGGGTTGAGACGCTTGAGATCGGAGAGTAGCCCCACCGGAGTCGCGACAAATGCCGCAACATCGCCACCCATATAGAACGTCGTGTCTCCAACTTGTTCGAAGACCAATCCGTGCCATCGCGCCAGGACCCTCGCGCGCCGAGGCTCCATGACCATGCCGGAGTAACCGGCATCAACCTCAATCGAATATTCCCATCCGGCTCGATACAACGCCTTACTGACCGAGAGACCGAACTCCTCTTGGTTCGCTTGGGGAACCGCTAGGGCGCCGTACTCGATCAACCGATCACCCGGAATCGCGGCATACACGTCGCGCCAACTGTCGCGCAACGGAAGCTTCAGGAACGGAAGGGGCACAGGCGTCCCCAGGATCATCCTGAGCACACCCAAGATCTCACCAGTGGAGGCGAGGCGCGCAATGTAGAACGTTGATTGGACGTCTAACTCGACGGGCATCTGGCCGTAGCCACACTCCTCGAAGACCTCGCGCTCAATACGAAATGCCGCGTCAACATCATCGAGTTGGACTGCCTTCTCAGCAACAACCTCGCGAAGTTCGGGAGCAACCCGTATACGTGGAGGAGTCTCGATCACGGGTTGCCAGTTTGCATCGCTCATGACCACTCCAAAGCAGCATCGTCGACGCGGCTGCACCATACGCAATAGCGAACTTCCCTGGCCGGAAGTGATATCTCATTGCGATACCTGACGCATGTCATAGCGGCGAAGTCTAGGACATGGTGCAGAAGTTATCCACAGGCAGTTCGAAGGGCTACAGGATCCGGCTCGGAATCAAGCCGTGCAATATAGCGAACTCAACTGCATAGATGGCGCTCGTCACCACTGCGACCCTCTGCACAGCGCTGCGTGACCATCCTCGGCGCCACAGAAGAAGCGGAGGCAAGATCCCTCCGATCAAAATCGAAAAGACGCATGCGAAAACTACACCGGTCACATGCTCATGGATATGGGTTTCGCGGTCCGCAACCTGGTGCGATCGCCGCGAGAGTTGGAGTCGATCGAGGAACCAAGCCGCCATCCGACCGGGCGAATCCCTGATGCCGTGGTTGACCAGGTACAGCTGAGCGAAGAAGTAGATGACGAACACCGCAACGACGGCAATCCGGCCGAAAAGTCCCACAAGTAGCCAGGAGATGGGGCCATACGTGAGGTCGTCGACGACAACCAACATGGCGATCGTGGCGATCCACCAAAACAAGGCGTGGGGGTTTGACCCAGACGAAGAATCGCTCACAACAACGACATGTGGACGACGAGATAGCAGAACACATGAGAGACGAGCGACATGGAACCCCCACTGTAGAGCGACATCAAACAATGTGGCGGACCTCAACTCCGATCCAAAACTGCCGACCAAACAACTCTTGCGAATGACGAAAGCAACGACGGCAACTTCAATTGCCGCAGCGGCGACCATCACGGCCGTCATCTTTCCCGCGCTCGCGCCTGCCCTCTACCTCGCTGGGGCTGGCAGCTACATCGCTGCGGCCTGGATCCGCTTGCCACAACTCGACCGCAAGGTCCGGCGTCCCTGGATTGCACTCCTCATCGGCATCGGCTCGCTCTTCGCCTCCGTTCTGGCACGAGGCATTCATGGAGCGATTGCGAGTCAAGAGGCGCCGTTCCCATCGCCCGCCGATGCCGGTGGGTATGTCGGGTACATCGGCATCATCTCCTGCGTCTGGCTTTTCATCCGCGCCCACGGCCATCGCCACCCCCGATGGCGAAGAGAAGCCGCCATCGACGGCGTAATCGTCGCGGTCGCGGTCGCCATCGTCATCTTCGCCAGCATCCTGTCGCCCTATATCCTTGATGACACGATCGACCTCGGTGGCCGACTCGCCAACGTGGGGTACTCGGTCCTGACGATCGTTCTCGTAGGCCACGTGGCCACGCTCGCTGTGGGGAGCGGAGTCCGAAACCGCTCGTGGCGTCTCCTGGCCATCGGCAGCGGCCTGATCATCATCAGCGATATTTTGCTCCTTCTCCATACCACTGGAAATCCTTGGGCAGCTCGACCGGCCGGGGGAACTGCAGTCGCCGCATTCATATGCGGGACGGCTGCAATCATGCACCCTGATGCCGCACGGATGTCAGTTACCGCCTCAGCGAAACCGCCATCGTTCTCAGCAGGCCGACTGCTCATGATCGGCATAGCGATTCTCATCATCCCACTGTCTCTGTCAATATCCCTGATCACCGGTCGGGATTCGAGCCTGCTGATCATCATGGTGGGTGCCTTGGTCCTCGGGGCCCTCACCCTGTACCGCATCTGGCTCCTGTTCGCAGCGAACGAACGCGTTGCACAACACGAGACATCTCTACGCCTCTCGAACACCGCACTCGCGTCAGCGAGACATCCCAACGAAGCAGTCGACGTCGCCATCAGCACCGCCAATGAGATCCTCGGCGACTCCGGCTTTGCCTGCAGCCAAGACGAACCGACCACGTGTGAGCTCATTATCGGCAAGGCTCCACAGGAGATCGCCATCGTTGCGACCGCGCCACTCGATGATGCCCAAACGATCGCACTTCAAGGCCTCGACGCCCAACTCTTGTCGGCGATCACCGGAATTCAGATGCGCGAAAGCCAGATGCGTCATCGCTTGGCGCATCAAGTCACGGCTCTCGTCGAGCAGTCTGCCGATCTCGTGACAGTTGTCGTAGCCGGAAAGATCACCTTCATCTCACCCAATGCCCAACGGATCGTCGGGAGAAACTCAACCCAACTGGTTGAGACCATGTACCTCAACCTGGTCCACGCCGATGATCGCGACGCAGTCGCCCGGGTTCTCGACAACGCAACTCCGGGTATCAGCCGATCGGTGGCGATGGAAGCCCGAATCTCTATCGCGACCGACGACTACCGATGGTTTGATATTTCGGCGCGAGACTTCACCGACGACCCTGAAGTCGGCGGCATCGTCGTGACCGCACGCGATGTCACCGAGGAACGCACAGCCAAGATTGGCCTGAAACGATCCGAACAGTGGTTCCGCGGTCTGGTTCAACACAGTTCAGACGTCATCGCTGTGCTCGATGAGGCCGGTGTCTTCACCTATGCAAGCCCGGCGGCCGAAGACCTGTTCGGCTTCCGTCCAGAACATCTCCGAGGCCGGAGTTTCTCCGAGCTTCTCCCCCAGGACGACCTTGATGGGCTCGACAGCCTGCGTCGAGCCACCCGTCATTCGCACCCCCGTGGTGAACGCAATCTCGAACTTGCCCTAGAGCGGCCAGATAAGACCCGCCGCACGGCCGAAGTGACAATCACAGACCTCAGCAACGACCCCTCCGTGAACGGTCTCGTGTTGAACATTCGCGACATCACCGACCGCAAGAAACTTGAGGACGACCTCCGGCACCAGGTCTTACATGACGATCTCACCGGGCTCGGAAACAGATTGCAGTTCTCGAACCAACTGGCGAGGGCACTCGGTCCGGCGCGACACGCCGGCAGCATGGTCGCCGCTCTCTTCATCGATATCGACGACTTCAAGAACATCAATGACTCGCTTGGTCATGCCGCAGGCGATCAGGTCCTCGTCGAGATCTCTTCCCGGCTCCAAAACAAGCTCCGTCTCCGCGACCGTGCCGCCCGGTTCGGTGGCGATGAGTTCGCCGTTGTCCTAAACGACGTGTACGGCGAATCTGACATAGTTAGAGTCGCCGACCGAATCATCGAAGAACTTTCACAGCCGGTTACGTTGCACGGCCAAGAGGTTCGTATGAGCGTCAGCGTCGGCATTGCCATCGACAAGGACGGCGTCGTCTCTGCTGAAGATCTCATCCGGTCTGCCGATGTCGCAATGTACGAGGCGAAACAACAAGGCAAGGATCGCTGGGAGATGTTCGAGTCGAGCATGGCCGACCAGACGATCGAGCGTTTCGAGATTTCCAACACCCTCGGTGCGGCGATTGAGAACGAAGAGTTGATGGTCTACTACCAGCCAATCGTCGATCTCAACACTGGCCGTACGGCCGGCGTCGAAGCGCTTGTGCGCTGGAATCACCCCAACCGGGGAATGATCTCACCTGAATCTTTCATTCCGATCGCCGAGAAAAACGGCCTGATCGTACCCCTCGGCAAGTACGTCCTCGACAAAGCCGCCCGCCAGGTTGCCATGTGGCGCAAGGAAGGCCACGATATCTACGCCAGCGTCAACGTATCGCCGATCCAACTTCATCGCGACGGTATCGTCACCGAGATTCTCGACATTGTAGACAACGCTGGTCTCGACCGCCATGCCGTCGTCCTCGAACTGACCGAGTCCGCACTCATCAACGACTTCGACCTCATAGTGTCTCGAATCGACGCCTTGCGCCATGCCGGTCTTCGTGTGGCGATCGACGACTTTGGCACCGGCTACGCCACACTGAAGTACGCCGAAGAGTTCGCAGCCGACATCTTGAAGATCGACCAGACCTTCGTCGCTCGACTCGAAGATCATGAAGAATCGGCGATCGTTGCCACTGTGCTGTCGATCGCCGAATCCATGGGCGCACAGACCGTCGCCGAAGGGATCGAGGTGCCTGATCAGCACCGTCGCCTGCTGACCATGGGCTGTCGACTCGGTCAGGGCTACTACTTCACCCGTCCCGCACCCGCTCAAGCGATCGCCGAGGCACTGCTGCACGAACTAGACGGCGAATCACTTATCGGTCACGGCCACTAGCCCGGGACCTTCGCGAATTTGCCGTCCAAGCACTTCCGCGAGGCCTGGACATATGGAGCTGACCCGGCTCCGTTGACCCCCCCGACCCCAGGAACCGACGTCAGGCCCGCGCATTGCGGTCTGCATACTGTTTACGCAACGTTGGCTAGTGCCACTGCGGGTACCCAACCAGCGTGGCGTCGCGCAACGCGGACTCGCCGGTCGCACGGTTTGTTTCGTGTCTGCAGGACACCTTGTCGCGGTCACCGGTTTGAGGCGGGCCCCCCTTTTTCTCGAGGCGTGTTCACCAGCACCCCTACCTAACCCCTTCTCTCTCTCCCCGAGGGGGGGGGTGGGGTGCGGGTTTGGTTTATGGTGTTGGGTTGGCGTGATGATCGCGTGACTTGTGGGGATGGGTGTTGTGATGGGGCGTTTGGTGCGAAACCGGTTGTTGGCGGGGTTTGTTGTGGTAGCGGTGTTGGTGCCTTCGGTGGTGTTGGCGACGCATTCGTGGCCTGATGTTCCTGATGGGAGGTATTACACCGAGGCGGTTGCGTGGGCGCAGGGCAATGGGATGACAACCGGATGCGAGGGCGGTACCGGGTTCTGTCCTGATCGTGGCGTGACGCGTGCAGAGAACATCACGTTCGCCAAGCGTTACCACGACCTTGTCGTACTGCCCGTTCTCGATGACATCCGAGCCGACATCGCCGCGAATCCTGGCCCGCAAGGACCTGCCGGCGCTGCCGGTGCTGCCGGTGCTGCCGGCGCTGATGGTGCTGCCGGTGACGATGGCGCTGATGGTGCTGCCGGTGACGATGGCGCTGCTGGTGCTGCC
>Ga0315324_10000319_pt1 | contig 17178 bp, 13 predicted proteins | sample M150021515metaG_FD_203919 | JGI IMG/M metagenome (GOLD analysis project Ga0315324, IMG submission 203919) | Ammonia-oxidizing marine archaeal communities from Monterey Bay, California, United States - M1 500m 21515 | ecosystem: Environmental > Aquatic > Marine > Intertidal zone | place: USA...
TTGATGTGTTCTTGCCTCGCAACTTTCTTCTTCAATGAGTTACGTCGCGCATTGAATGCTAAGAATAGTCCTAGAATTAGGGCTACACTAACAGCTATGATTTCTTGGGTTTGAGATACACCTTTAACTTGGTCAAGAATATCATCGAATGTGTCACCATCCTCTGAATTGATCGCTTCGATTTCAATGGCTTCGAATGCCATAGCGGATGCAGCACCCGGTTCACTAGCCTCAATTACAGAACTGAACTCACCCTTTTCAATAATCTGCCCTGCGAATGACACCGTTTGCATACCGTCTCCGGAGATGATTAGGATATGTCTTCGAATACCCGTGTCGATAGCATTCATTGCTACCCATTCTATCTCTACAGTCAAATCATTCGGAATTAGATTTGTGATGGTACAGGTGAATGCAATACCTGACTCAACTGCAAGGTCTAACTGGAACTCTACAGGACTACAATCCAGTAATACCTCAGCAGTATTTCTGGAAGGGTCATCTGGCCAATGGTCAGCTAATTCAGCCCCTGATGAGTTATTATTACCGAATCCATCACCATCTGTATCTTCATATTGCGACCTATGTTCAGGGAATGCATCTCCCGAATTAGACCATCCATCCATGTCATTGTCAGGACAACCCAGTAAATCTGTTACTGAATATCCCGTGTCAATTGGACATTGATCGCCATTGAATCCGGCATTATTATCTCCAAATCCATCATTATCTGTGTCCAGCCATTGGGTTGGGTCAAGAGGTAGGAAGTCAACGCTTGTTGCCCACGAATCACCGTCATCATCGATACATCCAATTGTTCCATTTGTTGAATTACCAACTGTCAATGGACAATAATCGATGTTGTCACCAAATCCATCAGAATCATTGTCAGCCCATTCACTGCCATCACTTGGGAATATGTCCCCAGCATCAGACCACGTGTCCCCGTCAGAGTCAACGCAACCAAAGACGTCAGCGCTACTGTTTCCAAACTGAGACGGACACGAATCAGGAGTTGTTCCATTTATGCGGTCCCCGTAGCCATCGCCGTCGGTATCATTCCACTGAGAGTTATCTAGTGGGAATGAATCATTTACATCAGCCCATGTGTCTTGGTCTGCGTCAAAGCATCCCAGCGAACCGTTAGTTGAGGTCCCAGGGACCTCGAAACAATCGTCTTCTACATCATCATATCCATCACTGTCAGTATCCAGGTTTCTTGTAGGGTCTAGTGGGAAGTCATCGTTCAGGTCAGAAACCCCGTCGCCATCAGTATCTACACAACCTAAGCGGTCGATGGTTGAGTTACCGAATATGAGTGGACAAATATCAGCATCGCTTCCGGTTGGATTATCTCCATATCCATCGCCATCCTGATCTGCGTACTGTGTAGGGTCGTTTGGCAAAAAGTCCTCTGAATCAGCCCACCCATCGCCATCAGTATCTAGGCAACCAAGAATTCCACCTTCGGTAGAGTTACCCCATACCAAAGGACACGAATCTGGATTGGCGCCTGCGATGTTATCACCAAAGCCGTCACTATCTCCATCGGCCCATTGTGTGGAATCATTGGTGAAATCATCTTCATTATCTGCCCATCCATCACTATCTAAATCAGGACAACCCAGAGTTCCATTTTGCCATGAATCCCCTGCTGAATTTACACAGTCATCAGCAAGGTTTCCAGTTGGCTCATCTCCAAATCCATCACCATCAGTATCATTCCACTGAGTTTCATCGGATGGGAACATATCGTATTCTACTGTACGTCCATCACCATCAGCATCTAGACATCCTTGCAATATCCAAGTCGAATTGCCAGCGAAATTCGGACAGTCATCTTCACCATCTGAAATACCATCACCATCAGTATCTATCGAACGAGTTGGGTCGTTTGGCCAAGGGTCTCCAATATCGGAAACACCGTCACCATCACTGTCCACGCAGCCTTGTAAATCGAATGTTGAATTACCCCAAATGATAGGGCAATCATCCCAATTTGTTGCAGGATTTGCATTGTCATAGTAACCATCACCATCGGTATCTAGCCATTGGCTCGAATCATTCTCGAGAATATCATTCAAGTTCGATTGACCATCCCCATCATTGTCTAAGCAACCATTTCGGTCTAATGTGGAATTACCCCAGACATTTTCACAAGAGTCAGCGCCATTTACAATTCCCCATAATCCATCAGGATTAGACCAGGTATCGGAATCAGAATCAACGCAACCGAGGCGGTCTGCAGTTGAAGTTCCAGCTAATGAAACACAACTATCTGGTGATGTTCCTACTTGATTATCACCGTATCCATCATCATCATCATCTTCCCACTGAGTGGCATCGCTAGGGAATTCATCTCCTGTATCTGACCATCCATCCCCATCAGAATCAGGACAGCCAGTTAGATCTGCGGTAGAAGTTCCAGCAACTGCAGGACAGTCGTCATTATCATCTTCAACTCCATCACCATCAGTATCACTGGAAAGATTAGACATTGCGTAAGGCGAATCTAATACGAAAGCAAAATGTTGTGGACCATTTGGAACACTACTTCCGTTGATATGAACTTCCCAAATACCTTGAGTGGGAGAAGAAATTGTTGTACCGTACATGTTATCGATATTATTCCCATACTCGACCCAGTTTCCACTTGGGTCTTTCAATGCAAAATCTAGGTCATTAACCAGGTTAGTACTTGCTGCTGCAGTACTTGGATAATCAGTATATGAGAGCATCAATCGCAAATCTGGAGCGGATGCTGGAACGGTAAACCTGTATCCAATGCTATCTCCAGTTCCCACAGATTCATTATCGATAAATGATGAATTTACAGCCCTATCCAAATCAAGTAAACCATATCCTTCGTGGTTATTCGGTGCAGGTTCTCCAGCACCATTAGTGGCTGAACCATATTGGCCAGTCATATCATGCGAAGACGTTGATAAGATTCCTTTAATCAGAGCACTAGTTGGCGTTGTGTATGCCAGATTGTCAAACATGTGTTGATAGATTAGCGCTGAAGCACCAGCTGTGATTGGAGTAGCCATTGACGTACCTCCCATGTATACATAATTCGAATCAAATGTTCCCCATCCATTTGCAGAAGTGGAACGACTTCTTGAAGAAAGTATGAATGTGCCTGGTGCTGAAAGTTCGGGTTTTTGTCTACCATCATCAGTTGGTCCACGGCTAGAGAATGCAGCCATCCCTTCGGTATTGTTAGCGGCTTTATCTCCGCTGAGTGGGCTGCTTGAATATCCCCATCCAGACCAAGTTGCACTAATCGCAGGTCGATTATTTTCTGACGCTCCAATTGTTAAAACATTCTTTGCTGTTGCAGGTGCTCCAATACTATCATCATCAATTTCACCGTCGGAATTAGAATCTTCGCCACTGTTCCCTGCAGAAAATAATATCAGCATACCAGTGTGATTCCATGATGAAAAATCTGTTTGCATAGATTTCGCAGAATATTCTCCATAGACATCTGAGCCCCAAGAATTTGTATGAATATTAGTTCCATTTTCTGCGGCTTCATTAAACATTTGATTCAAATCATCTGGGATTCCATAAAGGCCATATCCATCAACAGCCCACCAATATGTGCTTTCAGCATAAGTAGTCCAATCAACATAAGTTTCGAGGGCTTGCATGTATAATTGAGCCTCGGGCGCAATCCCCTTAATCGCTCCACTAGAAGCGGTTCCATCGCCTAGAACCGAACCTGCGACATGAGTCCCATGTCCATTTGCACATGTGGCACAATTTGAAACATCATCAGCACCGTCATCGTATGGAGCATTGGCTAGGCCCTGCAATGATGATTTGAGAGGATAACTTTTGATATCCAAAATGTGGTCTTGGAAATCAGGATGCATATTGGTATTATTTACTCCATTATCCAGTCCGCTGTCTCCTACTGCTACAACAATTCCAGTGCCATCTAGGCCAGACCAAGAAGAATCGATTCCTGACATCATCAATGCTGATTGTAAAACATCTGCCGAAATGACATTATCTGATTCATTATTGTGTAAAAACATTTCAAAATTAGGTTCAATCCACTCGATTTCAGATTGTTCGGACAGCCAATGAATCCCCGATGTGTGGGCTTCTACTTGGGCCCATCTCCAAGTGTGATCGATTACAGTAACATCGCCTCGTGTTCCAATCTCTTCTGGTAATTGATTCCCTGATAATACAAGTTGTACTATTCCCCTACCTTTGATTATCATATGTTGTTCGATTTCGCCATCTAGGGCTGGTAATAATTTTGGATGCAATTTTGCGGATGGTGGCATCTGTATCATTCCACTAACCTCCATTTTCGCTAATTGAGAAGGAGTGTGGCCATTGAGTTCACAATGGAATGCAGAAGATGGAAGGAATGACCAACATTCAACACCTGCGGCTGCAAGTTCATGCACCCATTCTGATGGAACTGGGTATTCATGTGTTAATATCCAAAATCCGAATTGCGGATACTCCGGAATTAGTTCAATTGGAATCGATTCTATGTCGCCATTTTTCAGTCCAATCATCTCTGAGTCGGCGCTTTGGGGTTGCCAAGCAGCAACTGAGGAAAACGAAGAAAGAATCAGTAGACAGACCAGTGACATCGCACGCATGTTACTATGTTACAGCAAGTGAGGGATGAAGGTTTTCATCTTACGCAAGTTCATAGTATGGGTCTCTGACGGATAAATATGGGAGCAGGACACGCAAGGGCCACGCAGTACGACCATCTTACTCCTGAAGATTTAAATGACCAAAAAGTCGAAATCCTCGGCAAGCAAATTTGGCGAGTAATTCCTTATGTATTAAGTTACAAAAAGCGGGCACTAACTGGTATTGCGGCAAATGGAGTTGCCCGTTTCGCAGATCTGTTACCATTCGTATTCATCGGTTTCGCAGTAGATTTCTATTCAGGTAATGACACAGAAGGTTTCTTTGGAGGAATGAGAGATTTTCTTGATACCACCCTTTTCCCATTATTTACCGAGAATTTAGGAATTGGATATGGGGTACTAATTTTCCTCGGGTTCGCAAGCCTTGCTGTATTCCAAGGAATTAGTGAATACTGTTGGCAAACCCTTGGCTACAAAGTTCAACACGACCTACGCCTAGATGCAACTCGTTCGTTAATTGACATGGAGGCATCATACTATGATTTGCGCCAAACAGGTCAATTGATGAGTGTCCTATCTGCAGATGTAAATCAATTAGAGGATGTTATTAGCGATGCATCAACCTCGATAATTAGAATTGTTGTAACATTTGGTACCGCATTACTAATTTTGGCATTGATGAGTTGGAAATTAGCCGCAGTACTCTTTACTCCACTATTATTTATCGTTCCTTTAGTCTATCTCTTTTCGACTAGAGTCCAGAGGAAATACCGACAACAAAGGGAATCAACTGGAGATATTACCGCTGTTTTGGAGAACATCATTTCAGGAATTGGAGTGGTCCAAGCCTACAATGCTCAAGAGTGGGAAGCAAAGAGAGTAGATAGAGAATCTTCGGCTTACCGTGAGCAAGCGATCAGTGCAAGTAAAGATAGAAACAGATACCTGCCAGGACTCTATGCAATTGCAGGAATTGCTTTTGGTCTGTTGGTTACAGTGGGCGGATACTTGACAAAGTCAGGAGATATAACAACTGGTCAATTAGTTACTTTCCTATTGATTTCAACAAGGATGACAATGCCGATGTTCATCTTTGGAATGCTTGTCAATCAGTTACAGAAAGGTGAAGCAAGTGCTCGTAGAGTATTCTCATTGGTCGACCTCAAACCAACTATCACCGATAAGCCGGATTCTAGGGAATTGGATGGCCCGATTACCTCGGTGGAATTCGAGGGTGTACATTTCACATATCCGGGAACTTCAACCAAGGTGTTAGCAGGGATTTCATTCAAAGCAACCGCAGGTCAATTCCTTGGCGTGATGGGCCATACAGGGGCTGGCAAGACCACGATTTTGAAATTGTTAATGCGCTATTATGAACCGCAAGAAGGAAGAGTTCTTGTCAATGGATTCGATGTCCAAGACTTAACTCTAGATTCTGTACGTGCAGCAATGGGCTTTGTAAGTCAAGAGCCATTCCTATTCTTTGGCTCACTGAAGCAAAATGTAGCATACAATCGAGATGCAGATGATGAGGAAATTATGAAGGCTCTAGAAATGGCAGGAGCTGCAGAATTCATCAGAGACTTTGAAGACGGATTAGACACCATGGTTGGTGATAGAGGAACCAAACTATCTGGTGGCCAAAGAGCACGCGTTTCATTGGCACGGGCTTTACTCAAGAACCCAAGTTTGTTGGTTCTCGATGAAGCATCCAGCGCATTGGATGCAGAAACAGAGAAGAGGATCCAAGAGAATCTATTGGCAAGTGGTGACGAACGCACTACAATCGCTGTAGCGCACAGGTTGTCTACAATTCGTAATGCGGAAGAAATCATCTCAATGGTTGATGGTGCAATAGTCGAGAGAGGAACCCATGATGTATTGGTTGCAAATGGCGGAGTTTATTCTAGCCAGTGGCAAATCCAGACCGGTGAACTGTGAATTACTTTTTGGAAATTATCCCCGAGGTTTCGACTTTCTTACGTCGTTTTTCTTCGAGGTCAGGAGCGAATCTTTTGTCACCCTGAATAATGACCATTGAGATTAGTAGGAATAAAGGGAATCCTACCACTATTACCCAAACCGATAGAGATAGATTGTACATGCTTTGGCTTTCAAAAATTTCAGCAATAATGATGATTGCAATTACCAGAATCACTCGAAACAAAGTCAACCAACTTCTAATCATCAGCCAAATTTCTCTGGCATCGCCTGATTCGTCAGGCGCATTAATTCTATCTCGGAGAGACTGCGCCATACATAGCCCTGAATCAGGACCTGCTTAATGTTAGTCAAGCAGTACGTATTCTATCGTCTATCTGTTCACCCACACCTGCGCTTCCGCCGGTGCGGCGAATCTCACGCCATGCTTTGTTTACGCCTGCACCATATGCCAAATGTGCAAGGAACACAAAGAGAGGTGCAAAGAATACAGTTCCAATATTACGATGAGGACTGGTACCAATTGCTGCACCGAGCCAAGAGATTGCGATATAGATTCCAGCAAGTCCGACAGGGAGATGGAATGCGATTCTAGATATGTCCCAATCTCCAGACAAAGTAAACCATGTATCTGCTGCAGCACCACCGGTTACAGCCCCGAATATTGCGCTAATAGTTGCCGCGATAACCAACCATGGGAAGCAACCGATTGCAGTGTGAGACCACTCTGAGATTTCTGGCCAGCGCTTGTTAGCAACCATTCTAGTGTAACCGTAATTTCGCATTTGCTTAATGTATGGCTTGAATGGGCGGCGTCTACGATGAGGCATGACATTCTCAGGGTCAATGAATAATTTGTGACCTGCACGCTGAATCTTAGCATCCAGTACAACATCTTCAGCACCGATACATCCATCTTCAAAGAATCCGACTTCACGTAGATTTGCCATTCTGTGAGCACAATTAACTCCTGGATTGTGAGTGATAGGTACGAGTTTTCCTTTTGGCTGTGCGCCATAGCGTGTTCCTGCGGTCATGAACTTGGTACAGAATGCAACATCTGCACACTTTGCTCCAAATGGGTCCTCATCAGGCGCAAAATTAGGTCCGCCTACAGCTCCAACTTTGGGGTCGTCGAACCAGCGAACTAATTTCTCTACCCAATCTAGGGGGGGGATTGTATCATCATCTGTGAACAAAACCAAATCATGGTCCATTTGTTCAAGAGCAAAATTACAAGCATTTGCTCTATTACGAGAAGGATCATCTATCCAAGTGGCTCCATACTTTTCACAAACTTCCTTTGTATGGTCCTTTGATTTAGAATCTGAAATAACAAGTTCAAAATCGGTATAGGTCTGTTTTGATAGTCGACCTAGCACAATATCCAATTCATCAGCATTATTGATGGTCGGAATCAGAACCGCTATCTTGTAGGGTTCTCCGTCTTCCCTGAGTACTGGCGCAATATCTGCCATATACGGGCCATCTCACACCCCTTCATCAATCCATCTCAAATTTATGCGGTATCGTAATTCTACCGCAAAGGCGCGCGTTTAGGGTACTTATCCAATTAAAAGGTTCATAAGCCTCCAAATGAGCAAACACGGTATAGGGGTGCTCTCATGTTGAACGTCACAGCTCGTCAAGAACTCATGCGAACCATAGTTGAAACACTTGGTGTCGTAGTTGAAGAGGCAAGACTAGATTTTGGAGAAGACGGATTATCGGTAAGGGTTGTCGACCCTTCTCATGTAGCCATGATCAAGATGGATGTCGATAGCGCGGCTTTCGAGACTTGGGAAGTTGATGAAACCAAACTAGGTCTTGAAATGAGGAAATTAAAGGATATTCTCAGCCTAGCAACAGCAGAAGACATGGTTGAACTTGCATACAATGATGAGTCCGGCCAAGCAACGATTAACATTGGACGTATCGATCTGAAGGTGCGCCCTCTAGACAATACCACCCTAAATCCTCCAAATGTTCCATCGTTAGAACTTCCTTGTGGGGTTACTATTGCAGGTTCCGATTTCGGTCAAGCACTGCGTGCTGCACGCCAAGTTGGTGATTTGGTAAATCTATCACTAACCGATTCAACATTCTCGGTGAATGTCAATGGTTCAACCGATTCAGTGCATGTTGAATTCTCTAAGGATGAATTAGTCGCAATCGATTGCAGTGAAGCAGCACGTTCTCAGTATTCACTAACATATCTTATCCCAATGGCTAAGATAATGCAAGGGATTGCCAATGTCAACCTAAGATTCGGTGAGAATTTCCCACTGATGATTACTTTCGATTTCGCAGATGGTGCAGGCCACGTTGAATATTTCCTTGCACCAAGAGTTGAAGGCGACTTCTGATACCAATTTAGTTGGTAACGAAGTATAGGCAATGATTGTCTTCTAGGCCGTGTAGGTCAATTTGTTCTTCAATAGTTAGTCCTGCATCTTCAAGTTGCGCTCGAACATTGTTGAATACCTCTTTTTCCCCACTGCCAGTGTATCTTTCAGACGCTGCTTTGAGAGAGAGCAAACCCTTTCCTCCAGGTTTGAGAAATCGCTTTACAGCATTGATGAAGATTTCAGTTTGTCCTGCTTGACTTACATCTTGCAATAACCAGTCTACCTTCCTTGCCACCATAACTCCCCATACCGAGTGCTTTCTTGCATCTCCAAGCACAGGTACTAGACCTGGGCGAAGAGTAGAGAGGTGAATTAAATCTCTTAGACAACGAGGGGATAGGTCAACTGCAATGATTCGACCATTCTTATGGTTTTCAGAACCACACACTTGGTCATGGATATGTGATAGAGATGTCCCATGGCCAGCACCAAGATACAGGCAAGTGTCACCTTCTTGTGGCATCAAGTCATATTGAGTTTTTCTTGCTCGTGACAAAGCAGCCCCTAGTTTAGAGCGAGTAGGGTCCCAGCGTCTGTATTCAACACCACTGAATCGGCGGAGTGATTCACCATATTGCGACCGTTTAGGAACCGCATTTAGTGTCCAAATCGCTCTGCCATCGACCATGACAGCCCACGAGAGTCGGCGTTGTCTTGCCATAATATCACCTACTTGGAGGACTTGAATTTTCACTACGAATAGTTTCAACTCTGTCTGCTACTGCGTCGAAAGCATCTTGGCTCCACTTTTCGCCACCAAATTCATCACACCTAACAGCGATAGTTGCCTTTGCAGCAACCGTCCTTGAGATTTTACCTCGTATCCATCGTGGTGAACGAGATATCCAAGGATGCATGAATATGTGACCGTGCTTAGGCGACGGTGACCCAGTTTTCAAATGGTTAAAGAACGCCTTCTCGGCTCCTAGGATTTGCATTGTTCCAGCGGGTAGTCTTGCTAATCTAGCACGGCCATGTGCCTCAACACACAACCTGGCTGCAAGAATTGGTCCTAGTAAACCTGCGAGTGAGGGCAAGTGTTCTGAAGCAAGTTCTCGCACTACATTTTCCATACTTTCTAACCGATTTTTGATTTCTAATACACTTTGAGCCCAATCGTGTAGGCTATCCCATTCAGCATCTGTAGGCCCAACCGGTGGCATTCCAATACCTATGACTCCCGCTAACTCGGTTAGGTTAGATGAATCGATGACCTTTCTAGCAAGTCCACTCCTATCTCTCTCAAATCTTGCTTCAGGTAGGAATAGGCCAACCCATTCTACCAAACGCCCTTCGATAGTGATGAATGCGGCTCTCAATTCATCTGATGCTCGTAGAATATGTTCTAGTCGGCGGTCAGGGTCTCCCGCCGCAGCATCAACCCCTCTCTTGGAAAGTAAAACTGCAGCACGGTCTAGTGCACTTAATGCTTCATCACTTGGTATTGGCCAATCAGCATCGGGTAGATTCTCATCACCATGAATCAAAATTTTGGCATCAGGAAATCTTTCAGAAAGCAGCTCCGCTTCAGGCGTCAACGCTGCATGAGAAATCATATCCATGCGTGAGCATACCGCATCGGTATCTTTCCAACCCTCCCATTCTTCAACATCCATGATGTTGCCATTTGAGTCGGCGACCGCCGCAGATCTCCAGTCATACCAAAGCCACATATGGTAGTCCAAAAGGACCCCACTGATGAACCAATTGCTGCCGGGATATTCCAAATATTGATATGTAGGGTCGTGTCACCTGTTCCATGTTCTGCCCAGAATGCGGTACGCTGGCATTCCCTACACCATCAGGTGACATCAATTGTGCCAATTACAAATGTGGTTATCAGGGGCCTCAAAATCCGAAATTTAAGAACGTTCAATCCTCTACTAAAGCCAAAACACGAGTCTATGAAGTCATCAAAGATTCAGATGAGATGAAGGGCGTTCTAACCATTGGTGATTACCTCTGTCCAGTTTCAAAGTGCGAAAGTAATGAAGTGTATGCTTACCTTGAACAGACTCGGGCTTCTGATGAGCCCGAAACACGAATGCTAAACTGCAAGGCTTGCGGTAAGGCTTGGAGAGAATTCTGAAGTGATTATGTATGAAACTGCAAGTGTTGTTAACTTGCTTGATACTAATTCTACCAGGTTGTATATCCGATGAGGAAGAATCTGATGAAGAGATTACTTTCAACGGTCGTGATTTGAAAGGAAGTCCAACTTACAATTTCACATTAGAATCTGCAGATGGTGAATTGTGGACTTTGGGCGACCATCATGGGAAAGTTGTGATTTTGGTATTCATGTTCACCCGTTGTGACAATACCTGTCCAGTCACCAGTCAGAATGTCAAGATGGTTCAAGAACAGTTGACTGCAAGTGAATTAGAAAATATTACTATCGTATCTGTAACCGTGGATTGGAAAAATGATTCACCTTCGAAATTACAGAATTGGACTGCAGATAGAGGTTATGATTGGCCTCACTTAACAGGTAGTGAAGAAGCTCTAAAGGTTGTATATGATGCATATGGCGTTGGACCATTTGAAGTAGAAGATGATTCCGATGAAGGATATACGGTGGCCCATACAAGTCCAACTTACATTCTCGATACCGACCTCTTAGGAAGGGTCGTCTGGTCGGATTATGATTTCCCACAAGATCTATTTCTCGAGGATGTCAGAACTGTACTCGAGAATTACTGATTATTTCTGGCAAGATGAACACCAGAATGTTGAGCGTCCACCTTGAACTAATCTCTCAATAATACCGCCACAATTACAGTCTTCTCCTTCTTTGTCATAGACTTTGAATTGATGTGTAAAGTAACCGAGAGTTCCGTCAACCCCGGCGAAATCTCGTAGTGTTGAGCCCCCTGCTTGAATCGCTTCAGCCAAGATTATTTTGATTTCATTAACCAGGACTTCACATTCTTTCATCGTAATTGTATTCGATAGACGAGTTGGCGAAATATGGCACCGGTTCAATGCTTCACACACGTAGATATTGCCTACACCCACCACTACTTTTTGGTCGAGGATGCATATTTTGATTGGACTTTTTCTTCTTTGTAATTTTGCATACAGGTCAGAAGCAGGCCATTCCTCCAAAGGTTCTGGGCCAAGGTGGTCGAGTAATTTGTGAGATTTACCGCGGTAAATATCGATGACTCCAAATCTGCGTGGGTCATTGTAAACCGACATACTGCCATCATCCAAGTAGATCACTACGTGGTCATGCTTGCCCTCACAGTCACTTGCATCCAAAGTCCATTTACCACTCATTCCGAGATGTGAAAGCAAAATGTCGTCGCTATCAAGGTCGATTAAAAGATACTTTGCCCGTCGTCTTATTGCAGTGATTGTTCTTCCAGTGAGCCGACTTTCCAAATCTTCAGGGAAAGGAAACCGTAGCCCTGCACGGCGTAATTCCACGCCATCGATTCTCTTGCCAATCCAAGCGCGAGAAAGTCCTGTACGGACAGTTTCGACTTCAGGAAGCTCTGGCATGTCTGGTTGTTTTTACTTGATATCAATAGTATTGATGTGTCACAGTCCTGATAATTTGTAACCGGTCCAGACAGCCAATCCTATCATCAGAACGCCAGTGACGACATTCAAATTCCGTTGATTGTCCTCTATTTTAGTCAATATTGTCGAGTTGGATAATACAAGTGCAACCAGTACATACCAAATGGTATCAATGGTCATACCCATGCCCGCAATCACCCATTTTGTTTCACTCGACATACCAGGGTCAAGTATACTAGAAAGCACTGCTAACATGAATACTGCAATTTTAGGATTGAGAAATGCAATGAGGAATCCTTCGAAGAACCCTTCTCGCTTTCCTTCAGATTGTTCGACCACTTTCGATTTATTGCGAATCATTTCAATTCCAAGGTATAACAAAAATAATCCACCAATGATTTGCATTAATGTGAATATATCAGGATTGTTTTCCATTATCACAACTAATCCGAATACGACCGTGACCGCATAGAACCCAAAACCAAGGCCATGACCAACAGCACATGCTAGTCCCCTGCTCCTTCCACCAATCATAGTGTTGCGTAGAACGACAGCTAAAGATGGACCTGGCGAGGTTGCACCGAGAATAAACATCACGGCTGCTGCAGAAATAGCAGTTAAGTCCACACCTCTCGCAAAGTGTCAGTGACCATGACCTTTCTGCAACATCAACCTAAGAAAGTGATTGTATGTGCGCCTAGTCTCTTTGCCGTTTCCATAGATGCGCGGTCCATTTGTGCTCTAATGCTTACATGGTCTAGAACAATAACAGTTGCCTTAACCAAGGACTCTGCTGCGGTTGGACGTTGTTTGGTGCCTTCGCTCGCCATGAATAGACCATATCTCTACTACGCCTATTTACCTTTGTCTATTTGCATCAAAAATTGTTATTTGGGGTAAATGATGTAACCTTGTGGCTGGATTACATACGGTGAGTCCATAAATGAGCGGCAGCCGGACCGAAACATGTCCCGTGAACTCATCAGCGTAGAGGCTGTCGACCGTTCATTTGGCGCAGTCACCGTATTGGAGGACATTAATCTTTCAGTCATGGAAGGTGACCGCATTGGAATCGTTGGTCACAACGGTGCTGGAAAGACTACACTGCTCAATACAATCTCAGAACGAAAACAGGATGTAGGGGATATTGAATTCGCATCAGGAATCCGTATAGCGTACCTTACACAGATTCGCGATATCGATGAAGATTCAACTATTGAAGAAGAATTATCTCGTAAAGGTCGTCAATTTCAAGAGTTAGAAGAAGAGATTGCAGCAATCGAAGCGCAGATGGTCGAACCTTCGTTTTACGAAGGTAACTGGCAACCAGTAATGGAGCGCTACTCTGAACTCCAAACAATGCTAGGCGTATCAGGAGGGTCCAATGTTGCAAATATCGCTAAGGCCATTTTAGAAATGCTAGGCCTAGATCAACATCCAATGGACATGAAAGTCAACAAACTCTCTGGTGGAGAGAAGGCAAAACTTGCACTAGCCCGCCAACTGGTTGGTCTAGCGGGTGTCGACGTTATCTTCCTCGACGAGCCTACAAACCATTTGGATATCGCGACCACAGAGTGGCTTGAAGAATTCATCAATGATTTCGTAGGCGCCCAACTAATCGTTTCCCACGACAGATATTTCCTTGACCAAGTGTGTACTAGAATTGTCGAAATCGACAATCTCCGCAACTGGAATTACAAGGGCAACTATTCCGAGTTCCTAAAACAAAAAGAAAAGTTCTTGGCAGCACTTGACGACAGAATCAAGAATGTTGAGAAGAAAATTGGCCACACTCAAAATGCTCTGCGTTCAATGAAATCGGCTAACAAATTCGACAAGTCGATTTCAGCCAAGCACAAGATGATTGAGAGAATGCAACAAGAACTCAAAGCACTATACGGGCGCAAACCAAAACAGCGTAAGGGCTTACGATTCAATCTTGAAGCCGCAGATAAATCGAGTAATGATATCATTCAATTCCTCGGGGCCTCTAAGAAATTCGAAGGATTAACTCGCCCAATTTTGAACAACCAAGATATGGAGATATCCAAGGGTGACCGGATTGGAATTGTTGGTGGAAACGGCCAAGGTAAGACCACTCTCTTGAAATTGATTACCGGCGATGAGAAAATCGACTCGGGGACTAGAGACCTTGCACCTGGTGCTATCATTGGCTATTATCACCAAGACCATCGTACTCTAGATTTCAAACTCAATGCAGTTGAACAGGTCGAGATATTACGCCCGGACATGACCTATGGCGAGGTCCGTGCAACATTGGGCCGATTCCAATTTGCTAAAGAACAGGTTTCAACCCCTCTTGGCAAACTATCTGGTGGCGAAAGAGCACGTATTGCTCTGTTGAAAATCCTACTTGAAGAAAACAATCTACTTCTTTTGGACGAACCAACAAATCACTTAGACATGGATGCTAAGGAAACTCTTGAGAGTTCTTTGGTCCATTATGATGGAGCGATAGTAACCGTAAGTCACGACAGATGGTTCCTAGACCAAATTGTCAATCAGATTTGGGAATTACAAGATGGAATCGTCACCAAATATTACGGTAATTATACCGATTACATCAGGAAGAAGAAGGGTCTTCCTGCTCTTGTGGATGGAGAAGAACCGGTCCTGTGATCAGTGCTCTTGAAAGATAAGGCGGAATATCATCGGCTACCATTCCTGGCCCGATTTCATCACCTGCAAGGTCTCCTGCTGTTCTCATCAAGTGAACAGCCAATCTGGATGCAGACCAAGGCGTCAAGCCAAGCCCCAGTAAGCCACCTACGCACCCTGCAAGTAGGTCTCCGGTACCACCCATCGACATGCGCGGATTTCCGCCCCTTCCTATGCCTCCGCGCCCTGCCGAGCCTACGATGATATCTTCTGCTCCTGTACGAATCACCACACGCTCTTCACCTGAATTAGCCAATAAATCAGGAATAGATTCGATATCTCCAATCCAATTTTCTAATTCTCTTTGGTGTGGTGTGACAACTCCTGACAATTCTTCTGGCCATCCGTTGAGTGCTTTAATCGCATCAGCATCAATCACCTTTGGGATATTTGGTGTCGCCTGAATCAGTATATTTACTGCTTCAAGAGAAGCAGGGTCATCTCCCATTCCCGGACCGATAACCATTGCTTGAACTCCTCTTCCTGACAAACATCGCTTGACCAATCCTGATACATCAGTGATTATTTCTTCATCAATCATCGCTTCTTGAATTAATTCACTAGGCCATTTAGCCCTTGCAGCAGCCGCTTTTGGCATTGCTACATGAACCAAATCAACACCCATTCTGGCTGCAGCCATTCCTGAAAGTATTGGAGCTCCATGATATGGTCCACCGCCAACGATCAGAACTCTTCCTCTATCCCCTTTGATTTGTCCTTCAACAGGGTGAGGGTAGCGCAGTAAATCTCCAGGCCCGGGGTCTAGAGTTTCCTCTGGCCAGCCGATTGGTGCGATGAATAGGTCACCCACCTCTGGCAATAATTGTCCATTTTCTCCTACCATGTTGGACTTTGGTGCCTCAAAGGTCACAGTTCTAAATGCATTAAATGAGATTCCAGTACCACATCCAGATGGCATATCACACGCCAATACCATCGGCCTTCCTGGAATTGATTCCATAAGTCGAATGACTTCTCCACGTGGTTTTCCATGCGAACCGGCTCCCAGTAAGCAATCTACAATCACCGCAGGTGCAATTTCAGGAAGTGAATCCGTAGTGAAAACCCTACCTTTCCAACAGTCCCTAGCACGCTGTGCCAACGGAGTTTTTTGTTTATCATGGGTCGCTATCACATAGCATTCATCGAGCATAGTTGCAAGTTTGAAACCATCACCGCCATTATTTCCCGGACCACATAGAATCCAAATCGGAAGTGGTGCGCCTTCCAGAGCATTGGCTAGATGTTCGGCGGCAGTATTCATCAATTCATCCATATTTGCGCCTAATGCTGCAGCATTAGAATCGAGGATTGCGACCTCTTGAGGAGACATAATCCACCGGGGTCGCATACAACTCGCACTAACTTCCCGGCTTTTCATCCCAACGGTATCGTGATGAACGAATGTATACTCCGTAGGAGCATGTCGGAGGAGGCGCCAGTGTTCAGCACCAGCACAGGACCAGTGCGCATCATCACCGCAGCAAGCCTATTCGATGGCCATGATGCGGCAATAAACGTCATGCGTCGTTTGATTCAAACCAGCGGTGCAGAAGTAATTCACCTTGGACATGACAGATCTGCAAAAGAAGTAGTAGATTGTGCAGTACAAGAAGATGCACATGCAGTCGCTTTGACTAGTTATCAAGGTGGGCACATGGAGTACTTCACCTACATCCGTGAACTTCTGGATGAGGCTGGATGCGAACACATTCGCATCTTTGGTGGTGGCGGTGGAACAATTACTCCTCCCGAAATTCGTGATTTACACAAGAGTGGCATTTCCAAAATCTATTCTCCCGATGATGGGCGAAAGATGGGCTTGATGGGCATGATTCATGATTTGATGGGAATTGCAAGTGAAGTTGACTTGATTGCAAGTGACCGAATCGGTAGCCTAGATGGGCCAATTACAGCAGATGATATGGCTAAGGTTGGGCTATTACTTACTCTTTCAGAATCAGCCAGTGCTGATGACTTTTCAG
>Ga0315324_10000321_pt1 | contig 17129 bp, 10 predicted proteins | sample M150021515metaG_FD_203919 | JGI IMG/M metagenome (GOLD analysis project Ga0315324, IMG submission 203919) | Ammonia-oxidizing marine archaeal communities from Monterey Bay, California, United States - M1 500m 21515 | ecosystem: Environmental > Aquatic > Marine > Intertidal zone | place: USA...
TCGAAGACCGAGCGTCAATGCAAACTGATCGTTAATCTGATAAACACCCTGACCGAATGCAGCGTACGCATCACGTTCGGTACGGGTCTGGTATTCCAGATCGGTACCTATAGTAGAAGGGCCGTGGGGAACACTGTCTCCCGTGTCACCTTCCCAGGCACCGAAGCAGTACCAATCGAGCTGGTCTTGTGCGGCGATAGCTGCTCCCGATAGACAGTTACCTGGCGCGGTTCCTCCCGCAGCTACCTGGTTACTGACAGTTAGAGCCGTGAAAAGATCTACTTTGGGTAAGCCAGCTAGAATCCCTAAAGGTTCACCATTTGCATATCGAGACTGACAGTCGACGTTGCCTACACAGTTGTAATCATAAAAATCACCGCGCTGCCTGATCTTCGCGTGATAAACGAACGCTCCAGCCGTAATCGACAGCTTTTCATTCGGATCAAAGAAAAGCTGTAATTCGTTGGACATATAGTTCGTATCCTGACTCACATAAAAGGTCCGATCGCCGAGTGGATTACTCGTGAGATCGGTATCTGATTCGCGATCATAAAAATAATCGGTATATCCGAAGATGTACTTCATCGAGAACTTGTCATTCACATCCCAGGTAAGGTCGAACGACATCGCCTGATGATCGAAGAATTCATCCTGCTGACCGCTGGTGTCTGTCTTGAGATCACCACCCTCGACGCCGCTGATACCAATCAACCGTTGCCTTGCTGGATCGTGACCATAAGCGTAGTTGTAAGAATCCGTCGTACCCGTGGTTGCCATGTCGGCACCGGGTGTCACTCGCTGCGCCACGACATTGCTACCGTCCACGGGATTTCTAAAGTTGAATGTCTCCTGACCCGTGATCATGCAAGATGTGCCATTGATGACACCAGGCGTTGGGATATATGGTGTTCGAGTCAACTGATTCGGGCAAGCAATGCCTGGATCAACTGCTCGAAATCCCCAGGCGTACGTGGTGGTATCACGTACTGTGTCCTTACCACCACGCTGCGACAAGTTGAGAATCCCCGCGGCGTCAGCACCACCCATCATTCGGTGATAGCTGCGCTCGTTACCACGAATGTTAAACGTGATGCTGTCGGTTGGCGTCCAGTGCAATGAAAGCGCGTAGTTTTCATCACCGTAGTCGCCAGGGTCACTATTACCTGACAAGTCATCGTAATAACCGTCTCGTTCACGATTCATACCAACGAATCGTGCTGAGAGTACATCCTCGATGAGAGGTCCGGAAACGACTCCATAGACTTCCAACAAGTTGAAGCTGCCAACTAAGGTACGGAACTCGCCGTAGAACTCATCAGTGGGCTTTTTGTTGATAAAGTTAACGGCACCACCAATGGCATTTCGACCATAGAGGGTACCCTGCGGACCTCGCAAGAATTCGATTCGCTCAACATCAAAGAGTCCCCCTTCTGTTGATGCGATACCGAAGTCCTCGGAGTACACACCATTTTGGTATGTCGCGATCCCTGGATCGCCTCCCAAAGATCGGAAGTTTCGGCCAACGCCCCGGATTGCCATATCGTATGGCTCAATCACGGCTGCCGGAACCATTGCTTGCAGGTCTTCCTGGTTGCGAATGCCAAATTCTTCAATCGCTTCCGCGGTAAACGCTGTAATAGAAATAGAGGTGTCGCTAATGGACGCCTCTCTTCTTTCAGCGGTTACGATAACCTCTTCAAGCTGTCGCTCTTCAGCGCCAAATGCTGAGTTCGATACAGGAAAAAACAGAAGTGTAGTTGTTATGATGAAACAGATGCCACGCAGAACACGAGTACGCATTGCTTACCCCTCCCATGATATAGATATGTAACCGGTACTTCAGTTATTCCGATGTTCTAAATTCATCGACAAACACTGCATAACACCTTTGCATAACACCAACATCGAACAAGAACGACAATCACGGCTCTTCTAGTAACACCTCATTCTAACGCCGAACCAGAAGCCGCTGCAACACGTGATAAATCACTTAGAAAAGCAAGTTTCAGACTATTTTCGTATAAGCAGTCAACGGTGCTTAAAAGTGACTCCATTTGGTCAATATTGAATAATAGGGGTCCTATATGGGCCGGCTTGATTGACCAAAAACAGATCTGCAGTCGTATATTCGGCTTCTTATCGAGATGATTCCCGATCCTCTCCGAGCCATGACGAAAATGAGCGAATGGTCTATTGAATGCCTTATTGTTAATTTCGCGGATTCAAATGATAAAATCATATGAGTACCCTGCAACTGAAGCACTTAACAAGAAGAGAACTTGCGGCGGGTTTTCCGGCGTATATCTTTGACGTGCTTTTCGGTGTCTGACAAGCTCATTTTGAGGTTCCTCTGTTGCTGTTAAAAATAACAGAAGTGTCTCTTGGCATTCAGGCCTATGTGGTGCCATCTGGGCTGAAGACGTACACCGGGTCTACGGCTTGCGATGCACGCGAAAAGAATGCGAGCGCTAATACCCCAATAGCCTGCACTAGTCTTCTGCTTTTACTTTATCACTCTGCGAACAGGCCCCGGCCAGATACCACTGCTGCTGGCAATTGTATGTCAATCGCCCGCGTTCACCATGCTGGAAATCAAGAATCTTCTCGATCATATCCGTCGGCGCCATGCTTCGGGCCGGAGCAGCCTGAAGCTCGTCCAGCGGCACAGGATAGGTCGACCAGTCGAGTGGTGCACGCCAGCCTGGTGGTCCGGCAAGATAGGACCGGGTGCCGTGTATCGGGTAAACCGAGCGCCACTCATTGATTTTTTCAGCCAGTTCTTCAACCACATCCGGATGCAGCGCCGCCAGGTTAACGTATTCGTTTGGGTCCTCATTGATATTAAACAGGTGCGAAGTAACCGTCGTGGTTAATTGTTCCTGATCCACTTCCTGCACCAGCTTCCATTGATCATTGAACACGGTGAGATTGAAGTGCCCATAGATCGGTGTTTCCGAGGCGAAGAAAACAAAATCATCCCGTGGGGCGACAGCACCAGTTTTGATGCTGGGCCATAAACTCTGACCGTCAAACGGAAAATGTGCGCCGGGTGAAATACCTGCCGCTTCCATCACCGTGGGGAAGACATCCATCACTGTCATGATCGAATCCAGTTTGTCACCCGCCTCGATCTGTTCAGGCCAGCGCATGGCTGAGACCACTCTGATGCCCCCCTCAAACACTTCGCCCTTGCCGCCTCGCAGCGGTGCATTGTCAGCACCGCCAACTGAATAGGCAGCACCGCCATTGTCACTCATGAACAGTACAATCGTGTTATCTGTAATCTTTTCATCATCAAGGGTGTCGAGCACTTTGCCAATGGACTGATCCATCGCATCAACGACAGCCGCGTACATGGGCCGGGCACTCTCCCTTAGCATCAGCTTTGCCATGCGCCGCGTGCCGTCGGTCTGCTGACTTCGAGCCGGGGCAAGATCTGTATTGATGTCCCTGTACTTATCCTGCAGCTCCTTCGGTGCGTCCAGTGGTGTATGCGGTGCCAGAAAAGGCAGATAAAGGAAGAAGGGTTTCTCAGGGTCACGTTCACGAATGTAGCGGCTGGCTTCATCCGCTAAAAGGAAAGTTTCATAGCCATCATCGTTTATCGTCACGCCATTTCGCTGGAAGTCCCTACCACCCTTATTAGCAAATGGCGGGTAGTAACCCACCTCGGTATGCAGGTGACCATAGAAATGTTCGAAGCCGCGCTCATTTGGATGATAGCTCTGCTGCGCATGGCCAAGATGCCATTTACCGACCATCGCTGTCTGGTAGCCTGCATCCAGAAAAGACTCGGGCAAAAACCGCTCATCCGGATGCACGCCGATATTGTCCCAGGGCAAGATCACGCCGTAGGCAATACCAAGGCGCATGGGGTTACGCCCCGTCATCAGGGCTGCACGGGTCGGTGAGCATATGGGGGTGGTATAAAAGCGGTCCAGCTGAATGCCCTCCGCGGCGAGTCGGTCAAGCGATGGGGTTTCAATATCGCCGCCGTGATAACCGACATCATTCCAACCAAGATCATCGGCAACCATGACGATCACGTTGGGACGGTCCTGCCCGTAAGCGGCGCCGAGTGTTAATACACTCAGCAGAGTAATTCTAAGCAATAAATGAATCATGGGCTCATCTCTTCAATGTTGACTACGTTGTCTACCGTGGCTTGTCTGTACCAGATGGGGGACGTCCAGGCGCGCTCCTGAATGACCGGGGAATAAAACGGCTGTTCAGCTGCATTGAGGCAACATTTGCCGTAGACGTCGCCGTCTGCACCCTTTTCAGTCTGAGCTAGCTCGTTGGCAAGCTCGGCCTGTGCCGCGCATTGCTCGTCAAATGGGTTCACCCCTACTGCCTGGCATTGCAGTGTGCTCCACCGGCAGGTCGGGTTTTCCAGTACACGGGCGTAATAGAAGGCGGGTTGCTCAGCATCAAACTCAGGGTCCTGCCAGACGGCACATAGGTTTGCTGCCCCTGAACCAATGCGGTTACAGTTGCTTTCATCAACTCGAGCGCCGTTTTCAGCATTACCGGCTACGTCATAGATCTGCTCGTGGCTTATACCTTCAGCATCAACCCAGCCCTTAATAATTTGTACTCTTTGCAGATCAGTGCCGGGGTTACCCTGCACACCCGGATCTTTCGCCGCGCTAACATATATTTTAAGGGGCGTTGTTTCTGCAACCACATCCAGACTGCCTCCCATGGGTACGCCTGTGCTATAGGCGGCGGCGATGGCATTGTGGTTGTCGCAGAGATCATCAGGCAGATCAGCGCCGGCAAAAAATCTCACCGTCGGGCGCGTGCCACTGGTGGCATAGGTTTCTTTGCGTCTCATGGCAGAAAATATCGCATCGCGGGAGTTCTCCTGCGCCCAGACAACGGCATGCCCGCCCGCGCTGGAATAGAAATGATCCTGCACATTGCGGAATTCGCTGTCGCGTCGCCCCAGGTGCCCTCTAAAGCTGTCTTCCTCTGCTGCACCAGGAGTCGCGCTGTGTGTATCAGTGCTGCCTATGACACCCATGACGAACGGGTTGATACCATTTTCCTGCCCGTACGCCAGACCATCCTTATAGACATTGCGCACCATATTGCGACGGGCAAAGTCCTCAATCACGGTCTCTTCAGCGCGGTCGGTTCGAACGATGCCATTAACCGTCCCCAGCATGCCGAGGTTATCGCCGGGTATCTGCTCGAAATCACACAACTCATCTTCAGTATCGAGACCAATGCCTTGGGATCGGTCAAAGCGACATTCGGATGCGCCCTTATGTTGTATCAATTCCACCAGGGGCTCGAAGAACAGCCTGTCGTCAAGCTCCTGCTGTGTTTCGGGATCTCTGAACATCAACCCGCCTGAAAGGTTCGAGTTGTGAGGGATGGCCAGCACATCACAGCCAGTGTCGGTATCGATGCACTGCTCCCGCAACGCTTGCCACAATCCAGGGAAGTTGTACCGACCTGTTTCATAGGTCGATATGGGTACGGCAGACACTTCAGCATTACGAAAAATGACGTTTCGATGCATGTTGTTCCGATCAGGCGCATCGGTATATTCATAGCCGACAAACGTGGTGAACTCGCAGTTCACTGATCGATCATAGTGATCTTCAGCTGCCTGCTGAATCTGCGACCATGTATCATTCGCTGCAGCATCACAGTCAGAAAACGAACACGCCATGGACACTTCTTTTTCTGCAGTCTGCTGACCGGCAAGTCGGGTCCACCAGTCAACGGCAATCAACTGTACCCACTGATTGGTTGATCTGGTTATCGCACAATGCGGCCACCAGTAACCCAGCGCAGACGAGTCTTGTGTGCAAACACTCAACTGACCAAGAAATTCCGCATGATCAGTGATCGCGGCGAAGTCCAGCGGCCTCGGTATTTTTACACTGAGCAGTTTTTTACCATCTGCAGCCGGCACAAAAATTTCTTCGCCTTTGGCATAGCGGTAGGCATCCCATGGGTCGCTGCGCACGCTCGATGTATAGGCATCGAAGGAATAGCTGGTGTGAACATGAAGGTCACCGAACAGGGGTTTGCCTAAAGGATCGACATTGACGCAGGGTGCACGCGCCTCTGTCCGCTCAAAATTCAGGTCGCTCGGGGCCCCCATGAGGTCTGTGCAACAAAGCAGCAACAAGAAGCAGACAATTCGCAGCTCAGAAACCGCGCCAACAACACGTATGAGGCTCGGCCGGAAGCGGCCCATTAAATTTCCATGCAGGTCCGAATATTCGTGAATCATGCGAGCGTTCCGTTCTCAGCCATCCAATCGACCAAAGGTTGCAGATAGGCGGACAATTCTTCTTCAGCGAAATTCGCCGAATAGTCGCCATGTACTATCCGGTGTTTTATCTTCCACTGGCCGGACACCTTTTCGAGAGTGCTCTCGTACCAGCCAGATATGAACGTATAAACCTTTTCGGGTCGGCTTAACATACCCGTCAAGGTGCAACGATGTTGTGCACGATTCCCATCAATATCTACAAGATGATTGGTCATAACATGCCGTGTCCCAGGCAGCAAACGGATATGTGCGCAAATAAATTCGTTTAAATTTTCTCGCCCGACAAATTGAATTCCGCCGCCGTCAGATTTAACTGCAAAGGTACCGTCTTCTGCGAAACAGTCAACCCACCCATCAGCGTCGTAAGTATCAGCTGTGTGGGCGTAACGCGCAAAAAGATCCTCTATTGCAAGTCGGTTAGTCAGTAGGTCTAGGTCGCTCAAAATATCTCTCCTGATAATTCATGCACCTGATGAATATTAATCTTCCACCGCTCGATTAAGTGGGGCTAGCCCAAATCCAACTTGTATTGCCGGGTATTGGGCGTTTAATTCTTCGCACTTGAGTCGCCAAATAAGGCATAGCCCAGAGCCTGTATTACAAATGATCCAAGAAGTTCATGGCGGCCGGCAATATTGTTCGCCAGGCCCGCGACCCTAATAGCTATGTTATTAAAGTGCTGAAGCGCTAAGCACTCTGGACACGATTCTAACGGCGTCGAAATGCCGCAGCAGGATGATCCGCATTCAAACGATCACCGCGGCCAAACAACTTTTGTCGCATTGAACCTTCCGCATACTCAGTCTTATACAATCCACGTGCCTGCATCTCAGGCACCACCATCTCAACGATATTTTCAAAACACTCAGGTAACACCGTGTAAGCCACATTGAAGCCATCGATATCTGCTTCTTCTAACCATTGCGCCATTTGATCAACCACTGTTATCGGCGACCCGGAGATGATCGTTGCACCACCTCCAACGGCCAGGAAATCGGCCCAGTCTCGTACGGTCCTGCTGCCGAGAGATTTTAAAGCGGACTGTAACGCCTGACTCGACAGATTTTCTGCTCGTTCATCCAGCCCGAACTTGGACAGGTCTATTCCCGTCCAACCCGACATAAGCGCGAGAGACCCCTCGGATAATCCATAGCTTGTATATTCTTCCAGCTTCTTTTTTGCATTCAGATCAGTTTCGTCAACAACAATACAGGTCAGCGCAAATATCTTTAGATCATCTTTTTGCCGGCCTGCTGCCACCGCCTGTTCTCGCAATGACTTTACTGTTTCTTTAGCTGCAGCAATGTTACCGGCACCGATAAAGACGCACTCTGCATGCCGCGCCGCAAATGCCTGCCCTTTAACAGAACCTCCGGCCTGAAATATTACCGGTGTCCGTTGCACGGATGGTTCACACAGGTGGATCGCCCGGAGATTGAAATACTCACCTTCATGAACGATCTCATGCACCTTATCGGGTTCAGCAAAGACCCCTGAAATCCTATCGTAGATAACCGCATCATCTTCCCAGCTGCCTTCCCAGAGTTTGTACACAAGCTCCATATAGTCCGCCGCGATATCGTAACGAGTATCGTGCTCTGTCTGTTGAAGTTTGCCGACACCTTTGGCTGCGCTATCTAAATAGCCGGTAACAACATTCCAGGCCACCCGCCCAACCGTCAGATGGTCCAGCGTAGACATACGTCGTGCAAATGCGTAAGGCGGCTCATAGGGAATGGATCCCGTGATGCCAAAGGCAAGATGTTCGGTACTTGCTGCCATGACTGGAACAATAGAAAAAGGGTCATTGGTTGGAATCTGCATGCCAGCCCTGATGGCGGCTTCCGGAGATCCGTCATATACATCATAAACACCACTGACGTCCGCCAGAAACAACCCATCGAACAACCCTCGCTCGAGGGTTTGCGCCAGATCCTGCCAATGTTTCAGCGAAGTATATTCTCGTGACTGGTCTCGCGGGTGACGCCAAAGCCCGCTTGACTGATGCGCAACACAATTCATGTTGAATGCATTCAGAAGAATTTCCCTGGGCATATTAATCCGAGCTCTGAGGCAGAGCGAAAGCCACAATGTAATCACCAGGCGGACTACCCCCGGCCCAGTGGCCACCGGCAGCAACAACCACGAACTGACGGCCGTTCTCATTTAATTGATAGCTCATCGGCAAGGCATTAGCTGCAGTAGGCAGGTCAACCTGCCAAAGCTCGATGCCGGATTTCAGATCGAACGCTCGAAAGACATGTTCGTTGGACATGCCCGAAAAAATTAGCCCTGTCGCGGTCATCATCGGTGCCGCAACACCCGGTAAACCTTCGATCCACTTGAATGGGAAGGGTGCGCTATCACCTGTCGTGCCCATTGGGACGCTCCAAAGTTGCTCGCCGGATTCAATATCAATGGCATCAAGCGTACCCCAGGGCGGTGCCGTACAGGGGATGCCTAAAGGCGATATTAGAAAGCCGGTCTCCACACAGTAGGGCGTACCTGATTGCTGCTGTGCTACTCCCGCGCACTGCTCCCTTGGAATAAGTTTCGTCCACGCCGGAATTCGCATGGTATACACCACCATCACCCGGGTCTGCGGATCTATGGCAGGAGAACCCCAGTTACTACCACCCCCATTCGACGGGTAGTTTATTGCGCCTTCGAGCGATGGTGGGGTGTATATGCCTCGTGCGCCTTTTTCCAGAATAAGGTCCTCGCATGCACCCCGATCCCAGGGTGTGAAACCCCAGGCATCCTCCGCCTTCAATGGTGTCTTGATCAAGTGAGGGACATGAGTCGGGAAGGGCTGAGTAGCGAAGACAAGTTCTTCGGGAACACCACCGTCCTGTGGCACGGGGCGTTCTTCGATAGGCCAAAGAGGTTCGCCAGTTTCCCGGTTGAGCACAAAAGTCATCCCCATCTTCGTCACCTGAACGACCGCAGGAATAGTCTGACCTTGAACACTGACATCAACCAGGGTTGGCTGGGCAGGCGTGTCGTAATCCCAAATGTCGTGATGAACAAACTGTTGGTGCCACACCAGCCTGCCAGTCTCACCATCCAGGGCAACGAGTGAGCTTGAGTAATAATCCAAATCCCCCCGGTGACCACCATAAAAATCAGGTGACGTGTTACCGGTTGGTGCAAACACCAGATCTCGTTTTGTATCAACGCTGATGATGGACCAGACGTTAGTCGTTCCGAAACGGTAGGTACCATCTTCATTGAGCGCCCGGGAGCCGGGCTTTACCGGATTCCAGGACCACAAAAATTTCCCACTACGTACATCGTAGGCACGAACAACACCGCTTGGCACATTCGTTTTGTGATTGTCGAGTACCATGGCGCCTGTGATGATTCGGTCTCCAAGAATAGCCGGAGGTGACGTAATCGAATAATCTTCAGGGTTATGCCTGGACAACCCATGGGTTACGTCGACCTCACCATTTTCGCCAAAATCCGTGCAGGGTTTACCCGTTTCTGCATCAAGAGCGATCAGACGTGCATCGAGTGTGCCGGTAATGATTCGGTGCTCACATACTCCTGACTTACCTGAACGCCAGCTACTCACACCACGGCAATTCGGCAGAATGTCCGCATCACGGTCCACACCTGATTCATAAGACCAGAGCTCTTCCCCGGTCTCCGCATTCAGGGAAAATATTCTGTTAAAGGGTGAGCAGTAGTACATTCGACCATCAATGACGATCGGTGTTACCTGATGCGAGCTCTGGGTCCTGAAGGTTTCATTGGGCCCACCAGCTTCCCGGATATCACCGGAACGATGTTCCCACACCTGCTCCAGATGCATGACGTTCTCAGGTGTTACCTGAGTCGCATTTGAAAAGTGAGTCCCACCGGGCGTAGCACCGTAGGCTGGCCAATCTGTCACTGTACCCTTAGGCACCACCAGTGGCGGTGGCGCTTCGCTACAGGCGACGAGACAGATTACGAATATCGGTCCGATAAGATATTTCACTGCTATCTCCTCAGGTGTTTGACAATGCAATCAGTCGATCTCGTCCGCCGACCCGTTTCGTTGCCGGGACCGAATAAACTCGATCAGGCCCGCAATCTGATCATCCTCCAGATGCCCGAAAGCAGGCATGATTTGAGAGCCACCAAAGACAGCCGGGCCCTGTTTGATCACGGCGGCCAAATCAATATCGGTACCGCTTTCCCAATTGGCATCGGTATCGAACTTAAAGGCAGCAAGTGCAAAGTCTCTGGGCTTCAGCGTCATTGTCTCTGCAACAGGGCCATTACCATCGCCAGTCTCGCCATGGCAGCTGGCGCAAAGACCAGCGAAGAGCGCGTTGTTCCCCGACTCCCCGGCCAGAACAGAACCAGTAAAAATGGCGCTGCAAAGGAACCACCCAAAAAAAACAATTGTTTTAAGCCGCATGTTAATCCCTCTTGTATTTGTCGCCGATTTCAAATTCCAACACCGCGACGTCAAATTGCTCCAGATGGACTACACCACTTTTGCGAAGTTCCTCACCCGGATGTTTCACCAACACGGCATAAGCTGCGGCCGCTGGATCGCCACTACAACGAGCTGGAAAGTCGACACCCACTCGATACCTGCCAGGTAGTGGTGAGTTGAAAACCACTTCTTCAATTCGTGGGTCCTCACTATCACAACGAACGTCTCTTGAGATTTCGCCACCCGATTTACTGGTATGATTGGCAAAGTAAACCGTCTCTGCTAATGGCCCAGTGACGTACAAATCAAGATCTACATCAGAACGAAAGGACAGCTGTACTTTCAGACCAACAGGTTCATCTGCACCGTAAGCACTGAGTTCTTCACTCAATGAAGCTGCTGACTCATTCAATTCACTCAGCCGAGCAGGATCGCCGGAATCATCCGCCCCGCATCCTGCAAGCAGGAACAGCGCCACTAACGTCGTTAGTCGCATCAATTACGGGTTCGAGCTAACCATCGGCATATCAACATTGCCATCCACGTGCAACCTGATGATTCTCGGCACGCCAGTTTCGATCTGCCAAGCAGGCACATTTGAATTCGAAGTCCAAACGCTACCGTCTGCGCCAAAATCAACATCACGAGTGTATGTGACCTGAGTCGGCAAAGGGAAAACGGTAAATTTCTTCTCCGCCTGTTGATAACGAATCAGCGAGTCACTGTTCGTTCCGCAAATCCAAACATCGTCCGTCACAAGATCAACATTCAGCGCGTACGGTGTCTCGGTACCCAGTGGTTCGATGGGCAACTCAATATGCTCGAACTCACGCGTCTGTGGATCGAATTTCGAAATTAAGTTCGAAGAAAATCCAGGAATCCAGAGTATACCTTTGGAATCAAACCGCATTCGTCTTGGCGCGGTAAAGGGCGTATCAATCATTTCAAGCTCAAAAGTCTCAGGATCAATACGTCCAATTCGATGAGCATTTAGTTGGCTGAACCAAACGCCACCATCTGGTGCAAAATCAATGCCGTAGGGTATTGGTAAACTTGCACCTTCCCCGGCTCCGCCAGACGGTTCGAAATCCACATGCTGACTCAACCAAAGCAAAACAGGAATGAGTCTCAGCGTAACTTCTTCTCCGAAACTCCTTGCCGGTACACGGATCACTTCATGCTGCCCGGACTCAGGGTCATACACACCGACGTGATTCGATACAGCAATCGTGTACCAGATGCGCCCCCTGTCATCGATCCGCAAGGTGTGGGGGTAAATGCCACCGGGCAGGTCTTCGGTGGTGAAACTCTTTTCATCAATATCGAAGCGAGCTAATTGGTTCCCTACAGCCAGTGTAATCCAGACGTCGCCATCGGGACCGACTTGTAACGAATGGGGCCCCACCCGCATGTCGGTGTTAGAAGGTAACGCGCCAGATGCAAGCTCCCCGCCAAGGGGATTACTGCCGTTGGGAATCGGATAGATTTCCCGTGCACCCCCGGGTACAGACGGGTCAAGACGAAACAATGAGTCCGTGGTCATATCGACGGAATAAGCATAGCCGTTTGGGTGCATGATCATGTCGTGTTGCATGGAAGATCTACCACCCAGCTGATACTCATCAATAACCGCTTTCCGGACCTCTGCACTGGGGGGCGGTGCAAATCCCGGTTTTTCAAATCCCTTGGTCAGTTTGGCCACAGCAGTCGCAGGATCGTATGCTGTATTAAAGATCTCAGGGATTTTGGCACCGAACTCCTGATCTAAGCCCCCGCCCATTCTCGCCATGAGTGAAAGCACTTTTTGCCACTCTTCTGGTGACCTTTGTAACCTTGTGGCAGCGTTACCCTGTTGGTGGCAAAAGGTACACTGCCTGACCAACTGCTCTCTTTCGTGTTCACTATCCAGCTGCTCTAGTACCAGTCCATACCAGTGATTTGCCGGTAATTGAGCCGCTACCAACGCAGGGTCTGTTAGTCTGGTCATGGTAAAATCGGTCGCGCTTGCATCTTCACCCATCGGAGAATGTGGACTTCGAATATCCTGCCAACCAATCCGACGAACCCTAACCAGAAAGTCACTTTCATCAGGGATTCCAGAGACTGCGTAGCGGCCTTCTTCACCGGAAAATACTGTGCGCTCCTGGAAAGGTGAACCAAAGCGAACTGTTACCATGGCACCAACAATGGGTGATTCTGATTCAGAAACAACCCGGCCGTAAATCCCGCCACTTTGCGCCGTGGTCGAAAATACTAGCAGAGCGACAAAGAACGGAAAGACTAATGAACGTTGCATTTTATTACCCCTGTCCTGAATTTGCTGATGTCAGTATAACCCGAAAAATTACGAGCTGAAGCAGCAACTCCAAGGACAATATGTTTGCCTGTGGTATTGGAGCGCCAAGGAACGCAATCGAGCGTGCCTGATCAATGGGCAAGACGACGCTGGCGCCCATACTGGAACCATCGGCACTTATTCGCTGGCACCAAAAATAGTCGATGAAGCCGATAGCCTGCCCGTGCTTGTTGCCGGCGGCGTTGCGACGGGCCGACATTTGGTAGCTGACTTTCCCATCGATGTTCGTCGTGAGCCGATCCAGGCAGATGGCCGGTCGGGTGGCGTAAGGATACAGGTGCTCAAGCCGCTGGTGCTGGTGCGGCTGGGATCGCCTGCTCAGGCTTGCCGATGATCTCCTTTTCGAGTTTCTTTTGAGCCTTTCTCGTTAACGCCAATTTAGTATCAACAAAATCAATAGCTTAGATGCTAACTTCAAGTTAACCCGTCACTACCCTGTTAATTCTTCGCGCTGACCTGTGACTCGCGTTCTTCGGAAAACCAAAAAGGCTCAAGCTGATCGTTCCCCGTTACTTCCTCCGAGAGGTCTTTTGCTCGATAAAGTCGACCGTTCAACATGACATGACTGATATCGTCGGTCATACGAATATTTTCCAGGGGGTTGCTGTTCATGATCACAAGGTCGGCAAGTTTGCCAACCTCAATTGAGCCAAGATCGTTTGCCATGCCCAGGTGCTCTGCTGGATTAATGGTTGCGAGCGAGAGGACCTGCATTGCAGTCATGCCGCCGCCTGCAAAGCTCCACATCTCCCAATGAGTCGCCAGCCCCTCGCGTTGCCCGTGAGCGCCCGTGTTCACCACGACGCCTGCTTCCAGAAGACGTTTGGCCGCTCGAGCCGCATCATCATCACGGTAATCTCGTTCCGGGGCCTTGATGCGCCTTACTGATCGCGGCTGCAAGACAGTGGGTGGCACAAACGTTGAGAGGATCGGATGCTTCCAGACATCGGTCTCAGCGTAATGGCGGTCCTCTGATGTGAGTCCCCCATACACCACAACCAGGGTCGGCGTATATCCCGTTTGTGACGCGCTCCAGAACTGTATGACATCGTTGTAAAGGTTCAGCGCAGGTACATTGTGCTCGATGCCGGTCGAGCCATCTGCAATAAGGTTCATATCCATATGATAGAGCGAACCGCCTTCTGCAACGACCAGCATGCCTTCCTGGCGCGCGGCTTCGATGACCTGCTGACGTTGTTCACGGCGAGGTTGATTGTAATTCTTGATGCTGATCGCGCCCTGGGCCTTCAGACGACGAATATGCCGCAATGCGTCTTCGATGTTGGACACCGGTGCAAAGCCAACACTTTTTGCTCCGTAAACGATATTACCGGTTGAAAAAATCCTGGGTGCCAGAATTTTACCGGCCCGTTGATATTCAGCCGCGGCAAAAACTTGCGCTGCACTGCTGGAAGGGTTGTGTACCGTCGTGACACCCAATGCCAGATGCGCCAGGGCATTATAGTTCTGTTCCGGGACGACATTACCGCGCCCATAGGGACCGTGGGCGTGTGCATCAATCATCCCTGGCATGATGGTCTTGCCTCGTGCGTCGAAGACCTTCGCTTCTCGCGGGATGGCCAGATTTATCCCCACCGACAGAATTCGGTTGTCCTCGATGAGTATAGTGGCGTTGTCGATAACCTGCCGATCGTCATTCATCGTGATGAGGCGAGCGCCAGTGATTGCGGTAACACCTTGCGGCTTTGACGTTGCGGCCACCATCGATAGGTTGACGGCCTTTCGCGTCACTTCCTCGTCAAACAGCGCATCTGCCACATCAACGGTCAGGTAGTCGGGGCCAATTGACCATGAAATTGAATGGCTGTCATTGGACCAGTGCATATAAAGACCGCCGGATTGACTTACCCGTCTGTCAGGCAAAGTTGTCATCCTGGGACCAAGATCAAGCGGCTGACCTGTCATCGGTCGGGCAGCAACATGGACATCGAAACCCTGTTGATGGGCGATGTATTGGCCGTCAGGAGACACCAGCATGACTCGCGCCAGATCACTCGTTGCTTCCTCCCGAACATCGAAGCCGGAACGGTTCATCGACAGCAATTTGGTTTTTGCGTCATCGCTGCCACGATCAATGGTCGAGCGTTTTCTTTCGTTGATAAAGAGCCTGTCATCAGCGCCAAAGTGCGGGTTGAACCCTCGGTCGGTCACGAAGCTCATTTCACCGGACTTGATTGCTATCAAATAAATGCCAGGCCTGGCACCCCAGTGCGGGCTGGTCAGTGCGCTGCCTTTGCTCTTCATCAACAGTAGTGAACGATTGTCAGTCGATACCGTCAATGATGAATAGTGGCCTGGTTCGGTGCTGATAGTGTTGGACTTGCCACCGCGACTGGCGACACTGCGAATACTCGACAGCTGGTCATCCTGCCAATTCAGAAAGTAGACCGTTCTTCCATCTGGCGACCAAACGGGCGAATACTCGAATCCATCTTTATCTTTGGTGAGCCGTTGCGGTTCTTCGTCGCCACGCTTGACCCAGAGTTTGCCCAGTGACTCGAACAGCACAGCTGAACCCACAGGCGAACGGCTGGCGAACCGGACCATGCGTGTCCCGAATTGCTCAGGAGATACCTCCACGTTTTTGTGTGGCGGTGAGTAAATCGTGCGGCTATCCTGGACCCTGAACGGAATAGTTTTTATAGCACCACTAGTAAGATCGACTGAGCGAATCTTGCCACCAGCCCAAAAGATAAGACCGGAGGCATCGGGCAACCAGGCAATATTGGGATAAACGCCGTTGATGGCCCACGTTTCCTGCATGTCAGGGTCTAGATCGTTTACGACTACCGTGTCGATGCCGGAATCCAATGCCTTTATATGCAGTTTACTCACGCTTTCTACACGCTTGATGTAAGCCAGACTTTTGCCATCAGGCGAAGGGGTTGGGCGTACGGCGCCCCCCGGGCCGCCTGCAACAAGGCGTGTTTCTCTGTTGGTCAGGTTGAACGCCTTGATATTGAACACTTGTTTGTTGGTGTCCTGGTGATAGATGAACATGTCACCGGCAGTCGCATTCTGTGTGTAATAGAGGTGGTTGCCGTCTGGGGAAAATGCCGGTTCACCCAGTTCCTTCTGATAGTTAGCGCCCGGCTTCTTGATAATCGGAACGCCCTTGGTGTCTGCCAACCCTGAGGCATGATAAAGCCAGATTTCGCCCGTGCCGAGCGATCTGGATGTTGTGAAGTGTTTGCGCGCTGCAATATACTCGCCATCAGCGGACCACACCGGGTTGTTCAGTAATCTAAAATCTTCAAAAGTGATCTGTTTGAGCTGTTGGCTTTCCAGTGAAATTGTCCAGATATTATCACCGCCGTCACGATCAGACGTGAAGGCGACGTAACGTCCGTCGGGAGAAAATCGCGGTTGTATATCCCAGCTATGGTCACCTACCAGCAATTCCGCCTCGCCACCTGATACTGGGATAAGGTAGATATTACCCAGCAGATCAAAGACGATGTGTTGCCCATCAGGGGAAACATCAACGCTCATCCAAGTGCCTTCGTCCAGGTCTAGATCAACAGTTGTTGCTGATGCCGTGAAGTCCGGTGCGTTTACGTTCCAGGCTTTGGCGGCCGATTCTTGAGTGCTTAGTGATTTCAGCGGAAAGAACAGCAGAATGCAGATTAATAAAAGGGGTATTTTCAAAAAGTGCTCCTCAGTTTGTCGGTCGACCCGTCCACGACAGCCTACTCAAGTTCGGGCCCACAGGGAAACCCCAATAAAGAAATAGTACGGCACTTTGGGCTTTCGGTTGGCGGGGCCGAATATTCAAGTTCATGCTGATCGATTACTCGTTTTTTTTCGCAGACATCAGACCGTTAAAAATCACCTATAGATGACGCCCTACCTTGTGGTCTCTGCCCGGTTAACACACAACTTTTACTCCTGGGCTTCTTTTATGAAAGTAATTTGAATATCCGCATTCGTCGTATTTTCTTGAGAGGCATTCTGCTGTTTTCTCCAATTTCTATATGACTGACTAACCGTCATTAATCTTCTGGCACCCAGGTATTACAAGTTTT
>Ga0315324_10000332_pt1 | contig 16802 bp, 13 predicted proteins | sample M150021515metaG_FD_203919 | JGI IMG/M metagenome (GOLD analysis project Ga0315324, IMG submission 203919) | Ammonia-oxidizing marine archaeal communities from Monterey Bay, California, United States - M1 500m 21515 | ecosystem: Environmental > Aquatic > Marine > Intertidal zone | place: USA...
GAATTAGGTTCTATGTCTCCTTTGGACAAGGTTTGGATTGGTTTAAAAATTCTAGTGCGTCATCCAATTTTATACACCAAAGGTGTAGTTAGCGTATTGCTTTCATTTGGTTATTCTAGAGCCAAACATTTTGGTTGGTGAATCGGTGGAATCACTACTAATGCCTCTTGCAGTGGTTACTGCAGCATGGATAACTTACAGGCCAGATGCACGCATTACCTGGGCTTTAGCTCTGCCATTTGTGATTCTCGCTGCTATGTTCACATTGAATTATGATGCGATACATCTGGTGGCATGGTATGGAGGGGAGGATTTACCGCTTCGTTATCGTTTTGCAGCGACCTGGGCTGCAAGAGAAGGTCCAATTCTGCTTTGGGTAGCATGGATGGCACTATTGTCAATAATTTGGCGAAACCCTCTCTCTGGTGAGAATGAGGAGACACATCTTTTGAGATTACGTTTGATGAATGGTTTCGCACTCACTTTGTTACTTGTGGCATGGATACTTCAACCATTCAAGGCAGCAGAAGGAACCGGTCCTGGCCTCAATGAACTTCTACAAACAGATTTGATGGTAATTCATCCACCATTGATATTCTTAGCATATTCACTTTGTTTGACTCTTACCGCTATCGCGGTATCCTCTTTACTGACTAACTGTGATGGAATTAAAGATCGTTTAATTCATGTTGCCCGCCCTTCGTTTTTCTTTGCAACATTGGGGATAGGATTAGGTGGGCTGTGGGCTTATCTGATACTAGATTGGGGAGGATATTGGGCATGGGACCCAGTGGAGACGGGATCATTACTACCATGGATTAGTCTTGTGGTCTTACTTCATCTTAGAACTAGACCTGGTAAAACCGCTGACCATATGTGGGCGGGGGTTGCAATGGCTTCAGGCGCCTTGGCATTATTCGCCACTATGGTGACTAGAGCCGGAGGGGTTTGGGCTGTCAGCGTCCATACTTTCGTAGTAAATACATCAGGTTCACCACCTAACGATGTATTCGGTAGAATGATGGTGATTCTATCAGATATTAGTGGAATTGAAGTAGTGATTTACTTACTAGGTATTATACAATTAATTGGAATCTTCCTCGCCTCTAGATTAGGTACTGCTTTCTCTCAATGGTGGCTAGCACTCTTGCCATCTATTGCTATAATTGGTGTAATTGGAGGCGGCGATGTACTCGATGGCTTCCCACCTACATTACTAGTATTATTGGGATTAGGTCCCTTTGTAGAATCTGGAATTAGATCGTTATCGGAAGGGCATGATTGGAAATGGTTTGCCATTCCTGCAGTAATGGTCGGTTTGAGAATTATACATGGGATGGTATTATTCGAATTACTCTCACTTCTATTCGCGTTTGGATTAATTTTTGAAAAGGAGCGTCTCAAGGCCTGGGGTTGGGCAAGCGCAGGAGTTGTCCTTTTCCTTGCTGCATCATGGTCGGGCATGCTGGAAATATGGGTGTGTGCAATCGGAATGACGGCATTCATCGCACCGTGGTTCATTATTTCTGAAGATGAGCAATCAAAGTTCTCCTTCAAGGAAAGAAAGTTCCAACAAAGAATCGCCCTTTGGACCCCTGTAGTTTCAGTTGGTCTATATTTGGTTTTGACTTTGGTAATTCTGATTTCTAGTATTGATTCAATTCAATTCGCTGCTCATGAATTGTACGGCGCCCCCTTCATCGCAATGGTGATGATTGCCTTGACAATGTGGAGTATTAGGGACAAACCTCAGCGCGTATTTGTTTTGCTTCTTTCAATTCCTTTGATATTCGTATTTTCTTGGTTATTTGGTAATTCACTCGGTTATGATTCTACAGATATTCTCGGTGCTTCATTAACTCGAGGCCAAATCGGAATGGTGGTTTTACTTCCCGCTCTTTTTGCCCTACCGGCAACAATTTCTTTGATTCGTGAAAATGTAGGTAATAAGAAAGTTTCACTCTTTGCCCATGTCATCCATTTAGGACTAGTTCTCCTAGTAATCGGCCACATTATGAGCACGACAATTATCGACAGAGGAACCTATTCACATAGTGTAACTCTGATTAAAGACGAGAAAGTTGAGTGGGGTGGTTACGAGTTTGAATTCGTGGAGGTAGTAACTCAGACTGAAGATTTGGAAGTCGGCGACGGCTATCTTGGAGCGGTTATCAATGTCTATGAAGATGGTGAATTAATCGAAACGGTTGAGCCGGGAGTGATTCGTTTTGATACGAGGCACCGTTCTGAAGTAGACCGGGTGAATATGTGGCACGGGGACTTGGTTTTGATAATGGACGGCACTCAAGCTCGCTCTTTAATGGAAGGTAGTGACTTGGTTAGAATTATGGTTTATGACCTTCCTGGAATCAATTTAGTTTGGGGCGGTTGGACTCTTATTTTATTAGCAAGTTTAGCAATTTGGGCACCTCGAAGTGACCCAACTGATTGAAATAGGGATGGTTGGTCGCCGGATTGCCCCCATAGGGGGCGATAGGTGATATACCATGGAAGAAGGAACAATAGTCCACGTGGAGTACGATTTGTACAATGCAGACTCCGGAGATTTAATCGAAACAACTCGAGAAGATATTGCTAAGGAACATGAAGTGCATCAAGAAGGCCGAACTTACACTCCTTTGGTTTGTGTAGTCGGCTCTGGAAATCTAATTCCTGGATTCGAAGCAAGCCTACTTACTGCTGAAGCAGACAAGGACATTTCATTAGAAATCGCACCTGCTGATGCTTATGGAGACAAGGACCCAGAACAGATTGAGACAATTTCAATCGATAAGCTCCTACGCCATGTTCGTGACCCAAAGTCCCTTTACATCGGCGGACCTGTTTCAGTAGAAGGCCGTCAAGGAACTCTGTCTTATCTGGCAGCAGGGCGTGCTCGTATCGATTACAATCATCCTATGTCTGGCCGTTCTCTCAAGTATGATTACAAGATTGTAAAGGTCATTGAAGAAAAAGGAGAGAAAGTCAATGCACTACTTGAGGCAAATACTGGCCATGAAGGCTTCGAAGTCTCATTCGATGGCGAAGATATCTCAGTTATCGTTCCTCAATCTATGCTTTTCGATACTAATGCAGCAATGCAGAAGTTCCGTCTTGTGACTGTTCTTAGAGATGCAGTTGGAGCTGAAAAGATTTCATTTGTAGAAGCCCACGAACCTCGTGCCGCTACAGAAGAATCAGAAGAGGAAGAACATGTCCACGATGAGAATTGTGGCCATGATCTAGAAGAAGAGTGATCCATTACGGGTAACCCTCATCATCTGCATTAGGCTGAGGTTGTGTTATGGACGATACTGAATTCTCTAAGGGGGAGCGGTTTCTACTATCATTATTTGGTTTTATAGCATTAATTATTCTTGGTGGATTGATATTCACTCCCGAATTGTTCTGGGATGATTTCATCAAAATTTTCATCTGGGACCCGATTGTAAAGGATGCAGGAACCAGTGGTGATGCAGGATATTCACAAGTCAATACAGTGGTATACATTTTGACGATGGTTGCGGCAGTAATCGTCCTTCAAGCATTATTCCGCAAATGGCGATTACCTGTTGACGACAGAATGGTTTGGGCATTGATGTCTTGGGTTGTACTAGCACCTGTGCTTCGGGTGATGGAAGACGCAGATTATTTTGCAGAAGGTGTCGATGTACTATTCATCTCGCCTTTGATTCATATCCATCTGGCATTGTGGTTAGTGATTTCAGGAGCCATAGGCTATATTGGCCGCAAGAATCACATCTCGATGCTAGCAATGCTCCTAGTAGCATATATTGCATTCACAGGTTTGCTTGTCTTGCCAAATGTTCACATTCATGATACTGGCCATTTCTGGATACTCAGCGGGGTAATTGCTGGTGCTGTGATGATTGCAGTTACACTTCACAATACTTGGGATTGGGAGAGCATACCTAGGTCGATGCTTGCTTTTGCAATTGGATTGATAACAATGGGTCTTGGCCACTGGGCTCAACTAATTTCGACCCCTTGGGTCCAAGATAGTGGTATGTTGCCTAGGGACAATGAGATGGTTTGGCCAATTCTAGTCGTAGTTGTAATTCCATTATTAATCACATGGGCCGTCTGGCGTATGGGTGAAGAGGATCTCGCTCAGTTACGCCTAACTGGAAATGAAGTAGGATTAATTCCAGATGGAATGACCTTGGATGAATGGGAGAGTGAAGACCGCTCAAATCACCCAGTGGAGATGTTATCTCCTCGTGGAATACTTGCAACCCCCTTGGTCGCAGGTATGCTGTTTGGGCAACTCTGTGACGGATTAGCCACTATGGTTGGCATCGATTGGTTCGGCTATTCAGAGAAGCATCCTGTGTCAGATGCGGTAATTCAATTCGGGGATAGTCTAAATCTTCTTGGCGAGGGTGCCTGGCTATTCTTTTTGGTCAAGGCTGCTATCGTTTCACTAATCATCTGGATGTTTTCACAAATGCGTATTGAAAGGCGGCAACAACATTTACGCATTCTCATCGTTCTAGCGGTGATGATTGTCGGTATGGCTCCGGGATTACGTGATATAGGGCGCTTAGCATTAGGCGTATAAGCGGTTGATTCAAGTCGAACTCTACCTTCGCTCAAGACGGAGGGGCATTCATGGATAGGTTAGCAACACGCGTCAACCGAGCCGACCCCGACTTCCAAAAGCGTCGTAATCACAATCAAGAGTTGATTGAAACACTACGTGAAAGGTTGGAATTAGTCAGTAAAGGAGGCGGTGAAAAATACGTCGACAGGCATCGGGGCCGTGGTAAATTATTGGCTCGAGAGAGAATCGATAAAATCATCGATCCGGGCACCGCATTCCTTGAACTATCACCATTAGCCGCATACGAATTGTATGATGGTCGAGCAAATAGTGCAGGCATCGTAACTGGAGTAGGCATGATTCATGGGCGTGAGTGTTTATTTGTCGCTAATGATGCTACTGTCAAGGGAGGGTCATACTATCCCATGACTGTCAAGAAGCATATTCGTGCCCAAACGGTTGCACATGAGAACAACCTTCCTTGCATCTATCTGGTGGATTCTGGTGGTGCATTCCTTCCAATGCAAGACGAAGTTTTTCCTGATATTGGACACTTTGGAAGAATCTTCCGTAACCAAGCCAGGATGTCTGGAGACGGCATTCCTCAAGTTGCTGCGGTCTTGGGAAGTTGTACTGCTGGAGGCGCATATGTTCCGGCGATGAGTGATGAATCAATTATCGTCAAAGGGAACGGGACAATTTTCCTAGCAGGTCCTCCTCTTGTGAAGGCGGCTACTGGTGAAGAGGTCACCGCCGAAGAACTCGGTGGTGCTGATGTTCACACCGTACAGAGCGGTGTCGCAGATCACTTCGCAGAAGACGAACTAGAGGCTTTACGGATGGTTCGTAATGTTGTGGAGAATTTAGGTTCGAGAGAATTGGCTCCTTACGATAGGATGGATTCAGAGGAACCATTCCACGATGTTGAAGATTTACTCGGGTTAATTCCATCAGACAACCGTACACCTGTAGACATCAAAGAAATAATTGCCAGAATTGTTGATGGTAGTCGTTTTCACGAATTCAAATCACGTTATGGCCAAACCCTGGTCTGTGGATTTGCTCAAATTCATGGGTTCAAAGTGGGAATTGTTGCAAACAACGGTATTCTCTTTTCAGAGTCTTCGCTTAAGGGTGCGCATTTCGTTGAATTGTGTGGGCAAAGAGGAATACCGCTAATCTTCTTGCAGAATATTACTGGATTCATGGTCGGTAAGGCCTACGAAGCTGGAGGCATTGCAAAGGATGGTGCAAAACTTGTCACCGCTGTTTCATGTGTTAACGTACCAAAATTCACAGTTATTATTGGTGGCTCTCACGGCGCTGGTAATTATGGAATGTGTGGCCGAGCATACGATCCAAGATTCCTCTTTATGTGGCCCAATAGCCGCATCTCTGTAATGGGTGGTCCGCAAGCTGCAGATGTTTTAACCACGGTCAAACAAGACCAGAGGGAGAGAGAGGGGAAGGCTGCGATGGAAGGCGAAGAACTCGAATCATTCCGTGCTCCTATTCTTGAGAAATATGAAACAGAAGGTAGCCCATATTACTCAACTGCCAGGATTTGGGATGATGGAATAATCGACCCTAGAGATACTAGAGATGTGCTTGGATTATGCATCGCTACCAGTCAAAATGCTAAATTGCCAAATGACCGATTTGGCGTATTTAGAATGTAATTGGATTTTTAATTATTGCAATTGAGGAATTAGACATGAAAAATCAACCTATAACTTCACTTATTCAATTGGAAATAGAAGGATGTATTGCACGCGTAAGTTTAGCACGCCCAGATAAATATAACGCACTTAATACACAAATGATAACCGAGTTGATCGAAGTATTCGCTTGGACTACTGAAAACTCGGTTGGAACGACAGGTAGCATAGTATCAGACGAGGGAGTTCCATACTTGCGAGTGCTAACTCTTTCAGGTAAAGGTAAGCATTTCTGTGCTGGGGCTGATATCAATATGATGCGAGATGCAGGTGCAAATTCACCTGAAGAGAACCGTCGGGATTCAGAGAGATTGGATTCACTATTCAATGGCCTTTGGTCACATCCATGTTTCACGATAGGCATGATACAAGGGGTCGCTCTGGGAGGAGGGGCTGGATTGATAGCATGTCTTGACCATGTGATTTGTGAATCGGGTGTTAAGATTGCACTATCAGAAGGTAAGTTGGGCATTCTTCCTGCGGTAATTGGGCCCTACGTCTACCGTAGAATAGGCAGTGCTAATTTCCGACGCCATGCTATGTTAGCAGGAAAGATGGACACTGTTGAAGCTTTACGCATTGGTATGATCGATACAATTGATGACAAATTAGATTCGGGGAAGATAATCTCTGAAGTACTTTCAACGGGACCTTGCGCAGTTACAGCAGCAAAGGAATTGTCATTAGGATTTGACAGATGGAGTAACGATGATGAATCATTACGATTGTGGACTCTTGATTTCACCAGTCGAATGCGTGGAAGTGAAGAAGGCCAAGAAGGATTATCCTCTTTTTTAGAGAAGCGTAACGCTAACTGGAAACCCGAGGAGTGATTCGATGCTCAAACGCACTCTTGTCGCAAACCGCGGTGAGATTGCATGCCGAATCCTGCGTGCTTGCAAAGAAGCCGGAATCGAGGGTATTGCGATTCATGCAGCAAACGATGCAGGTACATTATTCACCGAACTTGCCGATTTAGCAATTCAATTAGAAGGCGAAGATCTTCGTGAAACCTATCTAAACCAACAACAAATTATCGATATTGCTATCGCTAACGATTGCGATTCAATCCACCCTGGATTTGGTTTCCTTTCTGAAAGAGCAGATTTTGCTCAAGCGGTAATGGATGCGGGATTGGTATGGGTAGGACCCTCACCCGAGGCGATTACTAAGATGGGTGACAAGATGACCGCTCGAATCACTATGAAAGCAGCAGGAGTACCTGTAATTCCCGGCATAGAGGTCGATGGCGGATTGGAGGAAGTGCTCGCAGTTGCACCATCTGTCGGTTACCCTCTATTGCTCAAAGCCACCGCTGGAGGCGGTGGCAAAGGTATGCGGGCGGTTCATGATGAGGCCGACCTTGAGAGTGAAGCAAAGGCTGCGATGCGAGAGGCATTGAATGCATTTGGTGATGACCGGGTCTATGTTGAGAGGCTATTGACCGGTAGCCGGCATATTGAGATTCAAATATTAGCAGATAAGTTTGGACGCACTATTCACTTAGGTGAGCGCGAATGCAGTGTTCAGAGAAGGCATCAGAAAGTCTTCGAAGAATCACCGAGTGTTGCTTTAGATGCAGAATTACGTGAAGCGATGGGTGAGGCTGCATGCGCAGCAGCAGCCGCGGTTGACTACGAGGGTGCAGGAACAGTAGAGTTCCTTGTAACTCCGAAAGGTGAGTTCTTTTTCCTAGAGATGAATACTCGTATCCAAGTTGAACACCCAGTAACCGAAATGGTAACTGGTGTGGACCTGGTTAGAGAGCAACTGAGAATCGCAGGTGGTGAACCTATGAGTTGTGGCCCACTAAGCATGAGAGGCCATGCTATCGAAGTACGCCTTTATGCTGAAGACCCATCAAATAATTTCTTACCTGCAATCGGGCAATTAAAGCGCTTTATTGCCCCTACAGGGCCAGGCGTTCGCCTTGACACTGGTGTGCGCGAGGGAGATGCGGTTACTCCTAACTATGACCCAATGTTGGCTAAATTAATTGTCTGGGCTCCTTCAAGAGAAGAAGCACTTCGGCGAATGGGTAGGGCATTAGATGAGTTTGTAGTTCTGGGATGCACCACCAACCTCAGGTTCTTGCGAGAATTATGTGACCATCCCGATGTTGTAGATGGTTGGACCACTACCGATATGATAGAACGTCTATGGCCAGATGGTTGGAATCCAAACATGGAGCCGCTGATTGATGATGCTGGATTATTGATTGCAGCAGCATGCCAATCTAGTAATCACGGACGTACAATTTTTACAGGAAGTAATTTTTCACAGACGCCATCTCCGTTCTCTACGATCAATAGGAGGCTACCTTGATGGAATTCAAGACCGCTGGCAATCGTGTTGAAATAGAGGCACAGCGAGATGGTTCCGCATTTGTATACAAAGGCATGACTCTCCACATGGAAGATGAATTATGGCTGGAAATCGATGGTAGGAAGCACAAAGCTACCGCTACCAAAATTGGTGATGTTTGGTGGATTCACATTCTTGGTCACACACTACAATTCGAGATGGTAGAGCCTGGCGCTACTGGAGCGGATAATGATAGTGGCCTGACTGCGCCGATGCCGGGGAAAATTCTTGATATTTTAGTTAGTGAAGGTCAAAGTGTCTCTTCAGGAGACGCTCTAATGATAATGGAAGCAATGAAAATGGAACATAAAATTGTTTCAGGTCAAGATGGTGTCGTCGAATCTATCTATTTCGGCATTGGGGATCAAGTAGAACAGGGTGCTGTGCTGCTATCAATAAAATAATTATTATTATTATTATTATTTATTCCCAATACATTGACTTCACGAAATCATTGAATAAAAGTCTACGAAGTACCTAAACAAACTGAGGCTTACCGCTACCAAAAACACAATTGTTACTAGGTTTTTTGAAATATGTTTAATCGCCACTTTAGCTCCAAATAATGCACAAATAAACGCTAAAAGCGGTACAACAACTGTTCCAAGTAATCCTACCGTGTTGTAAAGATCACCCGCAACACCGTCGAGAATGATGTGGCTAACAAGGGCAACGGGGACGATGGTTGAACCAACCATGTAACTTGTTCCTGCAGCTTTGTGAGCATCCATTTGGAGTAGTGAGCGATTCAGAGTAACGAGGATTGCGCCACCGCCTATACCAAGTATTCCAGATGCTATTCCGGCAAACGACGTTCCCAATTGATATTTTTTCTTGAGTGGTTGGAAATCTGGTTCGGGTTCTTCCTCGGGATTTTCTTGGCGCATTCTTGAAATGGTCCTTTCCAATACGAAGATGAGAATTAAGGCAGCGAAGATTTTGATGCTTACTGAGCCCAAATTTGCAAGTAGAACGCTTGCCAAAACAGTCCCAATTACGGCAGAAGGGATTGCGGTAATTCTACCTGCGTTGGCCACGGTTGAGTCGGCGTGGCCGGAGCTCTTATGGGACAAACTACTACCCAATGCAACCATAAAAACGAGTGTTAGTGACCCGATTACTGCCTCTTGAACCTCCCAATCTAGAAGATATAAGAAAATGGGGACGAAAAGTACACCTCCGCCTAATCCTAGTGGGCTGAAAACGAGGGCTACAAAGAGAAGTAGGGCTACTACGAGTATTGTAAGAATCTCCATTTTATCACCTGTTCTCATCAATAATGAAGTGTTCAGGTTTAGGTGCTAGTGGGCGTTTGAACCAAAGCGGCCTTCGTTCACCACGTGGGTGAACTTCCCTCTCCTTGGCCCAATCGTTCCATTTTTTGTAATGGGCCATCGACTTCTCCATATCGACCTCGACGTCGCCATATAATTCATCAGGGCCGGGTTTCGAAAGCCATACTTTCTGAAGCCAGCAATGTGCGCCGCTAATTGGGTCTGGTTGTACCGCGTGGGTGATATTTTGGTGAACTCCTCCGTCTCTCCACCAGATTCTTTTGGTGTCAGGATCGGTTGAATCGAAGGAATTTATTCCACTAACGGTTCGCATTCGCATTTTGCCCCCACCGGTATCTTCAATTTTTACTTCGTTTGTCATGAAGCGGTTTCCTGCATCTTGCTTTCTCCTCCATCTACCGATGTGATGGCTGCAACCAATAACTCCTGGCTTTATGCTCTCAGTAACCCAAACCTTGTCGACAAACCAGCCGATTTCTGTACGGATTTTCAAGAGTTCTCCTTCGGCGACCCCTAACTTTTTGGCATCGTTGGGATGAATCCAAATCGGATTCTTGTGGGCAATTTCCACTAGCCATTTTGCATTAGCACTACGGGAGTGGATGTGTTGTGGAAGGCGGAAATTAGGCAGTAAGCAGTATTCATCTTCTCCTTCGAGGTTGCTTGGATGAACGTGGCTGTTGATGTGATAGTGAGGAATTGAGTGTTCGGGATAACCAAACTCAATCATTGTCTCGGAATAGAACTCCTGCTTACCACTAGGGGTTGGCCACCCTTCCTCTTCGTGTTTATTGTAGGTGGAGGGTTCGATCAGGAATGCGCCATGCTTCCTCATATATTCCAACTCAGTAAGCCCTTCTTTGCCAGCGGCTTCGGTTAGGCCCGGCACCCTCTCGAAGGTGTATTGGTAGTACTCGTCGATTGTGATTTTTTCTCCAGGCCTATATGGGCTCATGAAGTGCTCTCTGATACCCATTGTACCATCATCAATACGCCATGATAGTTCGTTCCAAAACTCATCTTCTTCCCAAACTGAGCCCGGGTTTACTTCGTGAGTGAATTCTACTTCGCGTCCTTCTCGGCGCGCATATTCTCGAAGAACCGGTTGGCGGAACGCAACCCATTTACCTGAACTTGTCGCATAGGAGTTGATGTCGTGCCTTTCTGCTGAATGCCCCATTGGAAGAACATAATCTGCAAAGAATGCTGTTTCGTTCCAAGTGGGAGTCATTGCTACGTGGCAACCAATCGCCTCCTCGTTCTGAAGCATTTCCATCCACGCAAATCCGTCAGGATATGTCCAAACTGGGTTGAAAACTCTGGTGAAATATACATCCATAGTTCCTCTTCCCTCTTTCACCATATGGGGGAGAATGTGGCTCATCTCAAAGTGAGAAAGCGTGTATTCAGGTGGATAGTGAAGTTCGTTCCAGCCATCTGGCGCCGGTGGCTCGTTGAATAATTCGGGCTTGTATTTTGACCATGTGTTTGGGGAGGTTCCTCCTTCAGTCCCTACGCTTCCAGTTAGAACATTTAGGAAATGAAGGGTACGTGATACTTGCCACCCGCCAAGATTTCCAATCGAAGCGGAACGCCAAACGTGAGCTGAAAGTGCACTTCCTGCTTCGGCGACAATCTTTCCTACCTCGATTACTTGTTCAACTGGGATTCTGCATTCTTCCGCTGCAAATTCCGGCGTATATCTCGCATATTCTTTTTTCATTAATTCAATGAATTTCTCGAATGTTCTGGGCTCGTCTGGGTGGTCGGCTGCTAGCCACATTTCCCAATTTACCCAATCTTCAAGGAACTTGCGATCATATGTTCCCATGTCTAGTATCATCTTAGCCCACGCCAAGAATAGTGCTGACTCGGAACCTGGCCATGTTGGAACCCAATGGTCTGCCATTGCTGCAGTATTGGATAATCTTGGGTCTATTACAATGAGTTTAGCGCCATCCATCATCCCTTCGAGGATTCTTTGTGCGTGGGGATTGAAGTAGTGCCCTGTTTCAAGGTGAGAAGAAGTCAGAAGAATCACTTTTGCGTTTGCGTGGTCGGGTGAGGGGCGGTCGTGTTTATGCCAAATCGCATACCCGGTCCTCGCACCTGCAGAACAGATGTTTGTGTGACTGTTATGCCCGTCTACACCCCATGCTTTGAGTACACGGTTTGTGTAACCCTCGTGTCCCGGTCTTCCGACGTGGTAAACCACTCTATCTTTAGCTCCGGTTTTCAAACTGGCGCGAATTTTGCTTGAAATTTCATCAAGGGCTTCGTCCCAAGTAATCTCTTCCCATTCACCAGCCCCTCTTGCCCCTTTGCGGCGAAGCGGTTTCAGAATCCTCTCGGTATCTTTGATTTGATTGATTGTGGCTGGTCCTTTTGCACAGTTGCGGCCGCGGCTACCTGGGTGGTGCGGGTTGCCTTCGAATTTGGAAACCTCGCCGGTTTCTTTGTCCACATATGCTAGAAGCCCGCAAGCAGACTCGCAATTGAAACAGGTTGTTGGAACAAGAGAATAATTTCGTTCGACCCGTTTTGGCCATGCGTTAGCATCTAACTCCATATGATCATGCCAATTATCGGCGCTTGGAAATTTTCGAAGAGGGCCTTGGATTTTTGCTGTATCCTCTCTATCGAGATTTGGGATAATGCGCAGTGATTGCGCAATTCGTTCAATGATTGTTTTCGCCATAATATCGCCTCAGAGTAGGGGTGCTGTTTGGGCCACTCTCAAACCATGTAGAATGTGTTGATACCCAACCCAAAATCCGATTAGAGTTAAGGCGATTGCGGATAAGGAAAATATCAAGGAATAATTGAATAAGACGAGTAGGGATACAAGTGCCATTCCGCCGAAGAAGACCATTTCTGTACTACCTGTCAAAATGATTGTTGTATTGCTCTTGCTAGCCCACATAACTCTTCCTTTTGCTTGCTTGAAGAGCCAACCCGTATAGGACCCAGTAAGCCATGCTGCGGGTATGCCTCCAATTGCAATCCACTTGTGGAGTTCTACTGGTAATTCGAGAATGAAAACACCGAGGTGGAGGGTCATTATTCCGCTAAATGCGCCGAGTGTGAATCCTCCTCTAACCAGCCATGAAGACCAATTTGGCCTCAACATCACATAGATGAATCGCATTGGCTTGTCGAGGTCGTTTATCAGTAACATTCCAGTAAGGCCCAGTAGTGCAATACTCAACGCGATTCCAATCGCTGCGGTGTTATCGAATTCAAGTTTGCCGAGGAGAATGCCTGCCATAAGTAGGATGTAGAGTCCTGCTGCAGCTGATTTTGTAACCAAATATCCTGCAACATCCCAATCCCACAGAATTCCTTTGCTTGGTGCGTCATAAGATCTGGTTGCTTTTGGAGCGTTTTCAGAGTTTAGTTTCTCCATTACGTCATGGATGATGGCTCGGTCGCGGGGGTTTGCGTCCTTCGCCTTCATCTCGAGGGCGAGTTGGACGATCATAGATGGCGTGTCTGCTTGATTTAGGCGGTTGTCTGCATACTTTGCATAGTGGCCAACTCCCCCTTCCTGGCTAGTCCACATTCCGCTTCCGGTCCTGAGGGTTGCAGCGGGGTCAAGCATTTCGTCGCTCGCTTGCACATAAAATAAGTTAGGTTTTGCGCCCGACTCGGGTTTACGAACCCTAACGTCGTTTTCTTGAATACGGACTGAAATTGTAGAATTCGGGTCGTCTAAATCGCCAGATATAATCGATTCCGTTGGGCAAACCACTACGCACGCTGGTTCGTATGAGTTTTCAATGCGGTGGGCACAATAGTTACACTTTGCCGCTGTGCCTTTGTTGGGGTCGATGTATAGTGCATCATAGGGGCATGCCTGCATGCAGGATTTGCAACCTATGCATCTTTCATCATCGAAATCTACAATCCCATCTTCGCGTTGATAAAGTGCACTTGTCGGACAGATTGTTGTACATGGCGCATCTTCACAGTGATTGCACCGGTGAACGCTAAATTCTCGAGTAGAATTTGGGTATTCTCCCTTTTCGATGTACTTGACGTGGGTGCGGTTTACTCCAATGGGAACGTCGTGTTCGGATTTGCATGCTACAGTACAAGCGTGACACCCGATACAGGTTCTATTATCTATTACGAATCCATAATTTACCATATTGATTCCTCGTCTGTAATTCAAAGGGCAGTGCCGATATGACTCGATGCTGCACATTCGTTTTTGCCAAGATCCATTACATTCTGTTCGGTTGGGCAGGGTGAAATATGTCCCATGTTTATTTGTCTAATTTGAGCATATATTGGCGGTTGGGCACGCATATTATCTTTGATATATGTGACGAATTCGCCCTCGTCATCGATAGTATAAATCTCCTCGTTCATTTTTTGGATTGTACCAAAAGTATTCAAAATCCTGTAATCTCCATCTGCTTCGGTTTCCCAATTAGTATAGTGCCCAGGGAGAACCATCAGTCCCTCTGGAAGTGTAGTAATTTTTGTTTTTAATGTTGAATAGAGTGTTTTGGCCCATTCCACAACTTGCTTACCTAGGTCGGGGCGGCCGATGCTTACAATGAAGATCGTGTCTCCCGAAATCATGAATCTCTCGTCCACGATGTATGTGGTAGAGCCAGGGGTGTGCCCGGGTGAGTGAATTGCCAGAACCTTTGGCCCTCCGGCTGAAAAGGTGAATTGCTCTCCATCCGAGACTTCATGATAGGTGTGCATACTACTAGAGTAGTCGCCAGAATTGGCCACGAAAGTTGCACCACTTTGTTCTACAATTCCGGGCGAACCCGAGATGTAATCTGCTTGAAGATGGGTTTCGAATGTATGGGTGATTGTTGCCCCTCTTTGCGAAGCGAATTCACTATAAAATTCAACATTTCGTGATGGGTCGAATAAGAACATTTCATCCCCGTTGATCAATCCGTACGAACACGATGCTTTGCCGGGGCGGTTGAATTGCCACATTTCGTAAGTTTCATCTTTGTTGTTTATTCTTTTAGGAACTAGGAGGTTGCCCCACGATACGACTCCGCCCGTAAGGTAGCTAATGTCGTCTCGACCAGCGCTAGTGAGAACTTCATAGACCAATTGTGAAGATCCTTCTTTCGCACATATCACTCGTATCTTCTTTCCCGCAGGCACTCTTGCTGTACTGCTTTCTGCATCTTCGATGAAATCAAAATAGGGGAGATTTATGGTTGTTATTTCTTCAGGCCCTTCTACCGCGAATCTGTTGTAATCGTCTTCATTACGAACGTCGAGGAGGATGAAATCCTCCTTCGTTTCGATAGCATGATACAATTCAGCAGCGCTATATTGGCCCATAAACTCACCTCAAACGAAGAGTTGGATGTCCGCTTCTGCGGCAAATTCAAGGAATGTTGCTGCGCCACCAATGGTGACACCATCGATGAATTCTTCTTTCTCAAAGCCGAATACGTCCATTGTCATCTGGCAACCGATTAATTCTACACCAAGTTGCACGCACATGTCACGTAGTTCTGTCACGGTTGCAACACCTTTGTTCTTGAAGGTCTTCTTCATCAAACCGGTTGCTACGCTTTCGAATCCTGGAACGTTATTGCTGACCATATTTGGAATTGGCCAATCGATACCTTGGAAGAATTTTGGTCCGAAGGGCATCTTCATTGGCATAGCAGGATTTCCAGCGGGGGAAACCTTTGCCTTGAGTTTCTTCTTGAGAAGTGGAAGGCCATAGAATGTGAAGAATACTTTCACTTCCATATCCATTGCTGCAGCTGTAGATGCGAGAATGAATGGTGGATATGCCCAATCTAAAGTTCCTTGGCTTGCGATAAGGGCCATCTTTTTCTTCTCTGCCATTTCACTCACCCTTCCTAATGTAAAAAATGAATTTGTCTTCTTCTTCGCCACTGGAGACCAAGGTGTGTCCAACGCGATTTGCCCACGCTGGCATATCACTACATGCGCCGGGATCTGTCGCTATAACGCGAAGAGTCTGTCCCGCCCCCATGGTGTCAATCTTTAGTTTAGTCTTCAGTACAGGCATCGGGCAATTCATTCCGCTGCAGTCAATTTCTCCATCGTGTTCTTCTGTCATTAATTCACTTCCTAATTTATTCATACATTTGCCTCTGGGTTTCTGCTAAACAAGCCAACATCTTGTGGACGAGGGGGGTTGCTAAGGAATAGTATACACAGGTACCATCTCTTCTAGACTTCAGAATCCCCCTATCCTTCATCAACCTAAGGTGCTGGCTTGTGACCGGTTGGGTCAAAGAAATGTGTTTTTGGATGTCGGACACGTTGAGTTCTGAGACGCCGATGTATTCTACAATTCGAATCCTATCGGGGTGCCCAAGTACCTTGATGATGACCGCTACCTCTTCTAAAAAGTGAGAATCTAGCCCCATAGAATCGAGGGGGGGGCTCACTGGAGTCATTGCCATCGCCCCTTCCAATTATGACGCCTTACATATAACTTATGCAATATGTAGATATTTGAATTATTGACTGTGTGTGCTTATGAAATCACTTGAGTTAGTTGTAACACGTACGACCAGAACGGGGTGCTGTTTGCTATTTATCTCGTTCACTCGAAGGATTTAGCGGGTTCGCAATGAGGGCATTGATTTTCGAACATGGTAGTTCCAGTCATTGCGGTTGAACCGGTTTCCAATTCAAAGGACCCCACTTTGTACTTCCTAAGCAGATAGGCAAATTAACTGTCTGATTTAATGTGTTAAAATGGTAAGTAAATGGAAAATCGCTGGTTATTTGTTTTCAACTGCAACTGTTGTACTATTAATTTCACTAACGATGAACATTCACACATATTACATCAAAGAAATGGAATCTGGTGAATACACATTGAGTGAA
>Ga0315324_10000335_pt1 | contig 16730 bp, 12 predicted proteins | sample M150021515metaG_FD_203919 | JGI IMG/M metagenome (GOLD analysis project Ga0315324, IMG submission 203919) | Ammonia-oxidizing marine archaeal communities from Monterey Bay, California, United States - M1 500m 21515 | ecosystem: Environmental > Aquatic > Marine > Intertidal zone | place: USA...
GCATTGGTGAAGGTGAATTTGTGTGGGTTGAACTACGTACAAATTCAGGATTTGATAGTAATCTTCCTGGACACGGAGTGTTAGTACTCAAACAGGACACTACAGCGGGTTCTGTTCTAACAAATACAGTAAATTCCCACCCTGAACAGCCATGGCTGGTCGTGATAGAAGCCGATGGACGTCAAGACCTTGTCAAGGGTGTAGGTGAAGGTGAGAGTTCCGACTTATTCCAAAATGGTAGTTCATTCGGAGCCACTGGTATTCTCATCAGAGACCATGATGGAATCTTGGTTGATTGGACTGCCGAAATTGCGGAATCAGAGGGTGATTATTCAGTTCAATTCTCATCTGAAGGATGCGGGCATGCAACAGAAGTTAATCTCCCAAACCACGGGTCGGTTCTTACGGTCAATGATTCCATTCCTCTTATCGCAAATTGCGATGGAATGGAACTTAACCTGATTAGTTCGGATGATAGATTGCTGAGTTACCAAGAAGGATACCTTGTTTTTGATTCGCCAGGAGTGAAGGGTGTTGTGGGTACAATCTCAGGGACTGTCGATTGCTCATCCGGCAGCATCATCGATGTAAGACATGAATTTGAGATTCTTGGAAGTATCCCTGTTAATTCATATTTTGAATCAAATATCATAGTCGATGAGATTAGTATGATCACAATACCACTGGAATTTGTCGGAGATGAAGAGCAGATGTGGTTAGTTGGATTAGAAGGGCCTCTCGAGAGAATCGCTACAACAGGTAATCGACAAAGTCTAGGTCCCGGTGATTCTATCATTCTCGAAATTGATCCCGATGGACTCCTCACGCCAGGGATGCTTGCTAAGGGCGAGGTTGTAATCGCATCAGATTCTGGCCATCAATGGATTGTCGAAGTCGAGTTGACTGCGGATTCTGAAGAGTCGGACGGAATGGCGTTCGTGAGAGACCCGGGGGTACTAGTTCCAGTGGCTCTATGTCTTTGCGCACTTTGGGTGATAATGGGAATCAAATCATCTTCCAGGAAGGTGGCGCCTGAATTGGAGGAAGTTCCAGTTCCCATCATTCATGACACAGACCCAGCCCTTGTTGACCCCTTCAGCTAATCTTACAGAAAGGCACACTCCGTCCCAAGTATTTGCTGCATCTTTCTCCATTTGCATTAACCATGGTGCGTGAGATTCATCGATTGGAGTATCATAAACTCTCCATCTGCAACCGTATTTGAAACCGGGACGCATGAGTAAACCTCTGGAATTTAATTCGTCGAATAATTGGGTAACATCATCATCATTTCCTGCAGCCCAATTGGTTTCATCTTCACGCATGAAGCGCCTCGAAAGGTGCTCAACTCCAATTGAGTTGGATTCTTCGCCAGGAATCGCTGGAGTAAGTGAACCTCTAGGGTCGATAAGTGATAAGCGATACATGGTCACATCCATCTCATCATCAACGATTGCTAATTCTGTAATCTTCCCAGCATCTGTGACAGTTCTTGTCCATTCCAGCAATTCTGACCACTCAAGCGAATTATTGGTTCTAGCCCAGCGAATTTCTGCTTCAGCAGTTCCTTTCGATGGATGTGTATCTCGAGCCCAACGCAACCAAACACCATCTCTTGGCACAACCTTCTCCCCTCCAGAGCGGGCTACATCATACGCAACACAGCGGTGAGCGAAATCTGGGTCTGCTTCTAGGCGCTTTTCTACAAAATCATCCTGTAATGGAATGTGACGGTGCCAATGACAAAACATCACTTCTTCATCGGTAAGGAGAATTCCTCCATCCGACAAAACACCAAGAGCAGACTTCTGATACAACCGCATCGAAATGGGTTCAGGAACGAACCACATGCCATTCTGCTCTACAGGTAGGTCGTTCGGTTTGGAAGGCGCACCTTCATTTGAAAGACCAATTGGACGGGTCGAGCGAACCCTTGGCTTGGACTTGCGACCTCCTCCCATGGCTGCGTGAGGGTGTGGCGACTCTTATGTGCCTCCCCTTCCCTCCCCATAGGGAGGGAGGAGCATGGTAGACGGATATCTCGGCACCTTGACCACGGAGGAGCGTATGCTACTCCACCTCAACGACAACCCGCTTCCTGAAGGGCAGTGGGAGGCTCCTGGGAGCATTACTCAAGCAGGTATTTCGGCTGCAGTACACGTCCAGAGGAAGCATGTCCCTCGTACTTTGAAGCGCCTAGAGAATAGAGGTGAACTCGTTACTGGCCAACGCCATGTACCGGGTGCAAAGCAGCGACGACGCGTGTATGGTCTCACATCAGCCGGGCGTCAAAGAGCCGGTGCTCTTCGCCAAAGAATTCTCGATGAGGAAGTAATCCACAACGGTGAAAAAATCGTGCTTTCCTCCTTACGAGCTGGAGGTCAGATGACTCTCGACCTTCTTTCACATCTCGATGAAGGAATGGTATTCCATTCCAACCCAGTTATTTCGCCGGTTTCCAATCCAGAAGGTACTGCATCACTAGATGCTCAGGCAGGAGAAGATCTGGTTCGCCGTATGCTTGCGAGGGCTTGGGAAGATGGAAAAATCACCAAAGACGAGCAACATCTCTTGAACGAAGTTGTTGAATTCGTCGGAATGCACCCCGACCGAGTGCGCAGAATCTCGGATGAAGCACGAAAGTCACAAGATATCCCTCCTCCCGAGGATGTATACCTCGACATGCTAAGGCAAGCCTTGGTTGATGGCGAAATCGTTGAGGATGAAATCGCACTACTCGACACCATGCGCACCGCATTTGGAATCGATGATCAAAGTCATGCGCGGCTATTAGAAGAGGCACGAGAAGCACCGATATTGGGTGATGCAGAAATTGCATACCGTGCAACGCTCATTACCGCATTAGAAGATGGCATGATTACCTCTGATGAAGGTGCAATGCTCACTACTCTCAGGGAAACTCTGGGAATATCTGATACTGTGCATGCCACTATGCTCGCGGAACTGCTGGACAGGGATGATTGAAGAACAATAGCCTCGGAGGAATAAACATGGGAATGAGCGATGTCGACCAAGTGGTACATGACCGATTGGTCGAACTGCAAAATCGAATCAAGAATTTGACTGGCGATGTTGTACTAGTTGGAGACATAATGCTCGACCGCTATATTCACGGATACGCAAACAATCTCAACAGCAGAGCACCGGTTCCAGTATTGAAAGAAACTCACCGTCACGAAGACGTCGGGGCTGCTGCTCACGTGGCCAGAGGATTGGAAAATGTTGGACTTGATGCAATCCTATTCGGGGTAGTTGGTGATGATGAAGCAGGAGGCAATATCATCGAAGCTCTAGAAGGAGAGGATGTTGAGTGCGATGGAATCGCTATTATTGAGGGTCGCACTACGACTGTGAAGACTCGTCTGATCGGTGGCAGGGAATATCTAATCAGCAGCGAGCAACTATTACTGCGTTGGGATATCGATGATGAATCACCAATGCCGAAAGCCGCACTATCTTCAATCATCGACCAAGCGGTTGATCGAATCGCTAAGTCTGATGTTCTAGTCATCTCGGATTATGGCCAGGGTGTGATTACCGACGAAGGTGCAGGGCGATTGGTAAATGCTGCAAAGGTTGCCGGTGTTCCAATAATCTGTGATCCTAAATTAACTGGTTTGCATAGAACTGTAGGTGCGGACTGGGTTGTATTCCAAACTCGTGGTCTGGACCTGATGGCAAAGAGACTTGCATGTTCAAATTCATCTGAAGCCGCTGCAAAATTAGTAGAGGAAAATAAGTGGGGGAACCTCCTTGTTCTCGAAGGGGAAAACGGAGTTACAGTCTATACTAGAGATGGTGAGACAATCCATATTCCTTGTACACTTGAGAGCCCAAGCGGAGTAATTGGAATCATCGATGCTGCTGCTGTTGCAATCACTGCTGCAGTGAGAATAGGGTTGGATGTCAGTGGTACGGCCCAGCTCGCAAATGCTGCATGTGAATGTATTATGTCCGCAGACCAGGAATTCACCCTCACTGGAGATGCCTTGGCAGACCGACTTGACCAAGTTGCATGGAGCATGCAAATCTCTCAGAGGTGATGTTTTGAGCCATTGGGTACGACCCACAACAGCAGATGTTGGCATCAGAGCATTTGGGCGCAACCAGGGCGACTTACTACGCGAACTGACAGTAGGGATGCAATCTATCCTCCTCGAGGAAGGGCAGGACCTGAATGCTCTCACGCGCAATGTTGCCCGCTGGGAAGTAAGCCATGAGGGTGAAACGGACCTTCTTGTTGTGAAATGGCTTGATGAAGTACTATTCAGGTCTGAAGTTCATGATGAATTTTTAGTTGATTGTCAGCCGATGATTAGAGAGGGTATGATTGAGGCTCAGGTCTCATATGTTGCGAAAAGCGATGTTAGCCTTGAGGTCGAAATTAAGGCTGTGACTACCCACGAATTCGCATTCAGGGAAGTAAACACAGGTGAAACAATATATTCTCCTTGGCCCGAAATCCCTAGTTTTGAAGGCTCAGGGTGGTATGCTGATGTTGTTTTCGACATCTGAATTTTTGAGTTAATATTTTGGTTGATGCACTGGTGGAAAATACATGCCCGAACTATCCACAATAATTACGGGAGTTTTTCTCGTGGGTTTTGGATATGGCATATATCAAATCGCAAAGCGAGAAAATAAGCCCGAGCAGGAACATATCCCGGATGATGCTGGTGAGATTGGAGAGCTTTGGAATACCATTCCGCCACAACTGAAAATAACCAAGGTCCATTTGAAAGTAGAACCGGTTGAAGTGGTAGAGCAAAAGAAATTTTCACTTTCTGATTACGAGAGCAAATCTACCAAATTAATTAGTGAAAGACTGGTATTGCGTCAGAAAATTGTCGAACACGACCAAGTGATGGCAAATCTTGAATCAGAATTGTCTACCACGCTATTACGCCGAAAAGAAGCTCTTGAAATAATTCGGTCCATTCATACTCACCAAGTAAGATTAGAAGTTCCAACCGATGAAAGTCTGCAATTTGGGTTGGATGTACTAGAAGGCAATGAACTCGAAAACCGGATGGCTGAATTATCTAGAATGCTAAATGGCCTAAAGGAAAACTTACTCACCCAAGAAAGAAAATATATTGAAGAGGAAAGAAAAATTATCGAAGAGGAAAAATTGGAAATAGATATTCAATCTAAGGAAAACTTTGTCTCCACTTTAGATGAAGAACTTCAAGATCTCAAATCTAGATTAGGAGATAGAGAAGATATTGAAACTATTAGAATTTCGATTTACGATGCAAGAAACATCGAGGAACTCGATGCGATTAGTGTTGACATCGCCAGCAAAACAGCAAGCAAGTCTCTTGCAAGATTGAAGGAAGAAAGAAGAAGAAGAATCAATATTGAGTCGAAATACAAAAATTTGCTTCATGAGATTCCATTAATCGACGACCTAGAGGAACTAATAGTGGTAGATTTCAGTACATTTACACCTGCGATGATCAAAGAATTACAAGAATTATCTGATACGCGGAAGATTGAGTTAATCAAAATGCAAATCGCCGAGGAAGAGCGCGAAAGGTTTGAGGAAATTGATAAGCAAATGATGAGTGTATCTTCACTAATCGCTCTCGATGAAATTGAGATTGATGGTGTAAACGAAAATCAGGAGCATATACTCGAAATATTGCGCGGAAAACGCCGAGGTGATTTACAATATGGAATCGTAATGGGTGCCATAGATTTCGCAGATAGCGCACTTCAAATCGATGCGATTGAAATACCCTCTTTAAGCGAAGGTAGAATGCATAAAATCAACACTAAAATGCAAGAGAAACGCCAAATATTAGTCGAGGAATTGAGACTCAAAAAGCAGGCAAAGAAATTCAACAAATATTGCAGCATTATCGAAGCATGCGAAGACATGGAAGAATTGCTTGTAAAGAACTTCTACAATGTAGGCAACCAACAATATCAAGAATTAGAGGAACGCCGTGCTCAGCGATTGATTAATCTGCAGAATAATGCATTCAATGAATGTAAGGCCATCATTGCAAATGCAGTTGAATTAGTAGAATTAGAGCAGATTTCATTAGACAATTTGACCGATGAACAATCATCGGAATTATTGGAATTATTGAAGGTGAAAACCGATGAAATTGATCTAGGTGCAATCCTTGCAGAAGGAATTGATATTGCTCTGCAAACCCAGCCCGATAATGCGATTGATTTCGAATCCGAATTCGAAGATGATACATTGCACCGACTAATGGGATACGATGGCCAATATAGTGACGTGATGTTTACCCTAATCTGGAATGATAAAAATGACCTAGATGTCATTATTAGATGCCCTGATTCATCACTAATCTACAAGGGAAATAATAGCAATAGTGGTGGACGTATTGATCTTGAAATGAATGCTGACTCACCGATTTCTGAACCCATTGAAAATATCATTTGGGATTCAAAGGACACACCTGGCGGCCAGTATGACGTATTCGTATGGTTTAGGAAAAATAGATCATTAATTGGCTCGAAATCCGCATTGAAATTGCGAGTACAAGATGGTCCGCTAATCTCTACATTTTCCTGCACAATGGAAGAGGGTACGAAGATGCTCTGGGTTGCAAGTATCACGATTTCCGACCCGGTTGCACGCGGAGAGATGATTGTAAGAGAAAGCGAAAATCGTACTGCTCTTTGGAATCAACTTGCAGGTGCAGAAAATGTTGAATCTTTACCTGAGTTAAATGGCATGTTATTATCTCCGATGAATATTGAAGAATTCAAGGCTGAAAGGGAAACACGCGTTGAATATCTCACAGAATTGGCAGAACGAATCAGGCTTGAGAAGGAAGATGAAGCCATGGACCATGCCCTCGCTGCGATTAACGATGCTCAGAATGTTGAGCAATTGGATCAAATTGAATTCACTGGTGTTGCACCGGAAGAAATTCCAAAACTTGAGAAAAGTCTCGCTAAGCAACGAGCCTCATTGGAAAAATTTGCAGAAAGAACTCGCAGAGATACCATGCGCTCAAATTACAAATTACTCGCCAACTCTATCACAAATGCTCAGTCTTCAGATGACCTTCGCTCACTTCCTGAATTGGAGTTATTTGACAAAGATGCTGAAAAAATTAGAAACTCTTTCAGCAAGAAATTAGCAGAAGTCAGGAAGAAGGAACAACAAGCTTTGGAAAGAGAAAATGCTAGCAGAATTAAGAGCGAAATAGAGGCAATATTGAGTTATGAAGAAGCAATGTCTCTGGAAATTATCGGCGTAAATGATAATGACGGAACTCAATTATTGAGGCTGCTAGAAATCAAAGCAGAAGAATTGCGAATTCAGAAAGAAGAATCCGAACGATTTGCAAAAAGGTCAGAAAACCTCTCAAATATTCTCGAAGCCTCTATCGCATCAAGCCAAAGTACATTCATCGAAGGTTGCGAGCGAAATGATGAATTCGTTCAACGAATGAATAGAGAAAATGCAAATGTTGGACCGCTGACCTTCACGTTATTGTGGGACAATATGAATGATCTGGATTTGCTTATTCGCACCCCTAATGGAGAGATTATTCACCACGGAAATCGTCAATCAAGTACTGGAGGGTCCCTTGAACTCGATATGAATGCAAAGGGTAGAACCAAGAGGCCAATCGAAAATGTTCTCTGGTTGGAAAGTGCACCAAGTGGACCTTATCACGTATTTGTTCATCATCATACCAAGCACGGACGCCTGTTCGATTCAGACCCGACTACATACGCAGTTCGAATCTCATCGAAAAATGAACTCTATTCATCTGAAGGTAGAATCTCAAATGGCGAACCAGTAAAACATGTGGGCTGTTTCAACATAGCACAATGAAGTGGGAAGCCAAGGGTGGACCTTCGTACCCATGGACCAAGTCCACAGACTTCCTCCGTCCCGTTACCCCACGGCACCCATGGCCCCAGGTAGGGCTGCTCCGTTCCCGGCCTGACCTGATCCCCCGGTTATTCGGTTCCCGACTCCTTCCGGCTTCGGTTCATGACACCCGGGTCACGTGGGGGCGAGACATCGACGTCCGCCTGTGGGAATCCATGGGCCGGCTAAGCCGCCCCTCGGCATTCGGACCGCCATTTGCGATTTGCGGTATAGGGCACGCAAACTCCCCTCCTATCCCAACAGGCCGTGACAGCGGACTGATTTGAAGGCATCGGGGCCTTATTCAGTGGTTTCAGCCTCGTACTTGGAAGGGCATGAGGTCTTGATAATATCAGCTTCAAAGACCCAACCTTCTCCATCGTGCACAAGTATTCCTTCAGCATATACGGTCCGATTATCGGCCAGACCATTGGAAACGGTAGCCTTGGTGAAATCAATGCTTAGTTCATACATTTCACCATGGAGAATAAAGGTGTCAGAAGTATTGTCGATTGAGCCATCAAGAACTTCGCCACGAATTGCGATTGTACGGCCTTCAAGGCCTTCGGGGTCGCTCATCACCACATCGACTGTCCGAGTGGCTTCAGGAGCCTCTAAGAGCATTGTAGCGGCGAGTAGTGCCGTTAGGGCGATGCCAATTATCAGAAGTCGAGCCCTATGGGTTAGCATTTCCAACCCTCGCTATTCCAACCGCTTCATCAAGCGAAGTCAAACCTGCTGCTTTCAATTTCCTATCGAGACCATTGACAATTGACTTGACTGAACCTGCGCCTTGGAAGACTAGTGCAGAATAAATCTGAATCAGTGAAGCACCATTGGTAATCTTCTCCCATGCATCATCAGCATTTGAAATTCCACCCACGCCGATAATTGGCCATCCTCCATCTGTGTGGTCAGCGATTAATCTGATCACTTCAGTTGAGCGCTTTGCAAGTGGCTTTCCTGAAAGACCTCCAGTTTCCATCATGAATTTCGAATCGTCTTGACGTTCGACAGTGGTATTGGTTGCAATGATTCCGGCGCAACCAAGACCTCGTGCAGTATCTGTAACGCTAATGATTTGAGCATCCTCTAGGTCAGGCGATATTTTGACAAGTACCGGTTTTTCACCACTCTGAATTTGAACCGCCTTGATTATTTTAGCGAGGTCCTCATCCTTCTGCAACTCCCTTAGATTAGGAGTATTTGGTGAGGATACGTTGATTACAAATCCATCAACAAAGTTTCCACAACGTTCTACTGTGGTTGCATAATCGAGGTGGGCATCTTCGAGAGATGTGATTTTTGACTTACCAAGATTTAGGAGAAGTGGCACTGAGGGTTTTCGAGCTTTAGCCAAATGGCTAGCCATTTTTATCGAACCGGGGTTGTTGAATCCCATGCGATTGACCAAGGCTCCATGTTTGGATGAACGGAACATTCGTGGCTTAGGATTGCCTGTTTGCTCCTCCATTGTGATCCCACCGATCTCGATGAATCCAAAACCGATTTGTCCCCAGCCGGTCATTCCTTCTGCCTTCTTGTCCATACCTGCTGCAAGTCCTAATGGATTGGAAAAATGCATCGAGAAACATTCGCTTGGTACTTTTCTTGGACGATATAGTACTCTAAGCATTAATCGTCCAAATCCTGTTGAACTAGCAATTCGAAGAGCGAGTATTGCTCTACCATGTGCTTTCTCGCTATCCATGATGGCCATCATCGGCCGTACAAGTAGCATGTGCGGAAGGCCCATCAATACATTCGGCGTGCAGCGCATCCTTCAAGTCTTGCCCGCACATGCCACTGAAATATGGACATGGGCGATGTGCGCTGGCAATCCCTTCGCGAAGCAGCGCGAAGATTCCTCAAAGCAGAGGGATGTGTTCTGCAAGTATCGAAACCTAATATCGATAATGCGCACGCAGTGGTACAATCAATCGCTGACCGAATACCTTCTCGAATAGATTTACCCACTATTATCGAAGGTGAACTCGGAGTAGATGGTCTATTCAAAATCGGTGGCGGGGAGCCTACCCTCGAAATATGCTGGGTGCCCGATGGGACATATGACGAATTTGAAGAACAAGTGCTTGACCTTCTCGAAGCAGGATATCCGGGGTGTGTTGGTTGTGCCGGACCTGGTGCTGAAGGGGTCTGGAATGAGAAGGCCCGAAGAGCAAATTTCTCTACCTAAATAATACCTAAATTTTTACAGGTACTATAGTACCTGCCAGAAATCCATCTTTAGCGAGCCTTCAAGTAGCCTCGTCAATCCCCCGCCGAATCATGCCATCCGTCATTATCGCTGAGAAGCCAAGTGTGGCGGCTGATATTGCAAAGACTCTTGGGGTTTCAACAAAGCACGAAACCCATTGGGCAAATGATGACATTATTGTTACTTGGGCGATAGGACATCTGCTTGAACTCAAGACCCCAGAAGAATACGATGAAGCATTCAAATCCTGGCGTGGTACTATCGACCGCTTGCCATTTATTCCCGAAGAATTTCAACTCAAACCAATTACTGGACGCGGAAATAATCGCAAACAATTAACTGCGATTAAGAAACTGATTACCGCTAAGGATTGCACTGAAGTTGTGAATGCCTGTGACGCGGCACGCGAAGGAGAGTTGATCTTCCGCCGTATAGTAGAATTCAGTAAAGTAAAGGTGCCCATGAGCCGAATGTGGTTGCAGTCTCTCACACGGGATGCTATCGTTTCAGCATGGGATAACAGAGCACCGGCTGCGGATTACGACCCACTACGTGCTGCTGCAATTTCGCGCGCAGAAGCAGATTGGATAATTGGGATGAACGGTTCACGTGTTGCATCTACATTCTTGCGCATGAGTCGCAAAGATAAATCCTCGATTTCATTAGGCCGTGTTCAGACAGCAACTCTAGCAATGATAGTTGACCAGGAACTCGAAATTCTTGGACATGAGGCAAAACCATTCTGGGAACTTCACGCCACTTTCTCTGCTGGTGAGGCATCATTTGAGGGCCGCTGGGAGAGGCGTGGGCACAAGGATGATCCTGAGCGTCCTGAATTGAAGGCCCATCGAATAACAGATGGGGCAGAAAAGAAGGTACTAGAAGAGATCTTAGCATCTTCAGGGACTTATGAAGTCAAGGAAACTCAGCGAAATTCCAAAGAAAGAGTCCCCTTGAATTTCGACTTGACAAGTCTGCAAAGAGAAGCAAATGGAATTTGGTCATGGTCTGCGCGCCGAACCTTATCAGTTGCACAAGAACTCTATGACGCTCACAAACTCACCACCTATCCACGTACAGATTCTCGGCACCTTCCTGAAGATATGAAGGAGCAGATTTCCAAGACCGTGCAACAACTCGGAGCACAGCCCGCACTCGAAGAGCATTCACAACGCCTAATTGACCAAGGCCTTGCAAATGTTGACAGAAATTTTGACAATTCCAAGGTTAGTGACCACTTTGCAATCATCCCCACAGGTAAATTACCTGATAGTGGATTGAATGCAGATGCAAAGAAGCTCTACGATTTGATTGCACGACAATTCCTCGCATCATTCCACAAAGAGGCTATTTGGGAAGTACAAAAGCGTACTGCTACTAAGCAAAATCAAGATTGGGTAAAGGAGGCGCGCCACCTTACAACACCAGGTTGGAGAGCAGTTCGTCCTAAGAATCAAAACCTCCCAGATGGCTGGAATGTACTTCCTGCTAATCCATGTGAAGCAGATCTCGTAGCATCCGAATTCAAAGAGGAGAAAACCAAGCCTACAGGCCGTCTAAAAGAAGCAGGATTGCTTCGTCTCATGGAACACGCTGGAAAGAAAATCGATGATGATGAACTCGCTGCGGCAATGAAAGGCAAGGGGCTTGGAACTCCAGCTACCCGTGCTGATACAATCGAAAAACTGCTGACCCGCGCGTATATCGAGCGTGGAAAAGGTGGCTCATTGCGTGCAACTGCACATGGAATTCGTATTATTGACATCCTACGCAGAATCCCGGTATCCTGGATTACCTCTGCAGAACTAACAGGTGATATGGAGTCAAAGTTAGCCGCAGTACAGAAAGGTGAATTCCAACGCGAATCTTACATGACTCGTATCAAAGAAATGGTGCAGGAAATGGTTGATGGCATTCGTGACCATGACCGTTCAAAACTCTATGAAAGCGAATTACCGGTTGGCACTTGCCCTCTATGTACAAGTGGAGTGAACGAGACAATTCTCTCCTATATTTGCGAGAAAAACGAAGGTCGCGACAAAGGTTGCGCCTTTGTAATGTGGAAGGATGCTAGTGGAAGATGGTTTGATCGCACTACCACTTCTAGGCTACTTGCAAATAAGGAAATTAACAATCTCCACGGATTCTTCAGTAGAAATGGCGAGCACTATGAAACAAGTATTTCATTGAGCGAAGAAGGCAAGATACTCGTTGCAGGAAAACCTTCTGAAACCGGTGATTCTTCCGCAGAAGAATTGTGTAAATGCCCAAAATGTAGTCACGGGACGATTCGTATTGGCGAGAAGAGTTATGCTTGCGATAATGGTGAATGTGAATTCCGTGGATTAGGAATGAATATTTGTAAACGCGACATAAGTGTTGATGAAGCTCGAAAGATACTCACCGAAGGAAAAAGTGACTTGATTGAAGATTTCACCAGTAAGCGTGGACGCCCATTCCCCGCTTTCCTTGTACTTGAAGCAAAGAAAGTCGGATTTGAATTCCCACCTAGAGCACCACCTGCTGATGCAACCAAATTCCCTGTGGTCAAAGGCATTGTTGGAACATGTCCTAAGCACGAGGTAGGAATAATCGAGACTGAAACTCATTACCTTAGCGAGCAAAATGACAAAGGTTGCTCAATCTCATTATTGAGAGAGGTTAGCAAGCGAACAATTACTCGAGAAGAAGCGAAAGAGCTTGTCGAGAAGAAGAAGATCGGTCCATTCGAGGATTTCCTAGCGAAAAAAACCGGTAAACCATTCACTGCGACACTATACATCAAACCGAATGAGAGCATCGGATATCGCTTTGCAAAGCGCTGATGTTTGCACAACATTGACATCCGTCCCAAAGTGACGACCTCATGATGCACTTCCAAGTGGTCATTGTCGGAGCCGGCCCAGTCGGCGGACGGCTCGCCACTGAATTGGCTGCATCAGGGATTAGCACACTCATGCTTGAAGAGCATGCGGAAATCGGTAGACCCTTCCAATGTGCGGGCCTTGTCAATCCACCAGTAATGGATATAGTTGGACTTCACGATACTATTCTACAAAACATCGATGGTGCACTAATCCATTCGCCCACAGGAGTCCAAGTTCCAGTGGGTAGTTCAGGAGATATTCGAACTCATGTAGTCTGTCGAAAGCGCTTCGACCAAGGCGTTGTTCGACAGGCGATGGAAGAAGGAGCACACCTCTGGCTACTATCAAAACCGCTTGATGCGAAAGTCGGAACTGAAACCGTGAGCCTCCTCGTAGAGCGAGAAGGTGAAAAAGTCGAAATTACTTGCTCATTATTAGTTGGTGCCGATGGTGCACATTCATGGACACGTAGACACTTCAAAATGGGAAAACCAAAGGAGATGATGATCGGCTTCCAAACTGATGTCGCTGGAATTTCAGGCGAGGATAATTGGCTTGAAATGTACACGGGGCGGGATGTTGCTCCGGGGTTATTTGCGTGGGTAATTCCCTCGGGTCGAGGAACTCACCGAATTGGAGTATGGGCTCGTCCCCAAGAGTTGGAAGGCCGTAGTGTCGAGCAATTATATGATGCATTATTGCACCATCCATTATGGAGTGAAAGATTCTCAGGAATGAAGGAAATAGCAAGATATTGCGGCCCAATCCCCTGTGGAATGGTCCAAAAACCATTCAAAGATAGAGTGATGCTCATTGGTGATGCTGCCGGAATGGCAAAACCGACTACTGGAGGAGGAATTGGGCCTGGATTTAGACAGGTCGAAGCAATAAGTTCTGATTTAATTAGTGCAGTGGAATCCGACCATTTACTAATGGCTGACCTTGCAATTATTTGTAGCCCATACAAGGCAATGCGCAAGGAACAGGACAGAGCAAGAGCGCTTCGAGACTTGCTAGTCACTTTACCTGCCGATGATCAACTCGACGATATTTTCGCCTTGTTTAACCGCCCTGAAGTTCTGGAATTAATCAATGTCAAAGGAGATATTGAACATCCTGTTCCTTTGGGAATGACTCTGCTAAAACGGGTTCCTGAATTTAGAAAACTCGCCCTTAAGGCTGGAATAAAAATATTATTTGCATGAGGTGACAACATGGTAAAAGTCACTCAACGAGTTCGCTATCCTCCATTCGAAGCAGAACGCCTAATCCCAGCAGCATTACCCGTCGCCGAGAATACATTCGAAGTAGAAGAGGGTGTTGCACCACCTTTCAAAATAGGAAACGAAGATGGATGGCTAATTGAGAGAGTTGTCGAAGGAGAAGAGTACGACTTAAATTTTCATGGAGAGGAGCCATCGATAATCGATCAACAAAGAAGGGGTTGGTATCTGCTCCCTCACCCTATTCACGGTCAGGCTCGAAAGTTCATCAATGCGTCCGTAATCGTTCTACTAATGTGCCTGTTCTACCTTTTCACAGCCCCACTTCAGGAATCCATGGGACTCCCAGTATTTGGTACAGGGAAAGTGAGGTTGGGAATGCTTGACTACCCCGCTCTTGCGTTAATTGTAGTACCATTCATGCTCACCCCTATCGCATTGCGAATTGGTGCAAACCTCGGAGATCTAAAGCGACAGAATACATTCCTAAACAGTGCACCAATTCCTCCAACTATCGAGTTTGATGATGTTAGTTCAGGAGGGAAATTGAAAGGAAAAATATCCCTTTCAGAAACGCGAGAGGATTGGAAGGACCTCTCTGTGACTTGGCGGTGCGGGATCTTACCTCCAGCCCGACACAAAGTATTCGCTGCACTTGGAAAGGATGTAGATTCTCAACCACCCCCTGGTCTTACTACGCCACTTCCACATCATTGGGAAAAGGGGCTCGATGATGGTACTGGAATGGGCGAAGATGCTCCAATGCAACGTGATGACATTCCAGGCGGAGTATTTCTCAGGCCGATGAGAATTATGTCGAGTGGCGGTAGCGAAAATTTGTCACTTGAAGGTGGTGCTTTTACTTTGGATTCCCCTGATGGAGACTGGCCTGGAACTCTTTATTGTGGATTGATTAGAGTGCATTGGGAAGCGATTCTGCTCATTCGTCGTGAAAAAGGAGGCCCTCTACTTTGGGTTGCTCCTATAGTGGTTAAGCACCCCGAATCAGAAGTTGTAAATTCAAATTTAACCATCAATGATGGGCGCTCAGAGAGCGATTCGCTATAATGCGAGGATTCATCTGCTTGATTGGCGTGGAGTGCCCATGGATGGCAAGTCAGCAAGGGCTTTCCTTCTCGTAGCAATCATGGTTCTTTCAGGTTGTCTTGGTGGCACCGATGACGGCGAAATCGAACCTATTGATGAAGTCAAGGAAATTGTAGCTACAATCGAATTATCCGGTGAGGGTATGGGTAAAGTTGGCTTGATGCATCTAGTTTCAGCGGAGATAAACATCGACCCCGCCGGCTCTCAGTACAGTCATGCCATCCGCTTTATTTCAGCCACCGGTATTGCTGATGTTGAATACTCAATCAGCGATACTGCAAATGGACTTCAAATCGCATGGATGCCAGATGCGCCGGGCGAATGGATGCTTCATGTCACTATTACTCTCGATGATTTAGAAGTCGATGATTCAGTAGTTATCAATGTTGCAAAACCCGATGAAGGCGTAACATTGCTATCGATGGAAACCATACATGAATTGGAAAGTGAAATGCCATTATCACTTTCTGGAACTATTAGCCATACTTCGCTCTCAACTTGTGTAATCACAAGTGACCAAGGGCATACGCGTGAAGTTTCTGACGAAGGGACGTTCAGTGTACCTCTTGGCGTTGTCGAAGAAGATATTACAATCACTATTACAGCAACATGTGGCCAATGGACCCACACAACTGATTCCAGACTTGTACGTGTAATTCTAAGTGGAGGAAATGACCTTGATGGCGATGGAATTGCCGATGATGATGATTCGTGTCCTGATGGTTATGGGGAAGATGAGGGTTGGAACCCAAACCCTGCAACCGATAGAGATGGTGATGGCTGTCATGACTTTGAAGAAGACAGGGATGATGACAATGATCTCATACCTGATGTCGACGATTCCTGCTCTTCTGAAATTGGATGGGTTTCAACATTTGAAAATGACCACGACCAGGATGGATGTGCCGACTCTACTGACGATAATGATGACGATGGCGATGGGATTGAAGATACAGTAGATGCATGCCCACTAGGATTGACTGATTGGGATTCTGACCTGTATACAGATTGGGATTCTGACGGATGCAAAGACATGGGTGAGGATGATGATGATGACAATGACCTCGTATCAGATATTACTGATTCATGCTGGAAAGGCTTGCAAAATTGGGCGAGTAATGTGAGCTCAGATTTTGATGGTGACGGTTGTAATGATGCTACTGAAGATGATGATGATGACGCTGACGGAGTTGATGATGTCAACTCTACAGGCGTGACTCTCGATGAATGCCCTAGGACCCCTCTCGGCTCATTAGATGTCGATGAGAGAGGTTGTGCAGCGAGTGAGAGGGATAGTGATACCGACGGTGTGAATGATGACATCGACCAATGTGAAGGAACTCCTATTGGCAACTTAGTCAACGAAGTTGGATGTGCTGATCTCGATGGTGATGGAATATTTTCCAATGTTGATAACTGTTCAG
>Ga0315324_10000339_pt1 | contig 16675 bp, 15 predicted proteins | sample M150021515metaG_FD_203919 | JGI IMG/M metagenome (GOLD analysis project Ga0315324, IMG submission 203919) | Ammonia-oxidizing marine archaeal communities from Monterey Bay, California, United States - M1 500m 21515 | ecosystem: Environmental > Aquatic > Marine > Intertidal zone | place: USA...
GAGGCGGTGGGAAGCCTTTCATCCAGCCCAGTTTGCGAGGGTCGTGAACTTTGCTTTTAGGCGTCTTGTTCATTGTCTAAATGCCTTCATCGGAAAATACCCAGCCTTATTAACGCCTGTGGACAAGCAAGAAAAGATACCACGCGACACTTTGCCCCATAGGGATCTGGCAAACCCATATTGATCCCTCACGGCAAGACAATTACGTTGGACGCAACGAGTTCTTCCAGATCCCAACGTGACACCTCTTCGAGAATCGCCCCGGCATCGCTACCGGCAATAGATGCCGTAGTTCCAACATGGATTTTTGATCTGGAAAACCACGAACCGGGCCCAGTCGTACGCAATTCACCAATCCCGGCATGCGGTCTTGTAACGAAGAGCCCCCTATCCTGATTCGATTTGTCCGTCGAAAAATCTTCGATCCAAGTGAGCTTGTAAGCGGCACTTTTTCCAGTCGTTAGTTCCAACACTGCGTCTTCAAGGTTCCGCGCCAGGCACCATCGTTCGATCGATGGTTCTAGCGCATCACCATCGTTCAGGCCCACAATTTCCGGGATATTTGATGTCTCACTGGCGCCTAAAAACAGCCAGCCATCTGCACACTCATACAACCGTTGGAAACCAGAGGCACCTCGCGCGTATGGCCCTGTGGGTTCATCCCATATTTTCCCCGCATAATCCATCAAGTGTGCAGATTGGAGAGTGCCGGCGGTTCGGGCAAGCGCCGACGTAACGTGTTGACCCTTGCCTGTCGACGCTTTAACAATTAACGCGAGCACGACACCAAAAGCACCGGCAAACCCTGTTCCATAGTCGTTAATAACCCCATAGGGCCACAGAATCGGCCTGTCTTTGCCACCAAACCTGGTTTGCATACCGGTCAGTGCCTGTACCACTTCTTCATAACCTGGTTGATACTCCCAGGGACCCTGATCGCCGAAAGCATTCAGTGACACGTAAATAACATTTGGCTTACGTGCCTTAATAGAATCGTAGTCGATCCCCAACTGTTCCACTACGCCACTGCGATAGTTCTGAACAATGACATCGGCATCGTCAACAAGCTGCCAAAACACTTCCAAACCGGCGGGCGTTTTCAAATCAATAAGTATGCTGCGTTTTCCGCGATTAATATCATGATGATATAAAACACCACCTCGGCCAGGATCATCGATCTTAATGACATCGGCGCCAAGCTCTGCCAGGCTTCTTCCGCAGGTAGGACCAGCCAGGATTATGCACAGATCCAGCACCTTGATACCCGCGAGCGGGAAATCAACATTATCTTGATAATCAACTTGCTTCCTATCAACGGCATCATGCTGCTCAAGCGCTAAGAGTTCACCCAATATTTGGTCGCGATGTTGATTCGGCGTCGGAGCCGGTGAGGTTATTTCACCGGGCGTTGCAAGTAACTTTACCTGCAAGCCGGGTTGTCTAGAGGGGCCCAACAAAGGGTCTTCAATCGTGACCACAAGGTCACTTTCAGTCGCTTGCGGATGATCAAGCCACTCCTGCGATGAAAGACAGCGGGCACCAGGAATATCGAGCTCAACAAACAAATCCTCCCAGACCAATGCCGTGCGGGTTTTGAAAACGTCTGTAAGGGTCTGGATAAGTAAAGCATTGAGTTCAGTCTTTGTTGCGAGGCCCCGTTTCGCCAGCCCTTTTTCGATCAGATCACCACGATTCACAGCATTCAAAAACGCCTCGGCATGACGAGGAACAGTCGCGACAATGTGCACCCACCGCCCATCAAGGCACTGATATTGGTGGTCAAAACCTGAAAATATTGGTTTGGTGATGGCTCTAAAGGGTGGCCTTATCATCGCCAAAACCCCCACCGCCTGAAGCATTGCATCGTATAAAGGCACTTCTACAGCCTGCCCTACACCGCTTGTGTTTCGCTCAAATATCGCCGTCGTAATGGCAAGTGATGAAATCAGCGCTGCATAGGTCGAAGCAACCATTTCAGAGGTGAACACGGGTTCTCCGACTCGCGTTGATAAATCACGATGCAACATTTGAACCATGTCACGATAATCTGCAATCGGGCGAAATACATCGGTCGCCGCCATAATAATGCCTTCCCAACCTTGAAGGTATGAACGTGAATCCAAATTCGAGAAGCCCGGCATGGCAGAATATATCAGCTTTGGGTTTACTTTCGTCATCGCAATCGCGCCCAGCCCCAGTCGATCCATCACACCTGGTCTGAAGTTTTCGATGACGACATCTGCCTGCGCTATCAGGCGTTTTGCGATATCCAGATCGGCGGCTGATTTCAAATCCAGATTGATGCTTTGCTTGCCGCGATTCCAGGTCGCATTCGCGTGTGAATTAAAGGTCGGCCCACCTGGCGGATCAACCTTGATCACGTTAGCGCCTTGATCTGCCAGTAACATCCCCGTTAACGGTCCTGCGACGTAATGCCCAAAATCAACGATTCGAATATCTGAAAGCGCGCCCATGGCATTCTCCAAAGTTACATTTTATTTCACTTCACGGGATAGCAGCGCAATGCTTGCCATCACTTGAACGAGTCGCTGCATGAGAGCGTCGGCGGTCGTAGCCTCTCTTTCTGACACGACAATCTGCAGTTTCATGCTTACCAGATTAATTTTATACACATAACTCGTGAGTAATGTTAGACACTTATGGCCCTTTACTACGATTAGCCAACGCCCCGGCGGCAGATATGTTCTCGAGGAACCTCGCAAATTACCGCTTCCGGTCAGTCGTCCAACGACCACCCCATGACTTTTCGCCCTGGCTATTTCAGGCGGGAGAACAATCCAGCGGCTTTTAGTTTTATGATGTCACCCTAACAAATCGTCGTTAAGAGACCTGTCAACTTGCAAACCCTGAAACTGGATAACACCACGCTGTCTGCAATCTATTCACCGATTGGTAATGCCAGCGCCCTGCTCGTGTTAGCTCATGGGGCCGGCGCGAATTTTAAGCACGACCATATGAGCGCACTGTCGTTAGCCCTGAACAATGTAGGTATCAGCACACTGCGGTTTAATTTCCCTTTTATGGAGGAAGGTAAGCGGCGAGTAGACAACCCTGAAGTGTGTATCGACACGATCGCCCGCGCAGTTGCAACGGCGAATCGGCTCTGTCCGAAGGCGAAACTGTTTATTGGCGGGCATTCATTTGGCGGGCGGATGTCTACCCACTATGCCGTCGAGCAACCCACCAGCGCGGTCGGTATTATCCTGTTCTCTTTTCCACTTCACCCCAGTAAGAAGCCAGCAATAAAAAGAGCGGCTCACCTGGGCGCGATTAATGAACCAATGCTATTTCTGTCGGGTGATCGAGACACGCTGGCGGAAGCAGCGCTGCTGCAGTCAGTCACGGGTCCACTAGCCAACGCACGATTGCATTGGCTCGAAACCGCAGATCACAGCTACAAAATTCTAAAGCGAACACGAAAGTCAGGAGAAAATGTTTATGCCGAGGCAGCCAGGGTTGCCTCGGCATGGATTGAAGAACTCTGACGAGGCGCCAGAAGAACTACTTCATGCTACTGAGGAATTCCAGAGTCCGATCATAAGCACCCTCTTCCACATCCATGATGGCAGCATTGAAATCCGTGACACCCGCATCCTCGAAGCGTTTTATTTCACCGCGCAGGGTGTTTTCATCACCTACAATCGCGATATCCTGCGGGCCTGCTGCACCTTCACGGTCCAGCATTGCCCGGTAGCTGGGTAGCTGGCCGTACATCACAAGGTTTTTCCCAATGGTTTCACGCGCCTGGTCTATATTGGTCGTCAGGACAATCGGGACACCACCCACTACCGTCGCATCACTTCGTCCTAAACCAGGCACGATGTGCTTAGCCATGGTCTTGGGGCCGACCATCCAGGTATTCGTACCATCAGCCAGTTCACCCGCTATCTTTAACATGACAGGTCCAAGCGCCGCCACAACCACCGGCATTCGATCAGCGCCAGGAACATCAAGAGCCAGCCCGTGCACACTGTATTGGTCACCGTCATAATTCACTGTTTCGCCACGCGTTAGCGGCATCAGCACTTCGAGATATTCACGCATATGCTTTGCTGGCTTGTCGTAAGACAATCCCAACATGTTTTCAATCACCACCTGGTGTGACAGCCCAATACCCAGCGTAAACCGGTTTTTAGAGGCTGCTGCCGTGGTCAATGCTTGCTGCGCAATGGCGGTAGGATGCCGGGGATAAGTCGGCGTTACAGCCGTGCCAAGCCCAATTCGATCCGTCTCTCTACCGACGATTGCCAGGGTAGATATCGCGTCAAAGCCAAAGATATTTGCCAGCCAGACATTATCAAGTCCGGCAGCTTCGGCTCGCTTGGCGACATTAACAATGTCATCCAACGTATTGTTCGCACCATCGGCCCCAATCATCGTTCCAATTCGCATTACAGTCTTCCTGATTAATAAAAGACGCTATCCTGAAGCATCACTCAAACTATCTCAAGGTACCTGCGTGCTGTTTACTGGACCTGACCCGAAACCAGCACTCAACCAATATCTATGACTTTTCCCGGGTTCATAATGTTCTTCGGATCAAAAGCTAACTTCACCTGGCGCATAAGCTCCAGACTCCCACCGTGTTCAAGCGCCATATAAGGCAACTTGCCTGAGCCTATGCCATGTTCGCCGGTTGAGGTTCCGCCCATTTCGATGGCCCGTTTGACCAGCCTGTCATTGATGCCTTTGGCCGTGGCCATCTCATCCGGGCTATCGGTATCAACCAAAAGCAGCAGATGGAAGTTGCCGTCCCCCACATGCCCAACAATAGGTGCAATGACGCCGGTCTCCTCAATATCGATCCTGGTGAGTTGTATACATTCGGTCAGCCTGGTGATGGGTACACAGACATCAGTCGGCCACCCACTACAACCAGGGCGGAGCGCCATCCCCGCGTAATAAGCATCGTGTCTGGCTTGCCATAACTGGTTCTGCTCTTCCTGTTTAGTTGACCAGAGAAACTCACCGCCGCCGTACTCAGCGATTATTTCTGCGACGCTCTCGCTTTGCTCAATAACCGAGGCTTCAGTGCCGTGAAATTCAAAGAACAGGGTGGGCAGTTCTGCGTAGGATAATTTTGAATAAGCGTTCACCGCTCTTACCTGCACCTCATCAAGAAACTCAACTCGCGCAACCGGAATGCCCATCTGGATAATGCTAATGACTGAATCCACCGCGCCTTCCAGCGTTTTAAAAGCGCAAACACCCGCTGAGTGCGCTTCAGGTAGCCCATAGACTTTGAGTTGGACCTCTGTAATCACCCCCAGGGTGCCTTCAGAACCACAAAACAGACGGGTCAGATCGTAGCCCGAGGATGATTTTCGTGCCCTGCCACCTGTCTGGACTATCTCACCATTGGGCATAACGACAGTCAGACCAAGAATATTTTCCCGCATGGTGCCGTATCTGACCGCATTGGTACCCGATGCACCGGTCGCCGCCATTCCCCCTAGCGTTGCGTCAGCTCCAGGATCGACCGGGAAGAACAAACCATGCCGGGCTAGTTCTGCATTAAGTTGTTTTCGTGTCACGCCGGCCTGAACCCTGACATCAAGATCACCCGGATTAATTTCAAGAATCTCATTCATCATTGAAAGGTTAATGCATACCCCGCCATGAAGCGCCGCAACGTGTCCCTCAAGGGAGGTGCCAACACCAAATGGAATGACCGGGGTATCTGAATCCGCGCATTGTTTTACGATACTCGCGATTTCGTCATTCGTGCCTGCAAAGACGACAAGGTCAGGTGGCGCCGATGCATGAAATGATTCATCGCGCCCATGACGGTCCAGAACATCTTTGTTCCGGGTCGCCCTCTCACCGAATTGTTCGTGCAATGTCTGGATCGAATCAATTACGGTCATTGACCTTCAGTGCCGGTAGCGAAAGTCGTGGATGGCATGCCCAGCGACCCGATCAATAATATCCAGACAATTTCCGTAACCTTCATATTTACCTCCTATAGGCCTAATAGCCATGACCCGTTATGCCCTTGTTATTTCCGTACTGTCTCAAACTTTATTGCCAGGTCCAGAATATTACGAAGCTGATTATCCCGCGGGACACGGGCATGCCTGCCTATTAGTTGGCAGTCCATCCCAACACGCCTGGCGCCCTTGTAATCACACTCGTAACTATCACCAATATAAATCGCCTGCTCGGCGGTCAACCCCAGTTTCTCTAGCGTAAGTTCAAATATCAAGGGGTGAGGTTTCGCCCAGCCCACCTCAACAGACAGAGTGACCACTTCAAACAGTCCGGTTAACCTCATAGCATCCAGTAGGGCGTGGGCCATTGGTGGATAATGGGTGTTTGAAATCAGCGCCAGTCGATAATGCTTCGAAAGACGCTTCAGCAGGCCTGACGCACCCGGGACAGGCGAAACCAGCGCTGACCAGTCTTCCATGTATTGTCTGGCCAACTGTCCTCTCTGCGTCCGGGACGTATCGAGCCTTAATTCGCCAACGACAAGATCACAGACTTCACTCAAGTGAAACTCGCTGTTATCTGGCGCAGTTGCCTGTTCCATTTTCAGGAAAGCGCCATCCCATACCTGGATATAGTCTGCATAACCGATGGCACAGCCAAGTTCTGTCGCCTTTTTATAGCTACGGGAAAAGTCCTGTGAGGTACGCCCGGCCTCATACTCGACCAGTGTTCCAAACAGGTCGAATATCAGGCATTCAGGCATTTTTTGGCAAACTAGATTCCGGGGACCGGAAACTTTTTGCAGAAGATTTCGACGGCGTCCCGGATTTCGCCGATGACGGCTTCGTCTTCAGGAGATCGCAGGCAACGATCAATCCACTCACTTAGCTGCTTCATGTCCACTTCGCCCATACCTCGAGCGGTCGCGGCCGGGGTACCGATCCTGATCCCGCTGGGTCGCAGGGGTGGCAGCGGATCATCGGGAATGATCTGTTTATTGGTTGTGATATTCACCTTATCAAGCGTTTCTTCAGCAACCCGGCCATCAAGACCGTAACTCTCCATCGTATCAACGACCATCATATGATTGTCTGTACCGCCGGTGACCAGGCTTACCTGCCGTTGCATCAGTTCAGTCGCAAGGGTTTTGCTGTTAACAAGCACCTGCTGCGCGTAATCCTTGAATTCCTGTGTCTGGGCACGCTTCAGGGTCACGGCAATGCCAGCAATGGCATTCATATGGGGGCCACCCTGCAGCCCCGGAAAGACTGACTTGTCGATTTTGCTGGCAAATTCTTTCTTACAAAGCACCATCCCACCTCGTGGACCTCGCAGGGACTTATGTGTCGTCGTCGTCACTACGTCAAACCCGAAATCGAAGGGGTTACGCATCGCCTCACCCGCAACTAACCCGCCAAAGTGAGACGCATCAGTCATTGTGATCGCGCCAACTTCATCCGCGATCGCCTTGAATTTCTCGTAGTCGATATCACGGGGATAAGAGGTATAACCGCAAAGCACCATCTTGGGTTTGTGCTCAAGCGCGTCTTTTCGAACCTGGTCGTAATCAATCGAACCATCAACCGGATCGGTGACATAACGAACAAAATTGAAGAGCTTACCCATGTGCGAAACCGGCGCACCATGTGTCAAGTGACCACCGTGGGATAAATCCATCGCCATGATGGTATCTCCCGGTTCAAGCAGCCCAAGATAAACCGCCTGGTTCATTGCAGAACCTGACAATGGCTGCACATTGGCGTGCTCACACTTAAAAACTGCCTTTGCCCGGTCCCTGGCCAGCGTTTCAATCTGGTCTGTATATTCCTGGCCGCCGTAATAACGGCGCCCGGGATAACCTTCTGAATATTTGTTGGTGAACACACTGCCAAGCGTGGACAACACTTCAGGGAAGGTATAGTTCTCCGAGGGGATGAGTTCGATGCCAGACTTCTGTCGCTGTTCTTCCCCTAATAGGGCCGCGTATACGTCCGGGTCTTGTTGTTGCAGGATCTCTAAATTACTGGTCAATGGGCTGACTCCCGTATTTGGTGGTAGGCGCCCAGGCGAACGGCTTCGATCTTGAATCACACTTCCCGGTGGTTAGATCCACCTTAATTATCGCCAGTCATGTGAAGCCGGAAATTCTAACCGCTGTCTCCCTTTATTGAAATGGTGGTTTGCAGAATTCTTCTCAATTGTGGATCAATCGGGCTCATCTTGATGCTACATTAGGGCCTCCTAATGTGAACCAACAGACAAAAGACGTTGACGGACCAATTACCAGACCACATGTTCAATCGACAGGACGACTCTGCGGATGAAGCCTTCTATGCTACTCCACGGATGGTGAATCATATTGATGACGCAACCATCAACGAAATCACAAAGTTCTATCAGGAAACCCTGACCCCGGAGGATGAACTGCTGGACCTCATGTCATCATGGGTCAGCCACCTGCCTGTAGATGTCACCTACAGAAAAGTTACCGGTCTAGGCATGAACCTTGCTGAGTTGAATGCCAACGCTCTCCTGGACCAGGTCCTGGTCCATAATCTGAATAAAACGCCGGCCCTGCCTTTTTCTGACGCCAGTTTCAACGCAGTCATGATCGTCGTTTCAATCCAGTATCTGACTCGACCTTTTGAAGTCTTCAAAGAGATTCAGCGAGTTCTTAAACCTGGCGGTCGATGTATCGTCTCGATGTCGCACCGCCTTTTCCCAACGAAAGCGATCTATGCGTTTCAGTCTCTGGCGCCGCAGGACAGGGTGCAGCTAGTGAAGGAATACATGCGCCGGGGGGGGCTGTCAGAAATCGAGTTTATCGACCGATCACCCGAGAAGGCAGACCCACTTTGGATTATTCAGGGTATTAATTCCTGATCTGGTCTGGACCAGTATGAAAAGGTCTTATCCTATCGTTGGGGTAGATGTGCTCATCCATAAACGCCGGGCGCTGTCCTGCAGATCAGCGCAGAGACCAGTGTCAGGGCGGTCACTTGAGCTACCCCATCCAGCGAGCGCCAGGGGACATCTCCATTGCCACGAATCACGTGATCTTCTCAAAGACCAACCGATATGGCGATGTTGGGCGATCTTTAACCCGACGGGAATAACTCAACACGAATCTATAAAGACTATACGCTCCAGGAGCGATAGACGATGACTGAACCAATACGAGCGTTACGGCTGGGCGCCTTTGCGTCACCGGCATTCACGATAGCCGCCCTCGGCTTACCTATCTCCATATTTTTGCCACCACTATATGCCGAGCTTGGCATCAGCCTGACTGTCATCGGCATGGTATTTATGTTGACTCGCGTTTTCGATGTAATCACAGATCCATTGTTCGGTTGGCTGGGCGATAAGTTAGAGACTCGCTGGGGACGCCGACGACCGGCAATCATTGCCGCTGTACCGTTCCTGGGTGCGGGTGTCTATTTCGCTTTCTTTCCCGGCGAATCTGCTTCCCCGGTGACGTTGTTTCTATCTATGCTATTGCTTTATGCCGGATGGACTGCGTTCACGATCTCCCATACTGCCTGGGCAAGTGAGTTGTCAGAAAATTATGACGAACGTTCACGCATCATGGGCATGTTGCAGATCTTCGGGTTACTTGGCACCTTGCTGGTCGCGATACTTCCCACAATTCTGGATTTCACGACGCCTGGCGCGACAATGAGTCAAAGAACTGGTTTAACCGGCGCGCTGGTACTAATCAGTTTACCTTTGCTTGCACTGTTAGCGGTATCGTCCGTAGGTGAACGCAAGCGAGCTCAGCAAAATGAGCCTATCGCCTGGCGCCAGGCACTAAGTTCCATCGTCAAAAACCATACACTAAGACGGTTGCTGCTAGCCGACCTACTCATGGGATTTCAGAGCGGTATCAATGGCACAGTCCATTTCTTCTTTATCGCTGTCGTTTTACAAATGCCTGACTACGCCAGCTTTTATCTGGTGGCATTGTTTGCGACAGGATTACTATCAGCGCCGCTATTTGTAAAACTAAGTTATCGTCTCGGTAAGCATCGTACACTCTGCGTTGGCACGCTCATTTCCAGTATCGGCACCTGTGCGTTATTTTTCCTACCTGCAGGTGGATTCTGGCTAACCTTCGGCGCTTATCTATTGATCGGCCTGAATTTTGGTGCACGAGACCTTCTCATGAGATCCATCATGTCGGATGTTATTGACGAAGATACGGTGAATACGGGAAGAGAGCGCAGCGCTTTATATTTTTCGATGTTAACGCTCACCGCCAAATTGGGCGCAGCCCTGGCGATCGGCACGATCCTGCCGGTGCTTGATTGGGTAGGTTTTGACCCGCGGGGCGAGAACACACAGGCCACCTTGGATGGTGTGAGGTTTGTCGTCGCGGCGACACCCACACTAGTGCTCTTTGCGGTCGCGGCAATCATGTGGCATTTTCCTCTGGACCGAGAGAAACAAAGTTCCTACAGAATTGAGTTGGATCGCCGCAAGCATACCAACACAGATATTTCTTAAGTTAGATACAACTAAATGAAGCGAAACTAATAAAATCGTAATGTACTAACCTTGAATCACTGTTTTCGGAGAGACTATGCAGAACCTACCTTCCAGGCTTCACCACAGTGCCGTGGTATCAAAAGACCTAGGTGCATCCAGAGAGTTCTATGAAGGCATCATGGGGTTGCCCCTGGTGGCGACATGGTGCGAATCCAATGATGCACTCGGAGAGTTCTGCCACGCATTCTTCGGACTCGAAGACGACTCGGCTGTTGCCCTGTTCCAGTTTGCGGACGATGAAAAATACCAGGCGCTAAGAAAGCCGGACACGCTTTCACCCTTTCATCATCTTGCTTTGGCCGGAACCACCCAGGTTCAAGACAGCGTTCGATTCCGTGCAGACGCGGCTGGCATAGGCCACTACACAATCAATCACGGTTACTGTGTCTCTCTCTATCTGGATGATCCTGATGGCCACAAAGTTGAGATAACGTGCGACACGCAGGAAGCCACAGACAATGAGTCGCTCATTCGCAGTCGCGCGTCTGAAGCGCTAAACCGATGGCTTTCAGGGGATCATACAACCAACAACACTTTGCGTAGCGCTACCGCTGAATAAGGTATGGCTACTCCAAAAAAAGACAAATGGTAAAGATCACTCGCGAACAAGCGCCGAAGACCTGGCGAAAGGGCCCGCTAAAGGGAAGCAACCACAACGAACCTTTCCTGACGCATCACCTACTTAAATAGACTAAAAAGGCAGGTCGGTTAGATCCACGTTTCCGCCGGTTAACAGTAATCCCACCCTTTTTCCCTCAAACAGACCCGGATTACGCAGGACAACCGCAAGCGTCACCGCGGAAGAAGGCTCAATAATGAGCTTCATCCGGGTCCAGACCAACGACATTGCCCGGATGGTCTCTTGATCGCTCACCAGCAGAATGCTATCTACTTTGTCGCGAATAATCTCAAAGTTGCGTGTACCAAGGGTTGTCAAAAGGCCGTCACAGATAGTGTTGGGTGTGTGGCGCAGAACCAATTCACCGGTATCCACAGAACGACATGCGTCGTCTGCACCTTCCGGTTCTGCCCCAATGATTTTTATATGTTCGTGCTCCGCGACAAGGCCGCACCCCGCCAGCAACCCCCCTCCGCCAACGGGAACAACAACAATATCGAGGTCCTTAACCTGCTGAACCAGCTCCAACATTGCAGTGCCCTGCCCTGCGATGATTTCTTCCTGATCATAGGGGTGAATAAATGTCGCACCGGATTCCTTGAGTACGACTTCAAGTTTGGCTTCTCTGGCTTCAAGGGTCGGTTCGCAGAGAATGACCTGGCCACCATACGACAGGATCGCATCCTGTTTTACCTGCTTGGCATTGTCTGGAACCACGATATAGGCGGTGGTATTTTTCAGGCCAGCAGCTCTGGCAAGTGCCGCGCCGTGGTTTCCTGAAGAATGGGTTGCAACTCCTTTTGCCAGTACTGGCGCGCCAAGTGACATAATCGCATTAACGGCACCCCGGCTTTTAAATGCGCCGGCTTTTTGTAAATTTTCACATTTAAAAAACAGTGAGCAACCAGCGATGTTATCCAGCTTTTCACTGGTAACGACTGGGGTGTGGTTGATGAATGGCCCAATGCGTTTTGCGGCTGCCTGGACGCTCTCATAATCCGGGTTCATGCGTTGCCCGATTGAACCATTTTCGCCCAGGTATCCCGCAAGCCAACGACACGATTAAAAACGAGCGCGTCCGGTGTTGAATGCTTACTATCGACACAGAAGTAACCCTCACGTTCAAACTGGAACCTTTCGTCCGACGAAGCCTGTTTCAATCCAGGCTCAACAACGCCCTGGTATACCTTGAGCGACTCGTCATTCAGCAACTCGTGATAGTCACGCTCATCAGCATCGGGGAAATCAACCGTAAAGAGTGGTTCGTATACCCGTATCTCAGCAGGCAGCCCTTCGGTTGCAGAGACCCAGTGAATGACACCACGCACCTTACGACCTTCCGGGTTTTTCCCCAGGGTATCCGGATCATAGCTCGCGCGAATCTCTACGATATCACCAGCGTCATCCTTAATGACCTGTTCAGCCTTAATCACGAATCCGTACCGAAGTCTTACTTCGTTTCCCAACACCAGGCGCTTGTACTTCCGGTTGGCTTCTTCCCGGAAATCCTCCCGGTCTATATAAAGCTCCCGGGTAAAGTTCATCGAGCGTGTACCCATGGTTTCATCCTTAGGGTGGTTCGGTAGCTCAAGGCTCACACCCCCACTCGCACTTTCCCCTTCCGGGAAATTCTCAATGACCACCTTCAACGGGTTCAACACACCCATCACCCGCGGCGCCGAGGCATCGAGTTCCTCACGGATACAGCTCTGCAAAAGCGCCAGTTCAACATTGTTATCGCTCTTTGTAACGCCTATACGGCGACAAAAGTCCCTGATAGAGGCCGAGGTATAGCCGCGACGACGCAACCCTGACAAGGTTGGTAAACGCGGATCATCCCAGCTATCCACCAGGTTTTCCTCGACCAGTTGTCGAATCTTGCGTTTACTCATTACCGTGAACTGCAGGTTCAACCGGGAGAATTCGATCTGTTGTGGGTGGCAGTTCGTTGCCAGCTCATCCAGTACCCAGTCGTACAGTGGGCGATGATCCTCGAAGCTCAGGTCACACAGTGAATGTGTAATCCCCTCCAGGGAGTCCGACACACAATGCGTGTAGTCGTACATGGGGTAGATACACCATTCATTCCCCGTCTGGTGATGCTCAATATGCCTGATGCGATAAATCGCCGGGTCCCGCATATTGATGTTTGGCGAGCTCATATCAATCCTTAGACGAAGAATGTGCTCGCCATCGGCAAACTCACCAGCTCGCATTCTTCGAAACAGATCCAGATTTTCATCAACCGTTCTGGCTCGAAAGGGACTGTCCTTTCCGGGCCGGGTTAACGTGCCACGATATTCCCTTAGCTCATCCGCTGACAGGGAATCAACATAGGCCTTGCCTTTCTTTATCAACTGTTCAGCGAACTGGTACAACTGCTCGAAGTAGTCGGACGCAAATCGCTCTTCCTTCCAGTTAAAACCCAGCCATTCAATGTCGCGCTTGATCGCATTAATATACTCAACGCTTTCCTTCAACGGGTTTGTATCGTCAAAACGAAGATTCGTTGCCCCCGTAAACTCCTCGGCCATGCCAAAACTCAAACATATCGCCTTTGCGTGACCGATATGGAGATAGCCATTGGGTTCAGGAGGAAACCGGGTCATGACCTGACCCGCGTTTTTCCCATCCGCCACATCTTTCTCGATGATGCTTCGAATGAAGTTACTTGGATATTGTTCTTCGGTATTGCTCATTTTGGTATTACTCATTTCGGTACTACTTGTTTCGTCACCAGTCACAGCGTTTTATATCAACGATCTAACAACTAAAGAAAAATGGCACCGGCACAGGTGGCGGTGACCATCACAAAGAGTATCCATTTTAACGTGTTTTGACTGACGTTAATGGCAAATCGAACACTCGCCATGGCACCAGCAATACTGCCAACGGCCAATATCAAGCCGGGGATCCACCAGACCTGGCCTCGCATCGCAAAAACAACCAGCGCGACACCTGAAAAGACTCCCGTGCACACTGTTTTGAGCGCGTTCGTCCTGATCAGGTCATAGCGAAGGCCCCCTGCAAGGGCAGCGATAAGAATGAACCCGACACCCGCCTGGACAAATCCACCGTAAACGCCCGCCAGAAACAGTCCAAGACCTGCAACAGGTCTATCCGCCAGCTTGTAGGGCTCGGTTCCGTCAACCGGAATGACGGCTTGCGGCCTTATCACCATCACCAGCGCCATGGTGATCATCGAACCCAACAGTACGGGTTTAAGAACCCAGACGGGCAGGAAGGAAGCCAGCATCGAGCCTGCCAGCGCGCCGACTACCGTTGGAACCAAAACCGGCAAAATCGTAGACTTATCCAGCTTGTCCTGATCGCTAAAACCTTTTGCACCGGTCACTGACTGCATTAAGACGCCGACCCGATTCGTGGCATTGGCAACATCGGCCGGCATACCCAACATCATCAACGCAGGCAAAGCCAGCATGGATCCGCCCCCCGCCAGGGTATTGATGAAACCAGAAACCAGCCCGGTGACCAACAACAGGCAGATCATTAGAATTGAAAGTTCGTATTCCACCACTCTTAATCCAAAGGGAAGGCCATCTGGCAGGAAAGGCAGCATGGTATAGCGGACACCAGTCATTGTCACTGAGTAGATCACTTGCAATCACGCAATAGAAGGCTATTATCCCCACCCATGAAAATACGATTTACCCAGCGTTTTAGCAACCCGGTCAACCCGTCGACGGTGAATATCGTTGATGCGTGGTGGCTGGGGTATTACTTTTTCGTCGAAAGCTAAATCGCTCAACAATCTGGGCGGTTAATCCGCCTGAGAAACCTCGACAGGCGGAAGCCATCGGGGTTTTTTTTGGACTTTTATAAACCGAACAGCTAGCGACATAGACAGGACAACACCATGAACGATATCAGAGTGGATGATTTAAACGTGTTAAGCGAACAAACTCTAATGAACCCGGAAGAGCTGAAAAGCAGTGTTCCAGCCTCCGACCGGGCAATGGAAACAGTTTCAGGCGGCAGGCTTGCCATCAAAAATATCCTGAACCGGCAGGACCCCAGGATTTTTCTGATCGTTGGCCCCTGCTCCATCCATGATACGACCGCTGCGATGGAATATGCACAGCGCCTGAAAGCATTGTCCGAAGAAGTGGATGACTCACTTTTACTGATCATGCGCGTCTATTTTGAGAAGCCGCGCACAACAACGGGCTGGAAGGGATTGATCAACGATCCCCATATGGATGATTCATTCTGCATTGCAGAGGGACTAAAGCAGGGTCGAGAGCTGCTGGTCAATATTGCGGAGCTAGGATTACCAACTTCAACTGAAGCGCTCGACCCCGTCACCCCACAATATCTTCAGGATTTGATTTCCTGGAGCGCCATTGGCGCCAGAACGACTGAATCCCAGACTCACCGCGAAATGGCCAGTGGCCTGTCCTCTGCAATTGGGTTTAAAAATGGTACTGACGGTGGGCTTGAAGTCGCGATTAATGCGCTGCAGTCAGTTTCAGCAACACACCGATTCCTTGGCATCAACCACCAGGGCCAGGTTTCGGTAATCCACACCAGGGGTAACGCGCACGCCCATATCGTGCTTCGAGGCGGCGGTGGACGAACGAATTATGATTCCGTCAGTGTTAGCCTCTGTGAACAACTCCTGCTAAAGGCCAATATTCCGGCAAACATCATGCTTGACTGCAGTCACGCCAATTCGAACAAGGATCCCGGCCTGCAGCGACTTGTGACAAGCAGCGCAGGTGACCAGATCGTCGGGGGGAATCAGTCTATCATCGGCCTAATGGTCGAGAGCAATCTTGAATGGGGAAACCAGTCTATTCCCAAGAACCTGGCCGATCTGAAATATGGCGTTTCGGTGACAGACGCCTGTGTTGACTGGGATACGACAGAGACAATGATTCGGGAACTGCGAGACAAGGTTAAAGATATATTACCGGGCCGGAAATAGAACAAAACTCCTGCGACCCCATATTCCTAGGGCTGGTAGTAAGCATTTTCCGTCACCGCATGGTCCGTGACATCGCGCACAGCAGTCAGTTCGGGTAGGCGCTCGAGCAAGGTTTTTTCAACCCCGTCTTTCAACGTCGTTTCCACCATGCCACAACCCTGGCAACCACCTCCGAATTGAAGAATGGCAATTTCTGAATCAACCACCTCAACAAGGTTTACATTCCCCCCGTGTGAGGCCAATCCGGGATTGATCTCGCTATGCAACACATAATTAATCCTGTCTTCAATCGGGCTGTCTTCTGAGACATTCGGGACTTTGGAATTCGGTGCCTTGATGGTCAGCTGGCCGCCCATTTTGTCTTCCGCGTAATCTACCAGCGCGTCAACCAGGAATGGCTGGCTGCGATCATCAATCCATGCAGGAAACCCTTCATACTCGATACGCTCATCCTCTGGCTGTTCTTCACCTGGCCTGCAATAGGCAATACAGGTTTCAGCCAGGGGTGTTCCAGGATCTGCGATAAATATCCTGATACCGATTTCACCATCTTCCTGTTTGGAGAGGAGCTCAATAAGGTAAGCCTGTGCAGAGGGAGTGATTTCAAC
>Ga0315324_10000341_pt1 | contig 16641 bp, 11 predicted proteins | sample M150021515metaG_FD_203919 | JGI IMG/M metagenome (GOLD analysis project Ga0315324, IMG submission 203919) | Ammonia-oxidizing marine archaeal communities from Monterey Bay, California, United States - M1 500m 21515 | ecosystem: Environmental > Aquatic > Marine > Intertidal zone | place: USA...
CGAGGCAAGAATCTCCTGCCTGAACTAAATCAGCCTCACATGGATGACCAAGGGCTTCGTGAATGTAGACTCCAGTGAGGTCGCGGTCAGCGACTAGTGGCATCTTTCCAGAAGGAGCACGTTCAGCAGATAGAAGTCTGATTGCAGAAATTCGTGCATCGCGTCCCATTGCACCCAGATCAGCCTTTTCAATAACCTCAAGACCACCTTCACCTCCATTCCTCATCCGGTAGGATACAACATCAGAACCATCTCTTGCAGTCACCATACCGTTGATTAGAGAACGCTGAAATGACCATACGCGGTCCATTCCTTCGCTGGTAAGAAGCTCGGTTTGGATGTGCTCATCTAACCAACCGGTTGATGTTGCAACTATTCTTTCATCGTCTTTGGCTTCATTATCAATTGCAGTCATCATCTCGATTCGTGTGTCCAAATCGGTATCTCTGACATCTTTTACACTACGCCAATGCATCTCATCTTGTATGATCGGCACCTCGGCCAATGCGATTGCATCTGAAGATGATGAATGGCGTGCAGCAACTGCACGAGCAAGTCGTGTAGTAGATTCGATTTGATCGGAAATAGAACTGATATCGCTTGTGGAATGCACTCCCCATGCCCCATCGGCTAAGACTCGAAGAGTTACGCCGATTTCTTGGCCAGGAATTGCTCTTTCCAGTTTACCATCTTTGAGTGAGGCAGAATTTGTGGTCTCGCTGACCAATCGAATATCAGCATAGGTCGCACCAAGACTCGTAGCCATGTCTAATGCACGGGTAATTCGGTCAACATCCAGAAGCCTTCCTGTGGATTCTATGACGTTGCCCACGGGATTCGTGCTGACCACCATAGAGCCCCCTCAGCGGCGAGGCTCCTTGAATCCTGTGCATACTTAGCGCAAATCTGCAAGATGGATATGACCTATAGCCACATCCTCTCCTTCGCCTTCAATTATTCCTAGGCGGCGAATATTTGACAATTCTATGGATGGTCTCTCATCGGTAAGTTCGAAACCCATCGATTCTGCATGTGAAGAAAAATTTGAATCTTCATTTCCTCCGAGATGTACAATCCAAGCAGTAGTATCACCGTCAACTAGACCTGCTCTGCGGAATGCTTCCGAAATGTGATGAGTACCTGATAACAAACGAAGAAATTCTCCATCAAGTGAGTTTGATTTCATGATACCGCGCTCTTGATTGCGGAGAAGCACATCATATGCCACCCAGCATTGTACATCGCTGACCAATGCTTCACCAGTCATCAAGACCCATTCGGGACCTTCCCTATTCTCAAGCCAACGGCCAATGATTTCTCTTGAATTCTCGATTGGGCTCGAAAAGGAAACCCTCCGGCAGGGGAAACTTGGTGCTGCCATCAGGTGGTCGAGTGGCCCATCCCTCTTCAATCATCACGCTCACCAGGGAGTGGGAGATCATCGGTCCTTTGCTTCACAGCGGCTTCTTGCCCGGCTAATTTGCGTACTTCTTCCATCATGCGTTCGACCATAACTGGCCCCCAACCACGTAATGATTTGATGGCATCTAAGTCCTTATTCGTCAATTGCAACAGGTCCGCAGGGGTGCGTATTCCTCTTTTTGCTAGAGTGCGAGCCCGAGTTCGTCCAATATTGCGAACTTGAACCAATTGCAACAAGTCTTCCTTACATCCTGCTCTGACTCTTCTACGCGTGAGGTCGATTAGCCTCATTAATTCTGCAACATGAGGTTGGTGCTCCTCTGCAAATACGTCGTCCTTGAGTAAAATCTCTCTAGCAGCTAATAGCAACCAAGTCATTAGGTCAATCCTAGAATGGACATCTCCAGGACTCACTCCAATTTCTTTCTCAATGATTCGCATCCCCTCTTCCTCATACCACATTTCGGTACACCAGGCGCTCTTGACCAAACCCAGTGCACGTTCTTCAAGAGGAGAATCGATTAGAAGGTCATCTTCTACCATTGCCGCTTTACGACGTAGCATACTATTCATTTCCAACTCACTAGCCTTTGCCCAGAAAGGCAAGAAATCAGGAGTAGCGGCAACCAAATGGCACAAGCCGAAGTGTGTTACTGGCAAATCTTGTCGTACCAAACGTCTAACACAACGACGTAAACCATCAATCATTACATCTGCCGATAATGGGTCAACATAGAGTTGGGCTATCCTTTCACCCATTGCTGTAGCCTCGTAGACATTGGTATCTGCTTCCATACCAGCAATACTGAGGGTGCGAGAAGGTAATGTGGATGCGGGGGTGAAACCGAATGACACCTCCATTGGCTCTAGCCGTGAATGAGGCTCTGAAAGGCTAACTCCGCCTGCATTCTTTGCTGCATCTACCCACTCTGGAGAGTTGTCGTCCCACTGATCAGCCGCAGTATCTGGGTCGTGAACCTTTCTTCGAATGAAACGTTTCTCGACCAACCACTTGAGCATCTTGTCAATATTGTCCTGAAGGTATTGATTTGGTTGAGTATGCCCTAGATATGTATTTGAAAAGAAATCCCCAATATTTCCTCGCACTGTCAATCCACCAGTTGCGATAGCTGAAAGGAGATGGACGCGCATTGCTGGCTCGGCCGCTAACTTCGAAGTGATGTCTTCTATAGGCCCATGGATGTACTTATCTGCAACCTCATCTGCTGCCTCACGTGGGTCTCCGCCCTTGCATAATAACCAAGCCTCACCCTTCGTATCATAACGTGGCCTTCCCGCTCTTCCGAGCATTTGCCTTACCTCCATCACTGGAAGAAAGCGGCTCATTCCATCTGCGTACCGCTTGAGGTCTCTGACCAATACCCTTCGAGCGGGAAGATTAACTCCAGCAGCAAGAGTAGGTGTGGCACATAGACAGAATAGTGACTTATCTTTGAATGCCGCTTCGATTAAGGAACGTTGCTGATGTCGCAGACCAGCGTGATGGAATGCAACTCCACCAAGTACCGCTTCAGCCAAGGCATCACCAACATTAGAATTGGAACCTCTTGCCAACCTTTCTGATAATTGGCGAAGAGGCGGAAGTCTTTCAGGGTCGTTCTTCTGCAGATGCTTCTGCATTCTTTGCCCTAGCTTTCGTGCTTCTGATTGAGCGGATCTTCTCGTTCCTACGAATACTAGGAGTTGCCCTCCTTCCGACCAAGAGTCGGCCAACACAGACCAGGCGACATGGCTCTTTGGACCATCGAGTGTCCGAGGAGGATTCAATGCACCACCATCGGTTATCATTTCCGACTTCTGAAGAGCACGTGGTTCCAAATCCAGTTCTGCAAGAGTAGAATATTCAAGACTCACCGGCCTCCAAGATGAAACTATCAAATCGGCATCTAACCAATCTGCTAAATCCTGACTATTGCCAACTGTTGCGGATAGAGCGATAATCTGAGCCTCGGGTCGTAAATGACGTACTCGAGTCAAGTTTACTTCCATAGTTGGCCCTCTGTGGGAGTCATTGAGCAAATGAAACTCATCAGCAACAACGATGGATACTTTGCCGAGTATCTCGGGCTTACTTCGCATTAATGAATCGAGTTTCTCACTGGTGCACACAAGGATATCGCAGTCATCGATTTTCCTTGCTTCTCCTGGGGCATCGCCAATTCCAAGGCCGACTTTGAGGCCCAATGCCGCCCCTAGTTCACTCAATTCCGCCTGCTTTTCACTGGCTAAAGCCTTCAATGGAACGATGTAGACCGCCCGACTACCAATCTCATCGACCAGTAGTCTCTTTGCAATTCCAAGGAATGCCACTAGACTCTTGCCGCTCGCTGTGGGAATACAAACCATGGTATTTCGACCAGATAAGACCGAAGTCATCGCTTCGGCTTGAGGTGGGTATAATTTCTCAATTCCCCAATCCGCATTGACAAAGCGAACTACATTTTCGGGTAAGCCAAGGCCACTGATACGACTCTCCGGCTCACCCATGCTCCGATAGTGGCGGCCAACAGTCCAAAAGTTCATCCTAAGATGAATCGACACCCTCAAGGAGTGTGTCTATCCGTGAGGTTACAATGTCAGACGACGACCAAGCCATCGACGAGCGCCTGTCGGTATTCGAGGATGAACCCGATTTGAACGATTGGTTTGAGGTAATATGCGGCTCACTGCTCGCTGTTATCGGCCTTTTCCAATTAATTTCTCCGGGCGATCTTGTCGATGTTGATGTGATGCGCTGGTTCGCTGCTGCGGTATTGGTTGCGGGCATAATGTGGGCCGCACATGGACTCAAAGACATGGCAATCAAAGAAGTCCGCAAATCAATCGTACTCCTCGAGATGAGTGGCCGCCAAGGTAGTGTTGACCATGGCCTAATCAGAGATGTCTTACTCAATCCAGAAGCATATACCGACTTCCTTGTCAAGGAATACGAAACCGCATTTGAAGATGGATATCTCAGCGATGAAGAGTTATCTGAACTAAAGGCGATTCAGGCAGCCCTAGGAATCTCGGATGAAGAAGCGGCTAAACTCGCACTAGAAGGAGCGATCAAGTCTGCATTGGCAGACGGGGAAGTCAGCGATGAAGAGCGAGAGATGATTGAGAAGGCAGCAGAAAATGCTGGACTATCAAAAGCAAAGCAGACCAAACTCGCAAAGGCACTCGATAGTGGCGAAATTGGTACTGATGCAAAGAAGATTCTTGAATCACTTTGATTAGTCAGTCCAATTATTCTCGCCGAACCAATCGGTTAGCAATTCCTTTGCCTTGCGGCGCCTTTTGCTTTCGAGAATAATGGCACCAACAGCTAATCCTAGCCCGCATATCACCCATAGGTACTGGTGAGGAACTAAAGTTGAAACAGGATTTACCCCTTCTACCGTAACGAGGTTTGAATGAGGGATGAAAGTGTCATGCATCACGAGAATGTGAAGTGCATCGATATCATCATCCAAGATTGTCACAGCCATTTTCTCTGGATTGAGGATGTCTTGCATTACCCGCCATTGATTCTCTGTAATGCTTGAAGGACGTGTTGCCCAAGCGGGGTTCTGCACCCCACCAAGGGCTGGGCTTGCAACCATCTCAACGTCGAGATGGACGATATTTGAATCGGGTAATTCATCTACAACCAGTAATGCTTGTAACATGATCATGTCAAGCATCAAACTTCTTCCGGATGTCAAAATAAACGATTTTGAATGTTCATCTAAATTTGTACCAGGTGAAGAGCTAGAACCCTTTTTCGCCAACTTCGTGAATATCAAACGGTCGAGTTCAATCTCATCAATAGCAGGAACATGAAGTTGCCACCGGCCATCCTCTAATGGTAAGGCATAATCAACCTCTACCCGTAATTGCAGAATTTCACCATCCAGCATTCCCATTGTTGTACCGACATGCAATGCTCTAGTCGAAGCAGGTGTGCTTGGATGTGAAGCATGCCATAACTGATTCAATCTATTATCGAGTAATTCATCGAGATTCATTTCATCTGAATCCTGTGCTTGCCCACTCATTGCCCACATTGGAGATATGATTCCTCCTGCCAATAAAACAAGAACTCCCGGAATGAATAGTCCATACCTAATCGAAGAGGAAGTTGTGTCGAGCCTCATCTCGAAAAATAGGCCCAATAGCATCGCCATTGAAAGAATTAGAATCATTGCCCCCGATGAGGCTTCAAGTGGCTCAGAATTAGATACTGAGCCAACAACAGATAGATTGGAGACGAGTACTGCCTCACCGGTGAAATCCTCTGGAGTGATTGGACCAATCCCTTCGAATGCAATCAGTCCAGCCCAATTATACGGTTGAAATGAATCTAATTTTCCTCCAATACACATTGTATGCGTACCCGTAGGTAGGGCTCTCCATTGCCAGATTATTCTGGTACCGTCGTCATCTTGAGTGGTTTGGACTGCTGGACTTGGAGCCATTCTACGGTCTGGAAGTATCAAGTCAGGCTGTCCATGCGATTGAGAAATTTCTTCCGGAACTCCTTCCCAATCGAAAATGACCCTCATTATCTCATGCTCACCGATTTCAAATGACCAGCAGTCGCGGTCATCCTCTACCAAAGCTCCATAGTGATTTGTTTCAAACTCAGTACTGCGTGGTGCTGCATCTGTTGAAGGTTCGTCAACATCTCGTCCAGTCATGTCTTCCGCCCAAATGATATCGAGTCCTACCAGAGAAGAACCTCTGAGGTGAAGTTCCCAATTACCCGGCCTTTCCAATTCAAATTCTAGTATTACCTTGACCGCTTCTCCAGGCCATAACAATCTCTCACCATCGAGATTTAGAGGCTCGTCTTCAATTCGGTGTGGTCCATCAAGGCCATCTAGGGGATTGGAATCTCCTTCGAATTCGATGATCTTTGTTTTGTCATCAATGATTAGAGTCAGGCGTAAATCGGGCCTTGAAACGCCTACTACGTCATCCTGATATCGCAAATCAATCTCTATTTCCCTAATCACATCGGGAATCAAGGCAACTTTGTCTTGTGCGGGGTACATCGGAAACTCTAGAACAACTTGGGTTGGAGAGAAAGGTGAAGCAGTTGAAACCTGATCTCCAATCACCTCTTCACCGATTGGTACTTCGGTTAATTCACAATTCCCAAGTGAATGGCACGATAGCCAAAGATCTCCGCCATCATCCCCTACATCGATTGATGCACTAGCGATTGGTGCAACCAGCAAAAAGAGGAGGAACAGCGATATCCGCCCCTTCATATCCAGAACCGTAGGTTCTGCAGTATTCACTTTGCCGGCTCAATGCGTACATCAATCAAGGGCTTCCTACACTCTCTACAGAGGTATTTACCCCGGCCTGCTTTCTGCCGTGGGTGCTCCTTTGAGCAACTCGGACATACCCAGAGGTACCTCGCTTTTAGATGGCGTAAATATTCAGTAAATTTCCGCCCCATATCTCCTGCTTCAGCTGATGGCCATAGATGTTCAAGCCTTCTAAATTCAGAATCATGAGGCAGATGTCCAAGTGCATGGATGAACTCATGATGCATTACCCAGGCACCATATGGTTTCCATTCACCAGCCAACAACATTGGATGAATATCGATTACATCGACATCATCCGACCCCGAAGGATCAGTGACTCCGCGCTTCCATCTAGTGACACCATGACGCTGTGTTGCGTTGCTTCTAAGAACACCTAAATCAAGACTCTTTAACCGAGTAAGTAATTCCTCACTCCATTCGTTCATCGCAGACATTACCTCGATAACAAATACTCTAAGCTCCTCAAGAGCGATGAGTTGTGTACTATCGGGTCGCGCCATTCACGACCACCGGTGATATGCAGGATGCCCTTCCTTTACAGCTACGAAAAGACCGCTACCTGTAGCACAGACTTTTCCTGCAGCAGTCATTGTCATAGAGATTGTAGCACGATCTTCAGATATCTCTTCGACCCGGCCAATGATATGGAGTTCTTCGCCCAGTGGAGTTGGACGACGTAATTTTACCGTGTATTTTGCGGTAACAGTGCATGGTGGCTCGTCTAAATCATTCTCATCCATCAATGCAACAGCTGCTGTCCAATTACCATGGCAGTCTAGCAGTGTACCTATTATTCCGCCATTTATCATCCCAGGGAAAGCCTGATGTTCTTCATCTGGAGTAAATCTGAGTTCGAGTCCTTCATCACACCGGTGTGAGTCAATTCGAAGACCCTTCTCATTTGCTGGCCCGCACCCAAAGCAAATCGAAGTGGGAGCATACATTCGTTGAACGCCATCTTCCATACACACACCCTGTAGCCGAAGGTTGATTTCGATTCCGATGGCCATCATCTTGATGGCCTCGATACGGTTGGTATGGGTATGGCCGGAAAGAAGAGACGAGTTAGGGTTGCTCATGAGCTCCCCAAACCACGTCGTCTGGCCATCAAAAAGGCCTTGGAGGAGCATGAATCGGGTGGCAGACCCGATTGGGATAGAGGCATGGAGTGGAAAGAAATCAGATTTTTTCGCAAACGCGTAAAACCTGGTGAAATGAGAACTATCATGATGCCTCTACTCAATGTTGATCTTGGTGATAGATGGCCCATCCCAATAACTGTATTTCATGGAGTTCGTCCCGGGCCAGTCGTAACGATTATTGGTGGAACACATGGTGATGAACTCACAGGTCCTAGTGCCTGTACCAACCTTCTTTCGCAGACATTTACAGGACCAGACGGTGCACTTAATCCATCAACGATGGCAGGAACTGTACGTATAGTTCCAGTCCTCAATCTCCCGGGTTATAGAATGAAATCGCGCTATTTCCCTGATGGTAGGGATCTCAATAGGAATTTTCCCGGTAAGCCAAAAGGTACGACAACGTCTAGAGTCGCTGATACCATCAAAAGGAATCTTATCGAGAGTTCTGATGTAATCATCGATCTGCATAGTGCTGCACAGGGGCGTTCTAATATGCCTCAAGTTCGAGGTGATTTATCGCATCCGGCATCAAACCTCCTCGCAAAGGCTTTCGGAATTGAATTGATTCTCGATAGTAGACCACCCAAAGGCAGCATGAGAAGAATAGCCAACCAGATGGATATTGCTTCGATTACCTACGAGGGTGGAGGAGCAAACTGGCTTGACCAATCCGCGGTAAAGGTTGCAGTTCACGGTTGTGTGAATGTCCTGAAGGCCCTGAAAGTGATCCCAGGAATTCCGGTAAGACCTAGATTCCGTTTGAATGCGGGCGGCTCCACTTGGCTGCGGGCAGGTGAAGGAGGATTACTCGATATGTTCGTGGTTCCCGGAAGCGTAGTCGCCCGAGGTGATGTCGTCGCCACAATTTCAGACCCCGGAACTCCGGGGCTAAGTGTAGATATCGTTGCACCTGAAGACGGTCTGATGATTTGCACGGCAACCAATCCATTCGTAAATGCAGGAATGCCTGTAGGTCACTTCCTACCAATCTCCAAGCACATGGAATTGTTGAGAACACAATTGGATGACAGAGGGCGACTAATAGTAAATGGAAGCCAAGGAGAACCAATTTGGCGCGAAGAGGACGAAGAAGAAATGGTTGAAATTGATGTCGAGGGTGAATGGTCAGGTGGCTCTGTAGACGCTGAATGGCGTGAAGTCAATGCCGAGGAAACCGAACAAGATGATTCTTGATCAAGCGCTTCCGTTGAATTCTGCAATCGCTTGCTCAATCTCAAAGTCTTCCATATTTCGTGGTTGGCTTTTTGCGACCTCAAATAGATGAGCTACAAGTTCATCTGTAGCCTCGATTCCTTTCTGTTCCAACCACCATAGAATATTGGAACGTCCCGACATATGCCCTACTCGAATCACTTGCTGCAGACCGAAATCAGCAGCAGGAACTCCCGAATACACCCTGTCTGCAAGCCAATGGTCGCCTTTTCGCATGGCTTTGATTACCGCACTTGCATGGACTCCAGTACCAGTTTCAAATGCATCTTTTCCGAACACAGGGTAGTTTCTAGGTAAAGGTACAGTGATGTATTCATTCGCTTTGTGAACGTATTCATTGAGGAGAGTTAGGTCGTTTTCTATGACACCCATCAGTGAAAGGTTGACGAGAGTTTGGTCAAGGGGCGCATTTCCAGCGCGTTCCCCGACGCCTAGTGCTGTACCGTGAAGCACATCTACGCCTGCCTCCACTGCAGCAATATTGTTTGCAACTCCTAATCCGCGGTCTTGATGGCCGTGCCAATTTACCTCGATATCCCTGCGCTGATATCCGCCATCTTTGATGACTTCCTCATCAACAAAGGACAGTAATTGCTTCACTCCATTAGGAGTAACATGGCCGCAAGTATCGCAAACGCAAAGACGGCGAACACCTAGATCCATTGCTCTTTGATAGATTAATTTCACATCTTCAGGCTTTGAGCGTGTTGTATCTTCGGTGACAAACATAACAGGAACATCGTTTTCAACCGCAAAACTAACTGCTTTTTCCATTGTTGAAACGAGCTTTTCCATAGTCCACCCTTCGGTAAACTGACGGATGGGTGAAGTTCCAAGGAAAGCGCTAGCCTGTATCGGTACCCCGTGCTTTTCTTGCATTTCGACAAGTGGCTCAATATCTCCCATTAGGGTACGAACCGCAGCACCTGGCCTTATTTGGTAATCGTTTTCAGTGATATGAGAGACCATTGCATCGATATGTGAACGGTGAAATGGTCCAGCACCAGGAAGGCCCAAATCGACCTTTTGGATTCCGAGCCTTTCCATGTAGGAAAGAAGTTCGATCTTCTGCTCGATACTTGGATTCAAAGCGCTTGGGCTCTGAAGTCCATCTCTCAATGTTTCATCATCGAACCAAACGCCATGAGGATGCTTATTTGCATCTCGCGAATACTCATAATCGACTAGGTTCCAATCGTGTATCAGACTCCGTTCATCCATCTTGAATCACCAGATTGGAAACCGCGAAAACACGCTCCCCATTAGCCCAGATGAGCCTACAGCGTTTGAACCCTTGGCTGAAATTCACTCTTCTTCAGAAGAGGAGGTCTTCTCAGTCATGATCTGTTCTGCTAAATCCGCAGGCATTCGAGCGCTGTAAATCAGTTCATCGATAAATGATGATTTATCCTTGGCTCGCAATTCCATCAGTCGAGTTCCCTTTGAAACTCGTCCAGCGGTTTCCTTGGTCTGCCCGGCATTGATTCGAATGACTACGCCCTTGCCTGAAAGCAAGAATAACTGGTCCTCGAGATTTGGAACTTGATGGACTCTAGAGATTTCATCTCCGTCATTGAAGTTCATGGTCCTAACTCCCTTTCCACCGCGTTTGACACGGCGGTAACCATCACGCTTGGCACCTTCAGTTCCAGGTTCTACCTCATTTCCTTCGGAATCGAACATCATACCGCTACCAAGTATCGTACGCTTGCCCATTCCCTGCTTGGTCAAAGTCAAAACGTGAGTTTCGTTGAATTCTTCCTTCTCTGCCGTAATCATACCAGAAAGGATGCAACCATCATCGAGTCTGATTCCACGAACACCGCTCGTTACTCTACCCTGGGTCCTTACTGAACCGAGGTCGAAACGGCAGGCTCGTCCGTTATTGGAGACCAATACCACATCGTGATCATCGGTACCTACTCTAACGGTAACAAGTTCGTCTTCCGCTGCTAGGTTTATCGCCTTCTTTCCATTTCGATTTATCTTAATGTAGTCGGAAAGTTTGCTTTTCTTGATTACTCCTTTTCTAGTTGCAAATGCAAGGTAGTGTTCCCTTTCTTGACTTTCCAACTCGTCGACTAAAGAGCGTTCGAGTGGAATGATTGAAACCACGGTTTCATCATCTTTGAGACCAAGAATATTCCTGATATGGCTGCCTCTTGAAGTTCGTGAACCCTGTGGAGTTTCCCAAGCCTTGAGGCCATATACGCGTCCTTCGATGTATGGCTTCTCTTCATCATTGACCATCTTTGTTGCTGGCCTATTGGTGAAGATTAGTAATCGGTCCTTTGAGAAGCAAGTAATCAGGCTAGTTGGGAAATCCTCGTTCTTGGTAGATACTCCCTTCATGCCCTTACCGCCACGGTTTTGCATACGGAATGCTTCAGCTGGCAAGTGACGGATGTAATTGTCATTTGTTAGGGTGATGACGATTGCTCGCTCAGCAATCAAGTCCTCACGGTCCATCGATAATGGCATTGGGTCAACGTGTGTTCGGCGTTCGTCGCCATGCCTTTCGACGAGTTCAGATAACTCTTCCATCATGATGTCGAGGCGTCGGCGGCGCGAACCAAGGATATCCTTGAGGTCGGTGATAACTATCATGAGTTCATTGTATTCGTCCTGGACCTTCTTGACATCGAGGCGTGATAATTGGTAAAGACGGCGTTCAGCAATGGCCTTCGCTTGTGGTTCTGTGAAATCGAACGGAGAAATTCCGGACATCTTCTCATCGCCCTTCAGCACATTCTCGAATTGCTCTCTACTAGAACTCGCACGACCAACTTTGATTACATCATCAATACGATCCTGTGCCTTGACTAATCCTTCAAGGATATGTGCTCTAGCCTCTGCCTTGTTGAGATTGAATTGAGTTCTACGCTCAATTACACTCTCTCGATGGCGGATATGGGTGTGAAGCATTACTGGTAATGTGAGAAGAACTGGTCTTCCATCAATAATTCCCATCATGTTGGCCGAATATGATTCTTGAAGTCGACTCGATTTGAATAGCTGATTTAGTACAGCGTGAGGGTCGGCATTATTCTTAACTTCAATAACAACACGAATACCTTCCTTTGAAGATTCATCTCTGATATCACGAATACCCTTTACCATCTCCTTAGTAACCAATTCAGCAATATGTTCGAGCATTGCTGCTTTCTTTACTTGGTATGGTATTTCTGTAATGATGATTTTCTTGCCATCACTATCATCGAGTACCTCACATGTAGAGCGGATGTGGAATTTACCATGTCCCGTAGAATACATGTCATAGATTCCATCAATTCCGTAGACTGTAGCCCCGGTGGGGAAATCTGGACCTGTTACTTTCTGTGTATATTCCTCGATTGAGATATTCGGTAATTCATCTGCATCACCTACATCTTCACCCTCTTCGATGATGCGATCTACATGGAGCCTGATGGCATCAGCAACCTCGTTGAGATTGTGGGGAGGAATCCTCGTGGCCATTCCAACCGCAATTCCATCACTCCCATTCAAAAGCAGATTTGGTAAGCGTGAAGGTAGGACTGTTGGTTCCATTTCCGAGTCATCGAAGTTAGGTTGGAACAGAACTGTGTCCTTGTCTATATCTTCTAACATGTGCTTGGCAATACGGTCAAGTCGGCTCTCTGTATATCGCATAGCAGCAGGTGGGTCACCATCGATTGAACCGAAGTTACCCTGGCCATCAATAAGTGGGTATCTCAATGAGAATTCCTGAGCCATTCTTACCATTGTATCGTAGATAGACTGGTCTCCGTGAGGGTGGAATTTACCCATTACCTCTCCAACGGATCGTGCTGACTTTGAGTGACTTTTCTCAGGGGTATGGCCTGCTTCATACATACCATAGAGGACACGGCGATGGACCGGCTTTAGGCCATCTCGCGCATCAGGGAGAGCGCGACCGATGATAACTGACATTGCATAATTGATGTAACTGGTTTTCATCTCCTCGTTAAGGCGACGGGGGAGTAGTTCTCCTCCAGGCGCTGGAGTATCATCCTCGGCTTCCATGTTATCTTCCTCCTTAGACGTCAAGGTTAGTCACCTCCTTTGCATAGCGTTCAATGAAGGCTCTACGATCGCCTACATCTTCGCCCATAAGAATTTCAAATAATCGATCTGTTTCCTCTGCATCGTTGACTGTCACCTTCAGCAGCGTCCTGAATTCAGGGTCCATTGTGGTAGACCATAATTGGTCTGGATTCATCTCTCCAAGACCTTTGTATCTTTGAATTCCAATCTTTGCTGAAGGGTTGTCTTTTCGCAATTCCTCCATGTAGAGATCTCTTTCTTCTTCGGAGTATGCATAACGTGATTTACGGCCACGAGATACTTGGTAAAGTGGTGGCTGGGCGATGTAAACGTGCCCTTCTATTACCGCTCTCTTCATGAATCTCCAAAAGAAAGTAAGAATCAATGTTCTGATGTGAGCACCGTCTACATCGGCATCTGTCATAATGATGATTTTGGAATAACGCAACTTAGCTGGATCGAAGGCACCTTCGTCCTCCTCATTATTTCCAACACCGGCTCCAAATGCCCTAATCATTGTTTGAATCTCATTATTTTGGAATACCTTAGCCATATTGCGCTGCTGGCGTTCTACATTGAGGATCTTACCTCTAAGTGGTAAAATCGCTTGCGTACGGCGGTCTCTGCCGGTCTTTGCTGAGCCACCTGCGGAATCACCTTCCACAACATAAATCTCGCACTCAGATGGATCTCTGGACTGACAATCCGCTAATTTCCCGGGAAGGCCGCCACCCTCAAGAACTCCTTTTCTGCGCGTCAAATCACGGGCTTTTCGTGCAGCTTCACGTGCTTTTGATGAAAGTACTGCCTTATCGACAATAGTTTTTGCAACCGATGGATTTTCCTCAAAGTACTCTCCCAATTTTTCATTGACTATGCTTTCAACGATTCCTTGAACCTCGTTTGAAACGAGTTTGTCCTTGGTTTGGCTAGAGAAAGAAGGGTCGGGATGCTTGACTGAAATAATTGCTGCGAGGCCTTCACGTACGTCATCTCCCGAAAGGCTGTTTATACTCTTGAGTAATTTTCTCGATTGTGCATATGAGTTGAGGGTCCTAGTTAAGGCGCCCCTCAGCCCAGAAAGGTGAGTACCTCCATCACGGTTTCGAATGATGTTGGTATAGCACTGAATTGATTCACTATATGCGTCAGACCACTGTAGAGCAATCTCTACAGTAATAGGGCCTAACTCGATCTCTCGCTCGCCTGCAAGGTGTATGACGTCGCTGTGCAAGGGGTTTCGCTTAGCGTTTATTTGAGAAACGAATTCGCTAATTCCTCCGTCGTATGAATGCTCAGAAACAAGAGTTTCTTCCCCTCTTTCATCGATGACATTGATGGTTAATCCCGCATTGAGGAAGGCTGTCTCTTTCAAACGAGTGTTGATAATTTCATAATCGAACTCGGTAATTGTTGTGAAAACCGAAAGGTCGGGTTTGAAGCGGATTGTAGTCCCGGTATTGTCTGCCTTGCCGCTCTCTGCTAAGGGGGAAAGTGGCACTCCGATCTCATACAACTGCGTGTAAACAATGCCATTACGCTTAATTGTCATCTCGAGATTTTCCGAAACAGCGTTTACTGCGGATACTCCGACTCCGTGCAATCCACCGGATACTTTGTAGGAACTATTGTCGAACTTTCCACCTGCGTGTAGTTTCGTCATGATGACTTCCGCAGCTGAAATCCCATACTCTTCGTGAATATCAACCGGGATGCCACGGCCGTAATCAACAACTGAAAGTGATCCATCCGTATGGATTACTACATCGATTACATCGTTATGACCGGCCAGATGTTCGTCGACAGCATTGTCCACAACCTCCCAGATGCAATGGTGAAGCGCAGACCCGTCGTGTGGGTCACCCAAGTACATTCCAGGACGTTTTCGCACCGCTTCAAGCCCCTCTAGGACCTGAATGCTCTGGGCACTGTATTCATCTGACATCTTATCGCCTCGTTATTGGGTTAATTTCAAGATAAAAAACGCTCATGTAATGTATCATTATTGTCCGGGTTTGCGACTTTGGATTCTTTCTCGATAATCGGTGCGAAAAATACGTAGAATTTGGCGCTCAGTCCGGCGGTTACATGAGTGCCCTCCGCACCCATTTACAAGGTGTGTATAGGGGGTATATCAACCTCTCTGAGAGGGGGTCTGAAAAGTGAAAGTTTGAAGTGATTTTTTCCTTATAGGAAGTGACAAAACACTACTTTTACTCAAGTGTTGAATGATGAAAAAAATCGCAACCGTTAATGATGAAGGGCAGGTCGCCGCAATCATGGCTGACCCAAAGGTGTGCGTATCGCTCGATGGCACTACTGTCGAGGAATTGACTGATGAGGCTGCCCGTGCAAATCTCGCTGGCGCAGACATGGTCGAAGTCAGATTCGACAGACTATTCCTTGTCCGCCCAGATCCAGTAATCTCTGAAGAAGAAGAAGGAGAGCGCACAAAGGTCCCAGAAGAGACTGATTGGGAAACCAATAACTTCGATGCTGTAGATGTTTCAGCATCTATTTCAGCTCTAAAAGAAGCCCTTCCACTCCCAGTGGTTTTCACTGTTCGACCAGTTTCCGAAGGAGGATTCTTCCCCGGCGTAGAGACTGAGAGAATTAGTGTCCTAAAAGAAGCCATAAAATCTGAAGTCTCATGGATCGACCTCGAACTCTCTATCGCTGATGCCACTCGAAAGAAATTGCAGAAAGCCGCTTCGGCAAAGGGATGCAAAATTATCGCATCACGCCACGATATCAACGGAATGCCAGATAGCGAAACCATCGCAAATTTGGTCAGGGAAAATACCGGCGCTGGAGATATTGTAAAGTTCTGCGGAACCTCCCATACTCACGGGGATGCACTGCAAATTGTTGAAGCAGCACACTCACTGAAAGGCGAAGGTTTGCCACACAGTCTCATGTCGATGAATAGCGGCGGAGATTGGGCGCGTATACACGCACCAATTATGGACCAGAGTTTGGTATTCGCAACACTACGCAATGAATTCCGTCTATCCGATAAGGGTCTAGTAAATGTTCGTGACCTCAGGGATGCATGGACATTGCTCGAATATTGATTAGGTATTTGGGCCCTGTTCAAGGGATGGAACCAGACCATCTTCACTTGGGGCAATCGGTTGGACATCTAGTCCGGCAGACATGTATCTCTTATTCATCACCACAGGAATCGCAAGTGTTCCGACCATCATTACCATACAACATATCGAAACTGTCCATTGAGGCAAAATGGTTGACCGTGCCTCACTTACAATGCTGACATCTGCAATCACTACTGAACCATCATTCATCGCATCGTCGCCATGTGAATTATCAGTATTATCTACAACGATATAGAAATACTCTCGAGTGGTATCTGAAAATATCCCTGAATACTCTTCAGGTCCGTCTAAGGAAACTGAAAATGAGACTTCTTCCACATCTTCGTATTGATGAGTATCACGATATGTTCTCCA
>Ga0315324_10000343_pt1 | contig 16514 bp, 13 predicted proteins | sample M150021515metaG_FD_203919 | JGI IMG/M metagenome (GOLD analysis project Ga0315324, IMG submission 203919) | Ammonia-oxidizing marine archaeal communities from Monterey Bay, California, United States - M1 500m 21515 | ecosystem: Environmental > Aquatic > Marine > Intertidal zone | place: USA...
AACTACTAGATAATTTTAAAAAATAGAATTATAATACATTTGAACTGGGAGTAAGAATTAATATAAGAAAGGGTTTTTGGTGAGATAAAATGGTAAATACAAATTTTTTAGTATTGGTCGATGATAGCGAAGAAATGCTAGTTGCCTTAAAATTTGCTTGCCTTAGAGCAAATTCAATTGGTGGAAAGGTAACACTTGCACATATAGTTGAACCATCAAGTGGTGGTGAAAATTGGCTTTCAATTTCATCTATTGCTCAGGAAGAAGGCTTAAAAGATGCAAAATCTTTATTAAAACAACATGTTGAAAATGTTGAAAAAATTACTGGAATAACCCCCGATACAATTATTCGCAAAGGCACAGTAGCAGAAGAATTTATAAATATGATAAACGAAGAAAAAACAATTTCTATTGCTGTATTAGCTGCAAATGCAAATTCATCAAATCCGGGGCCTGTAATTACTTCGTTAATGAGCAAAGGAATTGGTTCATTCCACGTACCTATCACAATAGTACCAGGTTCTATAACTGATTCTGAATTGGAGTCTATTGCTTAAACCTAATTATTTTTGATTAGATAAAACGATAAATGCATATTCTTCGGCTAATTCTTTTAATGCATCCCATCTACCAGTTGCACCGCTATGCCCTGCGCCCATTTGTGTTCTAAGGACAAGCATTGTGTCATCGTTGGTCTTGTTCTTCCTTAACTTAGCAACCCATTTTGCCGGTTCCCAATATGTAACCCTAGGGTCTGTTAAGCCCGCCTGCACATAGATATGCGGATATGATTGTGTGCTAACATTATCATATGGTGAATATTCTTGCATATATTTATAAACTTCCTCGCTTTGTAATGGATTACCCCATTCATTCCATTCAGGTGGAGTTAAAGGTAATGTATCATCGCAAATAGTATTTAAAACATCAACAAAAGGCACTAATGCCAACACAGATTTAAACATATCAGGGCGCATATTAAGAATTGCCCCCATTAACATACCGCCGGCTGAACCGCCCATTGCTGTAATATTGCCCATACCTGTAAATCCTTGGTTGATTAGCTCATTTCCACAAGCGATAAAATCAGTAAAGGTATTTTTTTTATTCATAAGTTTACCTTGTGTATACCAATTATAACCACAATCCATACCGCCACGAATATGTGCTACTGCCCATACAAAACCTCTGTCTAATAAGCTTAATCTGCTTGTTGAAAAAGATGCCGGCATAGAATTACCATAGCTACCATAACCGTATAATACACAAGGTGTATTTTTATCTAGTTTAGTAGTTTTTTTATAAACTAATGTAATGGGAATTTTCGCCCCATCATCAGCGGTTGCATATATTCGCCTGCATTCATAATTTTTAGGTTCGTGTCCACACGGTATAATTTGTCTTTTACTTAAAGTTCTTATTCCTGTGTCCATATCGTAATCGTATGTTTCATTTTGTGTTGTTGGTGATGAATATGAAAAACGCATTATATTATGTTCAAATTCCAAGGCGCCGGTTAAACCTAATGAATATGCTTGTTCATCAAATTCAACAACTTTATCAGTAGCACTATCAAAGTGATGGATTACAATTCTAGGAAGTGCATTTTCTTTTTCAATTCTTAACATATAATCTTTTGAAACAGAAATACCTGAAATTAAAACCCCTTCTTTATAAGGAATAAAATCAATCCAATTCTCAACACCTAATTTATTAATTGATGTTTTCATTACTTTATAATCAATTGCTCCATCGACATTTGTTGTTATATAAAAGTAATCACCTCTGTGGGATAAAGAATATTCAACCCCAGATTTTCTTGGCTGTACGATTTCAAATTCACCTAATGGATTATCAGATTTTAAAACATACATCTCGCTAGTAATATGGTCATATGCAGAAATATAAATATATTCTTTTGAACCACTCATACTAACACCAATAAAAAATCTTTCATCTTTTTCATTGTAAATTAGTTCATCTTCACTTTGTTTTGTTCCAATTTTATGACGCCATATTTTATCAGTTCTATGGTTTTCATTTAATGTTCCATAAAACACATAATTATCACATTTAGACCATACCAATGAACCGGAGGTATTTTCTAGGACATCTGTTAATTCTGTATTATCATCAACATTTTTGAATCTGATTGTGTAATACTCTGACCCTTTTAAATCTAGTCCATAAGCAAAGATATTTTGCTGATTATTACCACATATACCACCTATGGAAAAATAATCAAATCCTGTTGCCATATCATTAAAATTAAATAATATCTGTTCCGTTTTATCACCTTTTTTATTACGACAAGAAACCGGATATTGGGCGCCTATTTCAAACCTAGTATAATATTCATAATCGCCATCAGGGTGGGGTAAAGACTGGTCGTCTTCTTTGATACGCGATTTAAATTCTGCAAATAATGTTTTTTGTAAATCAGAAGTTTTTTTCATTATGCTATCTGTATATTTATTTTCTGCAACGATATAATCCCTAATATCGGTTGGTAATTTTTCAGGTTTAGTCATTACCTCTTGCCAATTATCAGCCCTTAGCCAATTATAAGGATCATTTTTTTTACTAGATGAAATAGAATCTATTTGCTTTGCAATTGGTGGTTTTATCATTTTTAGTCCTTTTTATATAAATCAATTTCCATTTCACCAAATAATATTTTATTGGTAAAATCAGTATATTGTTTTTCATCATCGCTTAATATCAATGGATTATGCATTTTTAACGATGATTTGCTATTTTTAACACCGACAACAATTACCCGTTTTGGTTGAAAACCAACCTTAGTAATAATTGGCAATATGCGAATTGCGCCGATGTTTGGGTGTAGATAATGCAATATTTCATCAAGTCTTTCCATTTTATGGATAATTGCAATATATCCATTTTGCTTAGTAATATTAACAGCAGTTTTAATCCAAGATTGTAAATCACAAGTACTTTCAATGTTTGCAATATTTTTTAAATCATTATCAGATTTATATGCATTATTCTTTTCAAAAGGCGGATTGGTGATTACCATATCAAACGAAGCTTTTTTTAAGTCAGTCTTAACAATATCATTATTGATAATATTAAAGTTATTTTTAAATTTATTACAATCAATATTCTTAGAATAGTATTGAGTAAAAACTTCTGATTTTTCGACCCCCGTAATATTGATTTTATCAACATCTATATTGTTATTTAAAAGACGAGTTAAATAACACAAACCCAATGCACCAACACCCGCTCCCATATCGCATATGTTACCCGATTTTATCTTGGGTGCAACCATAGCTAGTAAAACAGTATCCAAACCGGTACGGAATGAATTAACTGGTTGATTTAATTTAACTTTTTTATTTAATAAATAGTCTGTCATAGCTTGTTTAAAGTGTTCTTGTCTGTTATAAATATGTAAGTATGAACCACATTATAAGGTAATATCGATGCAAAATGAAATAAAAAATTTATTAGATATATCAAAACAACAAATGCAACAAGTTAATGATATTATCATTAAGAATATGCAATCCGATATTGTACTAATTCCTGAACTAGCTGGATACTTAATAAATTCTGGTGGCAAGCGAATTCGCCCAATGTTAGTTTGCGCATCGTACGGTTTATTCAAGGACAAACAAACAGATAGTAATATAAACCATATTCCATTATATTCGGCTTGCGTTGAATTTATACACACCGCCACATTATTACACGATGATGTAGTAGATGAAAGCGATCTAAGACGCGGGAAAAAAACAGCTCATAATATTTGGGGAAATCAAGCCACTGTACTAGTAGGCGATTTTTTATTTTCACGAGCATTTCAATTAATGTCTAATGCCGATAACACAGAAGCTACAAAAATATTAGCAGATGCTTCAAGCAAACTAGCCGAAGGTGAAATGTTACAATTATTAACAACCAACAATTTGCGTACAACAAAAGATGAATATGTAAAAATGATTAGCTCAAAAACCGCAGTTTTATTTTCTGCAAGTTGTAAGGTTGGGGCTTTATTAGCAGGAGCAAGCGAACAAGATCGTCAAAAACTAAGTAACTTCGGTAAAAATTTAGGTATCGCATTTCAAATGATTGATGATGCACTAGATTACCTAGAAAACAACGATGAAATAGATAAAAATATCGGTGATGATTTTAAAGAGGGTAAAATTACAATGCCGTTATTAAAAGTCTTGCAAGATGGTAACGACGAGGAAAAGAAATTCTTGGTTCGTTGCATTGAAAATATGCAACAAGAAGAAAAAGATTTAAAAACTATGTTACAATATATAAACAAATATGATGCTATACAATATACATTAAACCAAGCATTGAAATACGCTGAACTTGCAAAACAATCTCTTACTGATTTTGAAAATAATGACTATAAAATTGCCTTAATAGATGCTGTTGATTACGCTGTAAAAAGAGCTAAGTAATCTTAGTTAATGAAAAACATAAAAATCAGTAATATTCTATGTCAACACTTGGGTTTTCTATTCTGCGATGTACCCACATATTTTGTATGAAACCGAATCCTACCATCGTAGTTATCATTACGGTTCCACCATATGAAATAAGGGGAAGTGGAACACCTACAACTGGGAATAATCCCATTACCATTCCTACATTAATTAATACATAAAGGAAGAAGGTAATTCCCATTCCCATAACTACTAATTTTGCAAAAGCTGAGTATACATTGTGTGATATTATTAATATTTTATACAAGATAAATAATATTAATAACAATACAGACATCGAGCCAATAAAGCCTAGCTCTTCCGCTATTACGGTAAATATAAAATCTGTGTGATTTTCGGGCAAGAAGCCAAGTTGGGTTTGTCGTCCTTGTACCAAGCCTTGCCCTGTCATACCACCTGAACCGATTGCTATTTTACTTTGTATAATATGGTAACCTTTGCCAAGGGGGTCACTTTCTGGATCAAGGAATGTAGTAATTCTTTTTTGTTGATATGGGCGTAATACTAATGACAAAACAGATGGTACTACGAGTGCAATCAGAGAAATTCCGGACAATATCCACTTCCAAGACAATCCAGCTAGAAATGCAACACTCAACCCTCCTAGTATTATCAATATCGCCGTTCCTAAATCAGGTTGACGATAAACTAAACCCGCAGGGATTAATAAAACTACTAACATAAAAAATACAGATTTAAACGAAGATATTTTATATTGTGAAATGCTAGTGTAATATTTAGCAAGTGCTAAAATTAAAAATATTTTCACTAATTCCGAGGGTTGTAATTTAAATATCTTTAAATCGATCCATCTTTTAGCTCCCATTCCTATATGACCAAAAAATTCAACATATATTAATAGTAAAATAGAAAATGCAAAAAATATCCAAGCCCATTTATACCAAAAACGAATATCAATAATAGCAATTGTAAACATTAATAATATAGCTAATAAAAACCTGATTCCGTGTTTAATTGCCCAAGGTGTGAAACTACCGCCTGCCACTGAAAACTGCATAACAAAGCCAACTGTTGCTAATAAAAACACACATATAAATAATACCCAATCTATATCTTTTATTTTTGCAATGTTCGTCATACTGAATTTTCCAATTTATATAATTTATTTAAAACATCTCGTACCAAAGGAGCGGCAACTCCGGAACCGGAACCCCCGTGTTCAACAACACAAGAAACAGCATACTTAGGGTTTTTTACCGGTGCATAAGCAACAAATAAGGCGTGGTCACGATATTTCCATTCCAAATTGTGGTTTTTTATTACACCTTCTTCACTTTCGCGTTCTGACAAAGAAATTGTTCTAACCTGTGATGTTCCTGTTTTGCCTGCCATATCCCAACCACTAGTTTTATAATTTCTTGCTGTGCCACGATAATGATTTACAACACCGTACATACCTTCGCGAATTATATCTAGGTGTTTTTTATCAACGCCTAAATCAGGGAAGTTATTTTGTATTAATTCACCATTACTGCTATGCTTAGTAATTCTAGGGGTTACTTCTTTGCCCGTTGCGATGCGTGCTGTCATAACTGCTAGTTGTAAAGGTGTCGTTAAGACAAAACCCTGACCAATTGATGATATTACGGTATCACCCTTGTACCAAGATTCATTTCTATTTTCTTGTTTCCATTTTTTCGTTGGAATTAAACCTGATGCTTGGGGAGACATTTCAAAATCATATTTAATTCCCAATCCAAATTTTTTAGACATTTTTGCAATATTATCAATCCCAACTTTTAAAGACATATGGTAATACCATACATCACAACTTTCTCTGATTGATTTAATCAACTTTATTTTACCGTGTCCTGTTTTTTTCCAACAGTGGTATTTTCGTCCTGATATTTCTGTATATCCGCCACAAAATAGTTTTTCATCATCTACTACATTATGTTTTAAAGCGGTTAGGGCAACTATAACTTTAAATGTAGAACCTGGGGCATATTGTCCAGCTAAACTTTTATTAACTAATTTGCTATATTTATTAGTTCTTATTTTATCCCAATTCTTATAAGAAATTCCCCCAACAAATATGTTTGCATCAAAAGATGGTTGTGAATACATTGCTTTTACATCACCATTTTGTACATTCATTACCACCATTGAAGCGGAACGATGAGACGATAATTTTTTTGCAATAAATTTCTGTAAATCTAAATCAACACTAATTTCTAGGTCTTGTCCTCTGGTTGGTTGTATATCACCAATTTCATTTATGATTTGCCCACTAACATTAACTTCAACTTGTTTAGCACCAGCGGAACCACGCAAATAATTTTCATAACTCTTTTCCAATCCAGATTTACCAATTTCAAATCCAGGTACAAATTGTAATGGGTCATCTTGATCTTTTACATCTTGCTTAGAAATTTTACCAACATATCCAACTACATGAGAAAACAAATTATTGTACAAGTATTTTCTTGTTTCACCCAAGTTAACATTAACACCAAATAAATCATTTTTATTAACTTGTAACTTGGCCATTTCACGCCAAGATATATTTTCTTTTATCAATATAGAGGTATACGGTCTTGATCGTTTTGCCTTGATTAATATTTTTTCTGATTGTTCAGGTGATATTTTAACAATTCTTTTTAAAAAATTAAAACTTTTTTCAAATTTAGGCATTGTTTCTTTTAATATTTCCACGCGAAATATTCGTTTTGTATCGGCAATTATCCTACCATTGGAATCACTAATCAAACCGCGTTTTGGTGGAATAATATCAACTTTAAGTCTGTTTTTATTTGATAAAGTTTTATATTTTTTTTCTTGTAAATGTTGTAAATAATAAAGCCTTGCCCCTAATCCAAAAAAAGAAATCCCTTGCAATGTGAACATCATAAATGAACGACGATGTAACATTGGAATATAAGAGCGAATTTTTTGCATATATTACCTTATTTTTTTAAAACCAATAACATATTTAATAACATTGAAATAACAAAAATTATCAATGCTCCAAATAATAAATCATATAATTGCAATGTATTATTTAAATAGGCAAATAAACCATAAATAAAATAACTAATAGTAATAACAATAAAAGATACAATATTAATCCCTAGCAATGTATCCATTACTCTTTGATAATAGAAATATATTACTAAAACCCAAATCATTAAATATGATAAAGAATGAATGCCAAGAGTTACATTACTTAATGTATCTGACAACAAACCTAATAAAAATAAATATACAAACCAAAAAGAATTAGGATTAACGATAATCCAAAAATATATTAAAGGTATAGCAAAATCTAAATAGAAACTATTATTCAAAGTAGGCAAGTTTATTAACATTACTGCAATAATAGTTGTAAAAATAGGAATTAAATTTTTTAAAATACTCATTTACTAATTCTTTACATATCTAAATTTAACAATTCTAGCAAATAAGTTATTTTTTGTTTTTGTAAATAATTTAACTTTTGCTCTATAACCATCAACTGCTATAACTCTTCCAACCGGAATCCCATTTGGCAACATTCCACCATCACCAGATGTAATGACTTTTTGCCCTACCTTTACAGTTTCAATATTTTCTATAAATTTAAGTGTTGGGTTTTCACCACCATCACCTTGCATTATCGATCTTTCATCACTACCAATTATAAATACTGGCAACGCAGAATTCATATCTGTTAATAACAACACACGGGAATTATTTTCGGAAACATCGACTATCTTGCCTAATAATCCACCAATTCCCATTACACCATCATTTTTTTTAACACCGTCTTTTATACCTTTGTCCAACAGTAAAGTACGATGGTATATACCACCTGTATTACCAATTATACGACTGGTAATAAATGATTTTTCCAAAGAACGATTATATTTTAGTAAACTACGGAATGTTGAATTTTCTTGTTTTAGAACATAATAACTATTTTTATAATGTTGTAATTCTAGGATTTCTGTTTTTAATTTTTCATTGTTATCAACAATATCCCTGAATTCAGTAATTGAATCATTTAAAAAATTAAACCATAAAACTGGTACTTCGGCAACTTTGACAACGGGGCTTGATAAATCTAATACGAAAGAACGGATTTTAATAAGACTGTCTCTGTGTAGTGTGTCTATTAATATAGTAATAAGTGATATTACTATCCAAACAGAAATAGATAATTTATTTAGAAATGTTCCTTCATGTTTTTGTATCATACTTCAAAATTAGATATTATACAGAAGATATTAGTACATTTTTTAATGTTTTCATCTCTTCCAAACATCTACCTGTGCCATAAACTACACATTGTAGCGGTTCCTCAGCAACTGAAACAGGCAAGCCTGTATCTTTACGAATTCTTTTATCAAGGTTGTTTAACATACTTCCACCACCGGTTATAATAATACCTTTTTCAACAATATCACTTGCTAATTCAGGTGGAGTTTTTTCAAGAGCAGCTCTTACACTATTAGAAATTTCTACTACTGTTTTTTCAAGAGCATCATAAATGTGATGTTCGTTAATTGTTATTTCAAGGGGAAGACCTTGACTAATTGAACGACCTTTAATTTTCATTTCCTTAGGCTTAGTTCTTGAATTGACAATAGCTGTACCAATTTCTTTTTTTATTTCTTCGGCTGTTCTTTCACCGATAAATAAATTATCAGTACGGCGAATATGATCTATTATGTCGTTATCCATTCTATCGCCACCAATTTTTACAGATTGAGCATAAGATATACCACCAAGTGACAATACAGCGATTTCCGTAGTACCACCACCTATGTCAACAACCATAGAACCTGTTGGTTCAGTAACTGGTAAATTAGCACCTATTGCGGCAGCCATAGGTTCTTCTACCAAGAAAACAGACCTTGCACCAGCTGATTCAGCTGATTCTTTGATAGCACGGCGTTCAACAGCTGTTGCCCCAAATGGAACGCAAATAACAATTTGCGGAGCCGATGCAAAAGAACCTCTGTGAACTTTGCGAATGAAGTATTTTATCATATCCTCGGCTATATCGAAATCTGCTATCACACCATCGCGTAAAGGACGAATAGCTTTAATGTTTTCTGGGGTACGCCCAACCATTTTTTTTGCTTCTTCACCAACCGCTAATACATGTTTTTTACCTTTTATTTCAGTAACGGCAACAACAGATGGTTCGTTTAACACAACACCTTTACCAGAAACATAAACTAAGGTATTTGCAGTACCTAAATCGATAGCCATATCTGACGAGAATAAACCTAATATTTTTTGTAACATATCTAACTCCATTTAATACACATTATAACTATATATTCATATATAAAAAATGGCAACAAAAATATTTATTACTTGAATTTGTTTTTAATCTGGTATACTTTTTGATTTAATGAATAGTGGAGATTATAAAAATGAAAGAAATTTATTTAAAAGACTACAAGCCTGCAAACTACCAAGCAATCAATATCAAGCTAGATTTCAACCTTAACCCCACAGCAACTAAGGTAGTTGCAAAAACTAAATATAAAATAAACAATAGTGAAAATGATCTTGTATTAAACGGGGAAGATTTAGAATTAGAATCGATATTGATTGACAATAAAAAACTAGATAAATCGCAATATAAACTAACGAATAAAACCTTAATTATTCCCAATGCGCCTGATGAATTTGAATTAACAATTACTACTGTTGTCAATCCGCAAGAAAACACTAAGTTAGAGGGGCTTTATATTTCATCTGATATTTTTTGCACTCAATGCGAAGCCGAAGGGTTTAGAAGAATAACATATTTTCAAGACCGACCAGATGTAATGTGCCTGTGGCAGGTATCAATCACCGCAGATAAACAAAAATATCCAATTATGTTGTCTAATGGTAATGAAGGCATCGGTGATAATTACACAGATAATGGTGATGGCACGCATACTGCATTTTGGTCAGACCCATTTAAAAAACCTTGTTATTTATTTGCTTTGGTGGCTGGTGATTTAGTAGGAATTGAGAAAAACTTCGTAACTCAAAAAAAGAAAAAAGTTAAATTAAAAATATACACTAATCACGGTAATGAAAACAGACTAGATTATGCTATGGATTCACTAGTAAGATCGATGAAATGGGATGAAAAAGTTTGGGGGCGAACATATGAACACGATATTTTTAATATAGTTGCAGTAGATGATTTTAATATGGGGGCGATGGAAAATACTACATTAAATATATTTAACTCTAAATTAATACTTGCTGACAATGAAATTGCAACAGACTTAGATTACGGCCGTATTGAGAGTGTTGTCGGACACGAATATTTTCACAATTGGACGGGAAACCGCATTACTTGTCGCGATTGGTTTCAATTGTCATTAAAAGAAGGCTTAACTGTTTTTAGAGATCAAGAATTTTCAAGTGACGAAAGGTCAAAACCTGTTAAAAGAATAGAAGATGTTATTGAATTAAAATCTCGTCAATTTAAAGAAGATGCCTCGCCTTTGGCACACCCTGTAAGACCAGAAAAATATGTAGAGATAAATAATTTTTATACCGCTACTGTTTATGAAAAAGGCGCGGAAGTTATTCGTATGTTAAGGACTTTACTAGGGAATAAAGATTTTTACAAAGGAGCAGACATATACTTTGAAAAATATGACGGCACAGCAACAACCTGTGACAATTGGATAAAGTGTATGGAGCAAGCAAGTAAGAAAGATTTAACACAATTTAAGTTATGGTATTGTCAAGCATCAACACCACATATTAATATTACGGAAAATTATACGAATAATAAATATTTTATTACTGTTAAACAAAAACTAGCAAATTCTGAGTACAAACCAATGCATATTCCAATTGCATTAGGATTATTAGATAAAAACGGCAATGAAATACAAGCAACAAATGTATATGAACTAAAACAATGGGAACAAACTTTTGATTTAGGTGATTATGAACAAAAACCGATATTATCGTTTAACCGTTCTTTCTCGGCTCCGATTAATATATCTGGGTTAAATAACATAGATGAAAAAATAATATTATTTAAGTATGACAATGATACTTTTAATCGTTGGCAATCTGGGCAAGAGTTGTTTTACGAATGTATTAAAAATAAAAATAATGAGGTTGCATTAAAAGGATTAACCGACGGTATAAAAAATATATTAAGTAGTGAGGAAGAAAACGCATATATTGCTCAGTGTATAACAATGCCAAGTCTTGATAATATTTATCAAAATATTGATAAAAATATTAATCCTCACGATATTTATAATGATTATGTTAAATTAAATAAATCGATTTATAAACTATGTAAACTTGAAATAGATAATACTATTAAAAAGATACAGGAAAAGATGCAACAGCCATTTTCTCCGGATGCAAAAAGTGCTGGTTTAAGGTCATTAGATAATATATGCCAAGTTCATAAATCAACAATAGATTTTAATGAAAAAGAAATGCAAAAAAGATTTAATGAAGCAAATAATATGACAACTAAGTTAAATGCATTAAAAATTATGACTGATAATAATCTAGATAATACAAGTCTTAATAATTTTTATCTTCAATACAAAGACAATACAACTGTAATGGATAAATATTTTTCAGTTCAAGCGTTATCTTTAAATATTGATGTTAATCACATCAAGGCATTAATAACAAAAAAACAGTTTAATATTAAAAACCCAAACAAAGTTCGTTCATTAATAGGTGCTTTTTCGATGAACCCGATTGCCTTTCATCAAATAAATGGCGAAGGTTACAAATTATTGGCTGATGTTGTAATTAAATTAAACACAATTAATCCACAAATAGGCTCAAGATTAGTGCAGGCATTTTCATCTTATAAGAAATTTGAAAAGCAATATTCTGATTTAATGGAAAAAGAATTAAATAGAATATTATCAACTGATAATTTATCCGATGATATTTGCGAAGTCGTATCAAAAATGCTAAACTAAAATTAAGGTTAGAAAATAGTTATGCGTCCTAGTTTGTCATTATCAATAAAACAAAAAAATGCTCCAAAAATATTGATGAAGCAACTAATAAAACTATTGCCTTTAAACGATACACAGCTAGAAGAAGTAATAAAAAAAGAGATGGAGCAAAACCCATTTTTATTATTTAATAAAAACGAATCAGCTAATGATATTACTAATTTTGATTTAAATGACGAGCAAATTAATACTCCAAGCATATATAAAATATTAATCCCGCAGATAGATGCCACATTTACAAACAAGAAAGAATTAAAAATTGCATATGAAATGCTGGAATTAGTTGATGAAGATGGTTTTTTACGAGAACAAATACCAAATATGAGCAATACAAAATATGATATATTGCAAAAATTACAAAAATTACACCCCGCAGGTGTGTTTTCAAGAAACCTAGTAGAATTTTATAATGCTTATTTATTAGGCACAAATCAATTAAATGAAAAATGGAAAATATTTTTAAATTCATTACACGATGTGGCACAAGGTAATACGGATGATTTAATAAACAAACTAGGTAATAAAGAGACATTTGATATGATGATGCAAGATTTGAAATTATTGCCAACGGAGCCAGATATACCAAAAGCATTAGCACAACATATTACCCCAGATTTAATAGTAGAAAAAATAAGTGATGACTTCAAAGTTTCATTAAATTCAAATATCCACAAAATATTAAATATTGATGACGGATATGTGAATAATTTAAGAAAAGAAAATATTTTAAGTAATGATAAAAAATTTATTACGGAAAAATTTTCATCTGCAAAATGGTTAAAAAAAGCATTGTTGATGCGCGCGCAAAACCTTGTCAATATCACAGTTACAATCATATCAAAACAAAAAGAATTTATGAACGGTGGGCATTTAAACCCACTAACACTTAGTGATATTGCCAAAGATACAAATGTTCATATTTCAACCGTATCAAGAATAGTAAATAATAAATATTTTTTATATAATGGTAAAACAACAGAATTAAAAAAAATGTTTTCGCCGTATGCAAATGGTGGTTTTAGTCAACAACAAATAATAAATAGAATTGTTGATATTATAAATAATGAAAAACAAACAAAAATTATTTTATCAGACGAACAAATAGTAAAAAAATTAGAGCAAGAAAACATAAAGATATCAAGGCGAACTGTTGCGAAATATCGTCAAATATGTAAAATTGAATCATCAAGAAAACGCCGAGAAAAAAATACTTCTATACAAAACAATTAATACCTAAAACTGCTTTATTAAACTCAAACCTATCGACTTGTCATAAACAGATTTCATACCGTGTTTTTCTGTATAATTTAACGATGCTTTCAGCAACGTATTTGAAGCAAGTAAAACAGATACCCCGCCACTAATAGATCTTGCACTAACATTTTTACTTTCCACTGATGTGGGGTTTTTTCTATACAATTTCGAAAAACTAGCTGATAAAAATGGGGTAAATATATTACCTTTTATTACTTCGGGTTTAAAATTATATTCGGCATAAACACTATATCCTTCATCACCCGTAAAACCATCACCAATTAACCCTTGAACTTTTTCAAAACCAGTAGCACTATATTGTTGACTAGATAATACTGGATTATTAAAAGTATATTGAAAATTAAATACAAATTTAAACTTTTCTCTGCTTAATAGATCTTTTAAAAATTTATAACTACCAATAAGGCGAGAGGCTGAACCCGTTACTCCGGAACGCGACGAAGAAATACCGTTTATTGTATTATATTTTGCACCCAAATCATTTATTGATTTATTCAAAGAAAATTTAGTTTTATGCACTCCTTGTGTTGTTTTAATAGTATGCTCACCAACAAGTGTAGCCTCCGCAATCGTATCTTTATATTGGTAAGTATTAGTATTTTTATTCTTCATTGTACTATTAGTATATTGAACACCAGCAGAAACATAAGATTGCTCTGAATAATTCAAAATAAGAGGCTTAGTATACATCACGCCAATATTTCTATTTTGACTATAAGAATTATAATTGTTGCTTGTAATAGAAGATGAAATAGATTGTAATAAAGACATTTCAATAGATGAACCTGTTATATAATATCTATTATATAACAATGTAAGGGAACGATAATAAGTGTTTGATGTTTGCTTTAACGAGAATGACGGTATTATTTTAAGCGATTGACCGACATCATTTTTAACAAAATTATTAATTTTCATCATTTGTATCGAATAGCTTCCATACCTAGAATTTAGATTATTTTTGATAGAGGTTAAAAATTGTTTATCTTTATATGAAACCTTCACATTAACAATAAAGCCTCCTTGATTTTTCCCTCGACTTAAAAAAATCTTGCTAGATAAACCATACAAACCTTTAAGAATTAACATTTTTTCATTAATAGTTTTCACATCAATATATTCTTTATTTTTCAATGGGTCTAATATATTGAGAATTGCCTGTTCAACATTTCCATCTTCTTTTTTATCATTTTCTATAACAATATTCTCAATAATACCGCTAATAATGTATACCACTGGTTTTGCTTTTTTCGCTTCAAAACTCTGTGCTGGAAAAACAACGCGAACCATAGGATAGCCTATCATTACAAAATCTTTCTCCAATTGTTTTAGAAATCCAACCAGATCTTTTATCTTTATTTTTTGGTCTACTATCTGCTTTGTTTTATTATTTACAAAATCAACAATATTTTTAGGAGCTTTTATACTATATTTGTAATCTATGGATTCTAAATATAAAGATGTTTTATTGTTTTCTAGCGCTCCAAAATCAGCACCAGATAAAGAGGGAATATTAATATTTCCCTTTTCGCCAATAATATTTTTAATGTCGCTCTCAAACTCTTTATTTGAATCTTTAGTATTAAATAAAGACACTCCCTCTGCCTTTAAGGGCAAGGGGACCAACAGAATTGCTATAACAATAAATTTTTTAAACAAATGTTGGAACTCTCCTTATTAATATATTTAATTTTTTAAATTATTATTAATATACATTACATTTGAAATTTCTTTTTTCTTAATATATTTAATTTTTTTCTTAACATTATCATTTGCACTATCAGGAATTTTATATCTATTTGTTTTCATAAAATCAACTTTTTGCAATCCTGTTTTTGATTTGTATTTATAATTATTAGCTTTAATTGTAGGATCATCATTAGTATTAATTATAGGGTCGTCATTAGTATTAATTATAGAGTCATCATCAATATTAATCATAGAGTCATCATTAATAATTAATTCTTTTTCATTAGATCCACCCCACATATTAATTTCAACATTATTATTATTACTAATATTTTGCATAAGAGAAGCAATGTCAGAGTTAAAGGAAATTCATTCATTCTCTGTGCCTAAAGTGGTTTTTGAAGTAATATCATTGTTTTCCTGAGCCACCTCGGTAAGTTCATAATTATCTGCACTTTTAGAAACTAAGCATCTCGAATTATTAAAGACACAATAATTATTTAATCTATTTTTTAATTTTAAAAATAATTGATCGGTTTTAATTTTATCAATATATTTTATTTGATTTTCAGTTATATTAAATAAATATGCTCTTCTAATTTTTCTATTTCCATTATAAGCACCAACAGCAAGTTTATAACCATCTGCATCGCTACCAACTAAGCTTACCGAAGAACCAAAATAATTAATATTATGTAACATATTTTCTGAGTTTGAATGTAATTGTTTTTTACCAATTTTATCAACATATCTTACTTGACCATTTCTAAATTCAGATAAATCAAACAGGTATACTGCACCTTTTTTTCTATTAATGCCACTAGCACCAACAGCAAGTTTATAACCATCTGCATCGTTACCAATTAAGCTTACCGAAGAACCAAAATAATTAATATTATGTAACATATTTTCTGAGTTTGAATGTAATTGTTTTTTACCAATTTTATCAACATATCTTACTTGACCGTTTCTAAATTCAGATAAATCAAACAGGTATACTGCACCTTTTTTTCTATTAATGCCATAAGCACCAACAGCAAGTTTATAACCATCTGCATCGTTACCAATTAAGCTTACCGAAGAACCAAAATAG